>Ga0315912_10006841_pt1 | contig 10120 bp, 5 predicted proteins | sample VfabasoilMG_FD_204469 | JGI IMG/M metagenome (GOLD analysis project Ga0315912, IMG submission 204469) | Garden soil microbial communities collected in Santa Monica, California, United States - V. faba soil | ecosystem: Environmental > Terrestrial > Soil > Garden | place: USA: California... | reverse complement strand
ATGAGCGTCTCCACGACAACCGTAGCAACTTTGAAATTCCATAATCCTAATCCTACTTTGGTGGATTCAGAAAAAGTTACCGGTAAATCAGGACGATGGGTAAAAAAATCAAGCACCCAGTGGCTCGCAATACATGCTGCTATTAACAAACCAGATTTAATATCTTTTGTTGTCAGATAAATCACCAAAAATCCTAACAAACCCCACACCAGCGCCATGAGTAGACTATGAGAAATAGGATAGTGAATAAAATTAAGTGGTGTCATCGCAGTAATACCCGGTTCGATAGCGACCTGCTCCAGGTTGAATAATAGCAGCGTGGGCCAAAGTAAATCCACGAACTGCACCGCAAGAAAATAACTACCTAAAGAGAGTTGCGGCCTTACGGCTTTCACCGATAAACCCAATGCAAAGTGACCAATGAACATCTGTTTTAAGTTTTAGTGCACTCTAATATCGACATTTAAAAAATTCAACCTAAAAAATTATAACTGAAACTGAGCACTAACCAAAACCCCAAACTTCCGTGCGCCTGGGTTGTCCAAGTAGGTAACCCGATGAATGAAATCCACCCGGAGAAAACGAAAAATGTTTTCAATACCATAACCCAATTCGATATACGGCTTGCCATTGGTAAATACACCAACAGGCATAGTTTCCTCTCCATTTATATCAGGGTACTTACTGGCAATCAGCTCTTGGTTTGACTTTCTCATTCCACCTTGAATAGCGCTGAATGTTCCTAATAGTCTCCAGTTAAGTTTCTTTACTAAAGGAATCCTGTTAAAGAAAAGTCCTTCAAAGTATTGCCGATATTGAATGGCCCCAAACCGATCGCTCACAAACTCTCCGTAGTTCATCAGGTTATAGGTAACGGAAGAATAAATTGGTGTTTGATTACCCAGGTGAAGAGAAAGCAACGGGTAAGGCAGTGTGTTAAAGACGTATTCACCGGACAAAGTAAGATATGCGACCCCCAGCAAACCTGTCTTCAATCGCTTGGTCATGTTAAACCTAACTTTATCATAATTATAATCACTGCCAAATACGCCTTTGAACCCGTGGGTGTATCGAAAACTTATAACAGGCCACCTGTTTGTGCCCAGACTTATGCGATCGTTATCATTTTGTAAAAATATTTCATCTTTTGCATAACGAATCTCTGCTGACATCTCTGCCGATTGAAATGTATTCGAGGCGACAGAGTCACTGGTTACTGGCTTTTCCAAATATCCAAAAACAAATGCTGGGTCGAATGTCCAATAGCGGGCTGAAATTTTCTGGGAAAACCCTTTGAAGAACTCGCGCTGAAAGGATGTCTTGTATTCGTCAAAGTAGTATCCGCGCCTAAAGGTACCCCATCGGGTGGCCGTAAGGAATATTGGATTTTCAGATAATGACTCATCGTCAATACCAAGGCGGGTTAAATCTTTTCGGACACGGAAAGTCATGGTAGTCCATTTCTTACGATCTAAAATCCTCATGGCTGAAGCAAGGTACTTGAATCGTTGATCGTTGAAACCATAAGCAAGTTGACCGGTCAATACCCATTTCTTACTAAAACTATAATCCGTTTTTAATCCAGCCATTAAGCGAACTCCCTCCAGGTTATTGTAGGCCACCACGCCCAGGTACGGTCCAAATTTTACGTCACCTAAATCGTAATAGCCATCCAAAACGGTTTTAATAATATCTGTATAAGTACGAATAATAGGAATGCTCTTCAGCGTATCAATCATCTTATGAACATTCTGCTCACTTTGAGTCAGTGGCTCATGTCGGATTGTATCCCAGTATGCTTCCTGTTCAAAAAGTCGTGAGTCTTCCGCTGCTTCAATCGGTCGTTCATAAAATTTTGGCTCATATGGTTTGTTCACCACTATGTTTTTATTGCTCGTATAAAACTTAGCCAGCATACCGGCTGAGTTCTTAGCAAGTTCAGAAACATCAATCAAGATTCGATTCTTCACGGGCATCCATTGTCCTGCATCTGTTGGCTCCAGTTCTTGCTGAATTTTTATCTTCTCAATGAAGTTTAAATTGGCAGAGTTACCAACCGATGCGTCAATGCGCTTAATGGCATAGTCTTTTTTGGTTATCCACATGGTGCCGGAAAAGGCCAGGTCTTGCACGCTCCGGGGAAAAAAATCAAGTCTGTAACAAAAGTGACCATCTACCATTAGACTATCGGTTAAATCGTAGTCATAGTATAATCGCCACACATCGGCAATAGGTGAAACAAACTCTTTGCTTACAATGTTGAGCCAATTTTGGTAAAAATTATATTCCTGAAATGAGGACCCAATCATTTGAGTTACCGTTGTGCCATCCGTGACACCCACCCCGGTAATTTTGGTCTTCAGTATGTATTCCTTTTTCAGTGATGGATTATCGCGATAGTAAACTTTGGAAACACTCTCGGTGATCAGCAAGGGAAGTATAGGTTTACCATCTTCTCCAGCAATACGCTCCACGCTATCCAACACCTGCGTGATTTTCTTTACTACTTTTTTCTCTCTAAACTGATCCGAAATATTATCGACATCAATTTCAATTTTGGTGTATGTATCATACTCATAACCGGAAAGCCTTCGCTTATCATTTTTGTCGCGGTTGTGTAGAGCCCTTCTCACAATTTCGAAAGCTGGGTTTTCGCCTGCCTTCACCACTATTTCCTGCAGGGAAGTCACATCTTCAACCAATTGAAAATTGATAGTTTGAATCGTTTCCCGTTTTACAAACTTGACCCTTGTCTTATAGCCAACATAAGCAGCCACTAATGAATCGGTCGGGGTTTTTGTTTTAATAAGATATCGCCCATCGAAATCGGTGGTTATCCCGATTTGCGTTCCTTTGAAATAAACATTAACAAATGGAAGCGGGTCTCCTGAGTTGGCATCCGTAATTTTTCCCTGCACCACGGTTTCCTGCGAAGCGGCAGAAAAACCTAAAAGCAAGGCAAAAACAATAAAAATATTGGGTTTTAAGGCCGAAATCCGTTTAATCATAAGGAAATGCAGAGGGCAAAAATAAAGGAATTAAACAGAGTGATAAGTTTTCGGAATTTCAAATCTTCAGTGGCTCCTTCTCGCCCAAATGTTTGGGTTCTGTATCGAGCAAGTACAAATCCAAAACGGCTTTTGTTCTGGCAAAGTATTCGCGGATGTAAACCTGGAAAGCTGTTTCAGATTTAGGTTCACTGGCTACCACAGCTACTGCATTAATGTTCATACGGTCGCTGATAAACAGAGCACGATAAGAATGAAACGGTTGTGTAATAATGGTTAGACTGTCTTGTCCAAAAATCTCACGGCTACGCACAATGGAGTCGAATGTGCGAAGGCCGGCAAAGTCTAGTGTAATAACTGAATCCGGAACACCCAGAGCCATTAATGCTCCACGCATAGTTTCCGGCTCATTATAATATTTTGTTTGATTATCACCACTCAGAATAAAATGTTCTACTTTTTTTAGTTTGAACATTTCAGCGGCCCGAGCCATGCGATTGACAAAAAAAGGATTCGGGCTGCCATTCACCAGGCGGCTGCTGGTTCCCAGCACCAACGCTACTTTATTATGCGGTAATTGTGATACATCGGAAAAAACCCTGGATTGGGTAGATCGGACAACCCATACATTGCAGGCCAACACAGCCAGGAAAAAAAATCCAACCGCAATAAACGTTCCTCTCCTTACTTTTCTCCAAACTGACATTACCCGGGTGTTAGGTACTACAAAGGTAACGTTAATTGTGATGAACAAGTTGCACCATACTCACTGTGAATTTTTTTTAATTCAATCCTTTCAAAAAATTCCGTTCCAATACGTCAACACGTTTTACCATGGATTTTATCCATTTCATGCGGATTTCATCTTTCTCTTCTTCGCTCAACCTCCACTCTATCTCAGAGCTTGTGCGAATTTTATTTAAAAGAGTGGATACACAAATGGCAGCACTTACCGATACATTAAAGCTTTCCGTAAAACCAACCATGGGAATGTGAACTAAAGCATCGGCATTTTCCCGGGCAACCGCGGAAGCACCATGAAGTTCATTACCTAACACCAACGCCACTTTACAAAGTGCATCCGGAACGATATCATAAATGGATTGGCTCTGAGGCGAAACGGAAGTAACCAAAATTTTATATCCCGATTTTTTCAATTCATCAAATGCCGCCTTGGGTCCTTCATTCTTTTTAAATCTATGCTTCATGATATTCACCCAATTATGTGAACCCTTCAACACCTTCAGGTTGGTGCCATACTTGCTTCGACTTTCGATGATGTGCACATCCTGAATCCCTAAACATTCGCATGTTCGAATGACAGCACTGGCATGTTGCGATTGAAAAATGTCTTCCATTACCACAGTGAGCCTTTTGGTGCGGTCGGCCAATACTTTCTCCATCAACTCTTTTTTGTGTTCGGTCACAAACTGAGAAAGAAATTCGAGAAGGGGTTTATTGATTGGCATCTAAACGGAAGTTAAGCGATCAGCCATCAATTCTTCCAGGGATTTTGTGAATCCACTCTCCTTTTTTTGAATGTGCGACATTGCGTATTCACTTAAGGCTGTGATAGTTAGCGATGGATTGACGCCCAGATTGCAAGGCACAATGCTCCCATCGAGAATATAAAAATTGGGATAGCCGTGCATCCGAAAATATTCATCAACCACACCTTCTTCTTTTGATTTACCGATGGGGCATCCGCCTAAGATATGCGCGGTAGAGGGAAGTCCCAGAAATAATTCACTTGCCGCATTATGAGGAACCCCATTGACTTTTTTTGAATATCGATATAAAGCCTCTTGACCTATAGGAATGTAGCTGGGCACCCTTTCATGACTTTTATTTTTGAAAGATAAATTCCAAAACCATAATACTTTCCGCAACGTCATAGTCATCGCGTTTGGCAGTTCCTGCATAATTAAAAACACCAAGGAATTTCTGGCGACATTCGGGTGAAAGAATGACCGGAGAAAATCCCACGGATGTAAAATAACATTTCCAAGCATTTTCAATGTTCGGACAACCGGCTTGCCATCTCCAGCGGCCATGGTAGCCAGTCGTAGCATGGCACCAGAACCATTTGGAAATTTACAAAGCTCAATGTGTGTATGGTCATCTGGGTTGAAGACGGAACTTATAGCCAGGCCATGATTTAATTTCCGATCTGCCGCCACTACACCACTCAGCATTTCAGAATTGGTGAGAATGTTTTCGCCAAGTTTATCTGAAATATCCGGAAGGGTTTTGAAAACAAACTTCTGCTTAAGCAATAAATCCAACGTGCCCAATACACCTCCACTTACCACGATGCCCGTTGATGTAAAATTTTGAATATTTTTTTTAAAAAAATTAGTGCTTGATTTAGTTTCAACGCGATATCCCCCATTATAGGGAATAATTTTCTCAACCTGTGTTTCCGGTAAAATCTTCACACCATAATATTTCTCGGCAAGCCACAAATAATTTTTGTCGAGTGTATTCTTGGCATTATGCCGACACCCAACCATGCATCCGGCACATTCAATACAGCCCTTCCGCATGGGGCCCAGCCCATTGAAGTAGGGGTCTTTTTCCTTTGCTGTATCTCCTAAATAAACACCCACATAGTCCACACGGTCATACGTTTCACCCCGCCTCATATCTTCTGCCACTTCCTTCAAAACCCAGTCTTCTGCATTTTCCTTTTCGTATTTTGCGCTACCCAACATGAATTTAGCCTTTTCATAAAAAGGTGTCAGGGCGGTTTTCCAATCATTCAGATGCGACCAAATTTTATGGGTAAAAAATTTCTCATTGGGCATCATGTGGGTATTAGCATATACTAATGAGCCTCCGCCAACACCGACACCAGAAAGAATAAATACTTCTCGAAAAAAACTCAGATTCATAAATCCAAAAAACCGGAGAGTGGGCAGCCATAAATATTTTTTCAGATTCCAATTGGTTTTAGGAAAATCGGATGATTGCCATCGTCTTCCTTTCTCAAGGACCAAAACCTTGTAACCTTTCTCACCCAGTCGCAAAGCAGAAACAGAGCCTCCGAAACCGGAGCCTATAATAATAAAATCAAAATGTTTACTCTCTTCCATTTCGGCTCAAGATAATGAAAGCACTTAATTCAATTTTAAAAACACATTTTAAAAGGGTGGACAATAAAACTTATAAGACTTTTTTTCAATTTTGGATGAATGGAGTTAGCCAATGAGAACCGGGAGAAAATATTAGCCCTGCTTAAAGCTGGACAACGCGATGCTGCTTTGCGGTTTATTGCAGCCCAATACGGTACATCAGATGAAGATTCTAAAAAATTATTAAAGGCATTTGAACTCCAATATGGAAATTTTGTAAAACCTGAAACATCAACTAAAAGCCCGAATCTTTCCGGATGTTCGGGTTGTCTTTCAGCTGTATTAAAAGTGATTTCCATTCTGATTGGAGTTTTCGGGATAGGCTCTTTTGCAGTTGGCTATTTCATTCCTAATTTATTTGGCGATGAATGGAATAATCAATTGGTTCCAGTTGTGGTTTCGGGTAAATCTTACTCCCGTCCTGATTCTTCCTATGTAAATCTCATCTATCAATACCCGAACGGGGCCGAAATAAAAACCGACACAGGAACCGTTGAGTATGTACCCGATCAATATTTATCAGGAGATACAATTCATGTTACAGCCTCTGAACTCGATATGCCCTGGAACGATGACTTGAATAAAAAATTAAGAGAAACTCAACAAGGAGTCTATCTTTTTGGAGGCATACTACTTTTTATTGCAACGTTGTTTTGGTTTACCGGTAGCATATTTAAGAGCCGGGCAAAAAGTGGATAACATAACTTCAAGACTGCTGCTCAAACGAAATATTTTTTACTAATTCCTATATCCCTAATAATAGTATCTGGAACGAATGTTAGGCATACGTAGGCATTGAAAACGCTCGTTACAATAACCCTCAAAACATTTTTGGTCGAGTAGGTGCTTTTATTTTTAGATATTTCAATTATAATTGTATTAATTACACTTAATTTGAATGTAGATATTGAAATTTGTGGCGTGTTCACATTTTTCATCCGTGTATTTTCCCTTTGTTTAGAAACTGGAATTTGCTAGCATTGTTTTAAGAGCGTTTACAATTCCCTGTTGTTGTTTACAGAATTCGTTTAGGAAACAGGTATTTCAGAACCTATTTATTAACCAAACAAAAAACCCTTTATGAAAAAAAACTACACATTTTTTTTGAGGGAGTTTCGCAATCGATTGCTCCAATCTACCGATAAAAAGGTAGTGCTGTTGATTTGCTTACTCGGCTCAATAAGCTCTATGGCTTTACCTTTTAAGCCAAGTCCGACTGTTGACATTTCTGTTTCCGGAAAAGTTTCGGATGAAAGCGGGACAGGATTTGCTGGCGTAAACGTAATTGTTAAAGGCACCAGCACTGGCACCTCGACCGATGCAGACGGAAAGTATTCCTTGTCTGTACCGGATGGAAACGCCATTCTTGTTTTCTCCTTTATTGGTTACATTCAGCAAGAAGTAACAGTTGGCGCGCAAACCGTTATTGATATTACTCTCCAGCCCGATAGCAAAATGCTAGATGAAGTGGTGGTAACGGCCCTTGGCATTGAGAGGTCTCAAAAAAGTTTAGGATATGCCGCCACCAAAGTTAACTCTGACCAGCTTACTGTAAACCGAACACCTAATTTTATAAATACCCTAACAGGCAAAATTGCTGGGCTAAACATAACATCGTTGGGTACCGGTCCGGCTGGAACATCTAAAATCAGGATTCGTGGACAGGCTTCACTTGGTGGACAAAGTAACCCACTGATCGTTGTCAATGGTGTACCTATTGACAATACCAATTATGGAACGAACCCCGGAGTTACGAGTGCAGATAATTCGATAGGTGTTCGAGCAGGCGGTGGAAATCAATCAGACGGTGGCGATGGGCTTTCCAGCATTAACCCAGACGACATCGAAAATATGACCATATTAAAAGGAGCCGCAGCTTCCGCTTTATATGGATATCGCGCCAGCAACGGGGTTATAATGATCACAACCAAATCTAAAGGAGCATCCAAAGGACTTGGGGTAACATATAATATAAATTATACCAACGAAACCCCATTGGACTATACCGATTATCAGTATGAATATGGCCAGGGAGAGGGAGGCGTGAGACCAACCACAGCCAATCCCACCTCAGGCCAATGGTCATTCGGAGAAAAATTTCAACCCGGAATGACCCAAATTTTATTCAATAACCTGACTGTGCCGTATGAACCTCAACGTGATATAATCAAGAAATTTTACAGAAATGGTCAAAACCTAACTAACACAGTTACTCTATCTGGCACGACCGACAAGGGTGGAATGAACCTCTCTATTGCCAATATGACAAGCGAAGGTGTTGTTCCCAACAATACTTTTAAAAGAAATACTATCAATCTGGGGTTTTCTTATGACTTGTCTGAAAAACTAAGTTTCAGGGGTAATATTAACTACTCTAATGAGTACAATAAAAATCCACCCAACGTGGCCAACCAGGACAATACCATACCAACTGTAATAATGGCAATGGCCAACTCCATGCCTCTTAGTGTATTGAATGCAAACAAATACAATGCAGCAGGAAACGAATATATCTATTCCAGGTTCATGAACCGGACTAATCCCTACTGGACATTGGCTGAGCAATTTCAGAATATCCGCAGGGATCGGATTTTTGGTAATGTTGCGGTTAAATACAATCTCTTAAAATGGCTTTATGTTCAAGGCCGTATTGGCCAGGATTTCTCATCACGTGATCAAGACTATAATAACTTCCCTACAGGGCAGGCATCACGCACACCCGCACCTGCCGGTTTTGTTAATGGGTTATATACGCAAGAACAGCGCAGGTTCAGGGAAACAAACATAGACTTCCTTATTTCAGCTACTAAAAAATTCGGAGATATTGGTGTTAATCTTACCGCTGGCGGAAACCAAATGTATAGACGATTGGATTTGAACAGTGTACAGGTTACCGACTTTGTAGTGCGTGATCTTTACACGGTGCAAAACGGAAGGGCAAAAGATCCGCTTTATGATCTTAGAGAGAGGAAGGTAAACTCTCTCTACGGTTCTGCAGAAATAAATTACAAAGAGTTTCTTTATTTGAACGCCACCATTAGAAATGACTGGTTTTCTACTTTGTCTGCTGCAGATCGGAGTATTCCTTATCCTTCTGTATCGGGTAGTTACGTATTCTCCCAATCTTTTAGCTCTTTGCCCAATTGGCTCTCCTTTGGAAAGATAAGAGCTGCCTTTGCCCGGGTAGGATCCGATTCCGATGTGGCGGAATATTCCAATTTGCTTTATTATGGAGTTAATGCCAATCTATCACAAGGTCAGCCTGTAGGAGGATCAAATGGCACAACCGTTCCTAATGCTGGTTTGGTTCCGATGCACGCGGATGAAGTCGAATTGGGTCTTGATACAAAATTATTTGATAATCGGATAGGTTTAGAATTGTCTGTTTATAAAAAAGTTACCCGTAACCAGATTCTTCCTGCCCAAATATCCGATGCTTCAGGTTTTGTAAGCACATTTATCAATACGGCCGATAGTCAAAACAAAGGAGTGGAACTTACCTTAAACCTTGTGCCCTTTAAAACAGGGGATTTTAAGTGGGATTTTATTTTTGCCGGAGCTTATAACATTACTAAAACGCTCAAGCTAATAACAGACGTTCCAGGGTCAAGAATAACTCTTTCGACCGGGGTCTTTAATGGCATTGGTGAAATTCGGCATGTTGTCGGGATGGAAATGGGACAAATTGCGGGATATGGCTACAAAAGGGATCCGGCCAGCGGGAAGCAACTTTTTGATGGAGGTGGTTTACCTGTTAGAACCGATGACTACGTGAATTTTGGAAGTGGCTTGTCGAAGTGGACAGGCGGGTTTACTAACACTTTTACCTATAAAGGAATTATTTTATCTGTCCTTATTGATTTTAAATTGGGAAGCAAATTATTTTCATTCACCAACTTCAATGCCTATCGCCATGGCCTGCATAAGGTGACTTTGGAAGGCCGTGAAGGAGGCGTTGTTGGAGATGGACTCGTTGAT
>Ga0315912_10006840_pt1 | contig 10121 bp, 18 predicted proteins | sample VfabasoilMG_FD_204469 | JGI IMG/M metagenome (GOLD analysis project Ga0315912, IMG submission 204469) | Garden soil microbial communities collected in Santa Monica, California, United States - V. faba soil | ecosystem: Environmental > Terrestrial > Soil > Garden | place: USA: California... | reverse complement strand
TTCAAGAGGTACTTATTATGTTGATGCCAAAACGTGTCAAGTGGCGCAAGCAAATGCGCGGCCGTATGAAGGGTAAAGCCCTGCGCGGCGCTGAAGTAAGTTTCGGTGAGTTTGGTTTGCAGGCGTTGGAGCCTGGCTGGGTAACAGCGCGCCAAATCGAAGCTGCACGCAGAACCATTGTTCGTGAAATGAAGCGTCGTGGTAAGGTTTGGATCCGTATTTTCCCTGCCAAACCCTTCACGCATAAACCGCCAGAAACTCGCATGGGTTCTGGTAAAGGTAATGTTGAATATTATGTGGCTGTGGTTAAGCCAGGTCGTATTATGTTCGAAGTAGGCGGTTTGGATGCTGCTACTGCGGTTCAGGCGCTTAAGAATGCACAGTATAAATTCTCGATCAAGACCAAAGTTATCGCCCGCCATGAAGCAGGAGAGCAGGCATGAAGTCAGTGAAACCTAGTGAGATTAGAAATTTAAAGTCAGGCGAAATTGAGACTAAATTGGCGGATGCGCGTGAAGAGATGATGAAGTTGCGCTTTCAGCAAGTAACGGGCCAGTTGAGCGATCCCAGCCGCCTGCGTAGTTTGAGGCGCGAGGTCGCTCGTATGCAGACCATTTTGCATGAGCAGAATGCTGCTGAAGTCGTAAAAGGTGAAGCATGAACAATCGTCGTCGAATCGTTGGTGTGGTCACCAGCAATAAAATGACCAAGACAGTTGTTGTCGAGATTACACGTGTATTTCGCCATCCGCTTTATCGAAAGGTCGTTCATTCGAGCAAACGGGTGAAGGCCCATGATGAAATAGGTTGCCAAATTGGCGACGAAGTGCAGATCGTCGAATCGCGCCCGCTTTCACGCGATAAGCGCTGGGTGGTCGAGAGTGTTGTAAAACGCGAGATTCGCACGGCTGATAGCGGTGTGGCTGATTTGAAGGTGGAGGAATAATCCATGATTCAGCATGAATCTCGATTAAAGGTTGCTGACAATTCTGGCGCGCGCGAGTTGCTGGTTATCCATGTTTTGGGTGGGTCAACCCGTAGATATGGCAGCATTGGCGATGTGGTAGTTGCTTCGGTAAAATCTGCCGCTCCTCAGGGTGGCGTGAAAAAGAGCGAAAAGGTGCGGGCTGTTATTGTGCGTGTTTCCAAAGAATATCGCCGTGAAGATGGCTCGTATATTCGTTTTGATGATAACGCAGCAGTTGTTCTCGATGCTGATGGTGTGAACCCCAAGGGCACTCGCATTTTCGGTCCTGTTGCCAGAGAGCTTCGTGAAAAAGGTTTCATGAAGATTGTTTCCCTGGCACCGGAAGTGCTTTAGGGTTTAGGAGTTAGTTATGAACGTAAAGATTCGCAAAGGCGATACCGTAGAGGTAATCAGCGGGCGCTTGGAAGATAAAGGTAAACGTGGTGAAGTGATCAATGTTTTGTTGACTGATCGCCGCGTGGTTGTGCAAGGTGTGAATATTCGCACCAAGCACCAGAAGCAAGTACAGACCCAGACCGGTCGTAATATGAACCCAGGTCGCATTCAATTTGAAGCGCCGGTTGATATTTCAAACGTGATGCTGGTTTGCCCACAGTGCGGTGAACCCACCCGTGTGGGTGTGCAGCGAGATGACGATGGTGTTCATCGTGTCTGCAAGAATTGCCAGACACTGGTCGATTAGCCGCGGAGTGATGATCAATGAACAGAATGCAAGAAACATATAACAAGGAAGTTGTCCCGGCTTTGCGTAAAGCGTTTGATTTCAAGAATATTATGCAAGTGCCACGCATCGAAAAAGTCGTGATCAATATCGGCGCAGGTGAGGCGTTAGATAACCCCAAGGCTCTCGAAGCCGCTGTAGCAGACCTTACTATTATTGCTGGTCAAAAGCCGATTATGAATAAGGCCCGAAAGAGTATTGCTAATTTTAAGTTGCGTGAGGGTCGTTTGATTGGCACCAAAGTGACTTTGCGTGGAGATCGGATGTGGTCCTTTTTGGATCGGTTGCTAAATACAGCACTCCCGCGCGTGCGCGATTTTCGTGGTGTGTCTGCCAATGCTTTTGATGGACGTGGTAATTACACTCTGGGTCTTCATGATCAATTGATTTTCCCTGAGATTGAGTATGACAAAATTGACAAACTGCGCGGTATGGAAGTTACGATCGTAACAACTGCTAAAAACGATGATCAGGCACGTGTCATGTTGAAGCTGCTTGGTATGCCGTTCAGTAAGAAGGAAGCGTAAATTATGGCGAAGAAATGCATGCAATATCGTGAAGCCCGCCGTCAATATGCGAGCCAGGTTCGAAATCGTTGTGTTCGTTGCGGACGCCCGCGCGGATATATCCGCCGCTTTGGTTTGTGCCGCATCTGCTTCCGCGAGATGGCTCTGCAAGGCAAAATTCCCGGCGTTGTTAAGTCTTCATGGTAAACGGATAGAGGTAATCGCATGACTATAAATGATCCAATCTCTGATATGCTGACTCGCATCCGCAATGGCGTGATGGCAGGTCATACGCTGGTTGCAATGCCTAGTTCAAAATTAAAGGTCGAAATTGCCAAGATCATGAAGGATGAAGGCTATCTCGAAGGCTTTGAAATCGTTGAAGGCGAGCAGGCTATTCAAAAAGTATTGCGCCTGAAGATTAAATACGTTGGTGATCGCCGTGCACGTCGCCCTGTAATTTCTGGGGTTGAGCGTATAAGTACACCTGGTCGCCGCGTTTATACAAAGAAGCAAAATATTCCCTGGGTTCTTTCTGGTATTGGTGTTGCTATCATCTCTACTCCCAAGGGTGTTATGACCGGTGCTCGTGCCCGACAATTGGGTGTGGGCGGCGAGATTCTTTGCAAGGTTTGGTAGAAAGGCAGGAGGTAAAAGTGTCTCGTATAGGACGATTACCTGTATCAGTGCCGGGCGGTGTACAAGTAAATGTACAAGGCTCGAATGTTCATGTCAAAGGACCCAAAGGTGAAATGAAAAGAACTTTTTCAGCACTGGTTGGGATTGCTTTGGAAAATAATCAAGTTGTTGTGACGCGCAATTCAGACAGTGCTGAAGAGCGTGCTATGCATGGGACTACCCGTGCGGTAATTGCGAATATGATCCATGGTGTCAGCTCTGGATTTACAGTTATATTGGAAGTGGAAGGTGTGGGATATCGTGCCGAGATGGAAGGTAAGACCCTTGCTCTGCATGTTGGTTACTCTCACCCTGTTAAAGTAGAGCCTCCTGCTGGAATTGTATTTGAAACAGATCCGAAGACACGCCAAATTAAGGTGAGTGGTTATGATCGTGAAGCGATTGGGCAAGTTGCGGCTGAAATCCGCGGCGTTCGTCCGCCTGAACCTTATCATGGTAAAGGTATTCGATATGCAGGCGAAAAGATTCGCCGCAAAGCCGGTAAGGCTGGAAAGGGAGCCAAGTAAATCATGGCTAATAAGTCTCGTTCCATAGCGCGCGCGCGTCGTCACGCCCGCGTTCGCAAGAATTTATCAGGATCAACTCAACGTCCACGGTTGAACGTTTTTCGTAGTCTCTCTGGGATTTATGCCCAGGTTATCGACGACCAGGCGGGGCATACCCTTGTATCTGCATCCACTGTGGATGGTGAGTTGCGTGAAAAAGTAAAAGGCTTGAAGAAAGCAGAACAAGCTAAATTGGTTGGGCAAACAGTAGCTCAGCGTGCCAAAAGTAAAGGAATCGAATCGGTTGTTTTTGACCGAGGCGGTTACCGTTATAGTGGACGTGTAAAGGCTCTTGCAGACGGCGCTCGTGAAGGCGGCTTGCAATTCTAGGCTTGAGTGGAGAAAGAAATGGCAGAATACAAAAAAACTGAACAGCAGAATTTCGAAACGCAAGACCAATTCGAAGAGCGTGTTATAGAAATTGCCCGCGTGGCCAAGGTAGTGAAAGGTGGTCGTCGCTTTCAATTCCGTGTCACTGTAGTAATTGGTGACAAGAAAGGCACCATTTCTATGGGCGTTGGCAAGGCAAATGCAGTGCCTGACGCAATGCGAAAAGCTTCTGAACGCGCTCGTAAGAACATGAAAGTTGTAAACCTTATTGGCACAACTATTCCTCACGAAGTTTTGGGCAAAGTTGCTGGTGCCCGTATAATGCTCAAACCCGCATCTCCTGGTACAGGTGTTATTGCTGGTGGTGGTGTACGTGCTGTACTTGAAGTAGCTGGTGTACGTGATATTTTGACTAAATCTCAAGGAAGTGCTAATGTGCTTAATGTTGTGCAAGCAACATTCCATGCACTTGAGCAGTTGAAATCGCCCCAGGAAGAGGCAGCTCGTCGCGGCAAAAACCCCAGTGATTTATTGCCCTTCTGGGAGCGGAGGAAGAAAAATGCCTAAAGAACAAAACGATAAAAGCATTCGTGTTACGCTTGTTCGTAGCCCAATTGGTTATACAAAAGACCAACGAGCGACTGCACGCGCGCTTGGTTTGCGACGTATGCACCAGACTGTGGAGCATCAGGATAATCCAACCTTGCGTGGAATGATTCAAAAAATTATCCATTTAGTTCAAGTTGAAGAGTAGGAAAGAACGATGAAATTACATGATCTAGTACCCAATCCTGGGACTAAAAAAAATCGAAAACGCGTTGGACGCGGTATTTCTGCCGGGCAAGGTAAGACGGCTGGACGCGGCACCAAGGGTGAAGGCGCACGCTCTGGTTCAGGCGGAAAAGCTTATCGTCAAGGTGGCAACTTACCTTTCTATCGACGTTTGCCTTTTATGCGTGGCCAGGGATTTACTCCTTTGAACAGTGTTGAATACAACGAAGTGAATCTGGATCAACTGACCGTGTCTTTCAAAGCCGATGCTGAGGTGACTCCTGAAGCTCTTGCAAGTGCACATTTGCTTCGCGATTCTCGGAATCCTGTGGTAATCCTTGGGCGTGGTGAATTAAATATTGCCCTGAAAATACGCGCTCATCGCGTGACTGCTGGTGCCAAAGCTAAAATTGAAAAGGCTGGTGGCAGTGTGGAATTGATCGCTTAATCTTCTTGCTATAGAGGAATCTCAACATGCCTGAAAAGAAACAATCAGCCTGGCGTTTTTTATGGCGCTCACAGGATATTCGGAAAAAGTTGCTCTTTACCTTGGGGATACTGATTCTTTTCCGTATCGCAGCAAATGTGCCAGCCCCAGGTGTTAATCGTGTCGCTTTGGCTTCCTTTTTTCAAGGTGGCGGCAGCGGTGGTTTTTTGGATTTTCTGAACCTGCTGTCGGGTGGTACGATTTCTAATTTCTCAGTTCTTTCTATGGGTGTCTATCCATACATTACTGCTCAAATTATTTTGCAATTGCTAATTCCAATTATTCCGTCTTTGCAAAAACGTATGCAGGATGATCAACGTGAAGGTCGTCGTTGGATGGAAAAATGGACATATTATCTTGCTGTTCCCATGGCCATGCTTTCAGCCATCGGACAGATTAATACATTCAATTATTTTGCTAAGCAACAAATCGGGCAAGTCGTCCTCCCATTTGGATTTAATTCTGAGTTGTGGTTAACTTCTTTAACTACACTTTTAGTCATGACTGCTGGAACTATGTTTGCCATTTGGTTGGGGGAACTAATTTCTGAATATGGAATTCGCGGACAAGGTTTGTCACTCGTAATTTTTGCAGGGATTGTTTCTCAAATTCCTGCAAACTTTGTTTCTCTCTGGAATGATGAATTAAATCGTTGGACACTAATTCCTGCCATGGCTGCAATTATTGTTGTGACAATTGTTGCCGTTGTATATGTTCAACAGGGGCGCCGGAACGTACCAGTAATGTATGCTCAAAAGAGTGCGATTTTTTATACGATGCAACGTGGTAAATCTGTACGCATGCCTCAGCCTACATTGCCATTGATGGTTAATCTATCCGGTATGATCCCGCTTATCTTTGCCAGTGCTCTCTTGCAATTTCCTGCAATCATAGCTGGCTTTTTTATTGGGTCACAAACTGAATGGGTTAAAAATTTTGCTACAAGTGTGCAAGCTTTCTTTAATGCAACTGGTACAAATTCCTGGGGGTATTGGGTTCTGTATTTCATCATGGTAGTTTCGTTTACATACTTTTATACGACAGTACTTTTTGAACAACAAAACTATGGCGATAACTTGAAGCGTTCAGGCGCCCAGATCCCAGGTGTGCATAGCGGTGCTGCGACACAAAAGTATTTGAGCCGCATTCAAAGCCGTATCACATTGCCTGGAGCGTTATTGTTGGGGTTTGTAGCGATCATGCCCTTCCTGTTGAAGTTGTTTTTGCCTAGTGCTGCAAATAGTGTTGGTTTATTCCTGGTCTCTTCATCAGGTTTGCTTATTGTTGTAGGTGTCGTTCGTGATACTTTTATGAATATTGAGGCAGAACTGAAGTTGCATGGTTATCAGGAAAAATTACTCATAAACTAGGATCTTATTCATGACTACATTCATTGTCATTTTAGGACCTCCTGGTGTTGGTAAGGGTACTCAGGCAGAAATATTATCTGAGCGGACAGGTCTAGCACATATTTCGTCAGGCGATTTGTTTCGCGAGAACCTTAAGAATCAGACAGAACTTGGAAAGCTTGCTCAGACATTTATGAGCAGAGGGGAACTGGTCCCCGATGATGTGACTATCGGAATGATACGGGAACGCCTTGGTCGCCCAGATTGTACGATGGGTGCTATTTTAGATGGCTTTCCACGAACTCCGGCCCAAGCAGATGCTCTTGATGTTATGCTTGCAGAGTTTCATGGTCAGGTAGATGCGGTTCCATTCATTATTGGTGATGAGAGTGTTCTTGTGGATCGTCTAGGTAGCCGATGGACGTGTCGTGCAAATGGACATATCTTTAACGACAAATTTAATCCTCCTAAAACATCAGGAATATGTAACTATGACGGTTCGGAATTGTATCAACGTGATGACGACAAACCTGAAACTGTGAAGCGCCGAATTCAAGTCTATTTGGATCAAACTGCTCAATTAATTTCACATTATCGTGATAATGGTAAGCTGATTGAAATTGATGGAATGCACACTATAGAGCAAGTAACACATGCTATCGTGACAGCGTTGAAGAAGTAGGTGGTATGAGCTGGTCGCGCCAAATCCACCTAAAGAGCCCTGCTGAACTTGATGTTATGCGAGAAGCTGGGCGAATTAATGCAAGTGTATTGACGACCGTAAAAGAACTTTTAAAACCAGGTGTTTCCACTGCTGACCTCAACGCGGCTGCTGAGGCAGTATTAAGGAAACATGGATGTATATCGCCGTTCAAAGGTTATGGGCATCCGCCATTTCCTTCCTCTATTACGACGAGCATCAATCAGGAACTAGTTCACGGAATACCAAGTAAACAGCGAAAGCTCAAGGCAGGTGACATAGTTTCGATCGATTGTGGGACCGTTTTGGATGGCTTTGTTGCGGACTCAGCTTTTACTGCTGGCGTAGAAGATATAGCCTCAAGCGCACAGGAACTGCTCGATGTTACGAAACAAGCATTGCATGCAGGCATAGATAAAATGCGTGCTGGTAATCGTACGGGTGATGTTTCGGCGGCGATACAGAATTATGTTGAAAGTCATGGCTTTCATGTAACACGCGAATACACTGGCCACGGTGTTGGTCGGCAGATGCATGAAGGCCCTCAAGTTCCAAATTATGGTAAAGCAGGCACTGGAATGCTTCTTAAGGCTGGCATGACAATTGCTATTGAGCCCATGGTTTTGGTAGGAACAGCTGAGACAAAAGTATTATCGGACCAATGGACTGTAGTATCTGCAGATGGGTCTTTGACAGCGCATTTTGAACATACAATTGCTGTCACCGAAGGAGAACCTCTAATCCTGACTGTCCAATAGAGACCCGCACGATATTTGTAAGTTCTGGACGAAAAGTAGATGAACGTGTATAATTAAACCCTTGGCTATTTGTAGTGAATAGTCGTTAGCAAGGAGAATTGTTGAATGAAAGTATCACCGTCAATACGGAAACGCTGCGCCAAGTGCAGAATTGTTAGGCGCAAAGGCAGAGTATTTATTATCTGCGAAAATCCAAAGCATAAACAGCGACAGGGATAGTGTGAACTATGGCGAGAATTGAAGGTGTCGATCTGCCCCGCAATAAGCGGGTGGAAGTTGGCCTGACCTACCTTTATGGTGTAGGTCCTACACGCGCGCGTGCGATTTTGTCTCATACGAAAGTGAATCCTGATACCAGGATTAAAGACCTTTCAGAGGCTGAAGTCGCTGCAATTCGCGAATATATTGCTAAAAATTATACAGTCGAAGGTGACTTACGCCGTGAAGTTCAATTGAGCATTAAACGCTTGATTGAAATTGGATCATATCGTGGTATGCGTCATCGTCGCAATTTGCCTGCTCGTGGTCAGCGAACAAAAACAAATTCGCGTACCCGTAAAGGCTCCAAGAAAACCGTTGCCGGTCGTGGCCGCCGTCGTGGCGCCAAGAAATAGAAGGTTGGAGAGAATATGGCTCAAAGCGTCCGCTCTACGCGCCGAAGTACAGGCGCCAAAAAAGGAAAGCGCGCATTGTCTGCTGGACAAGTGCATATTTTTGCTTCCTTCAACAATACAATTGTTACCGTTACAGATACAGAAGGTAATACTGTTGCGTGGGGAAGTGCCGGTTCGGCTGGTTTCAAAGGGTCTCGCAAGAGCACCCCATTTGCTGCCCGCCTTGCGGCTGAACAGGCTATCAAAGCCGCACAGCAACTTGGTATTCAGGAAGTGGAGTTGTTTGTTAAAGGCCCTGGCCCTGGACGCGAAAATGCCATTCGTGCCGTTCAGGCTATGGGCTTGAAAGTTCGTTTAATTTCTGATATCACGCCGATCCCGCATAACGGCTGCCGTCCGCCGAAAAAGCGACGCGTGTAATCTGGTGTAGAGGAAAGAATCTATGTCAAAGCATATTGGTCCGGTTTGTAAACTTTGCCGGCGCGAAGGTGAAAAATTATATCTCAAAGGCGAACGTTGTTTTACTCCGAAATGCGCCTTTGAAAAACGTAGCTTCGCGCCTGGGCAGCATGGGCGAACAGGTAGTCGTGGTGGTGGTAGCCGCACGGGTGAATCCGATTATTTGCGCCAGTTACGTGCCAAACAACGCGCTCGTCGTGTTTATGGTGTTTTGGAGCGCCAATTCCGTCGTTACTACGAAGTAGCAAATCAGAAGTTTGGTATTACTGGTTTGATCCTCCTGCAGATTCTCGAATCCAGGCTGGATAATGTTGTATATCGACTTGGGTACGCCTCCAGTCGAGCGCAAGCTCGTTTAATGGTGACCCATGGTCATTTCATGGTCAATAATCGTCGTGCAGATGTCCCATCTATGCTGTTAAATGATGGCGATGTTGTTGCAGTTCGTGATGGATCGCGCTCGCTTGAATATTTCAAAGGGCTCGGTGATCTCGCAGATGCACGAACAGCTCCAGGTTGGCTGGATCGAAACACTAAGGAATTGTCTGGTGTTGTTCAAAGACTTCCCGAGCGCACTGAAATTGACGGCACTTTGAACGAACAGCTTATCGTTGAGTACTACTCACGCTAATTGTTTAATTGTTCTTTGGCTGGCAGATTTATATCTGCCAGCCAAAGTTTCTACTGTAATTACAGGGAGAGGTGAACCGTGACGGGTATCACAAATATGGTTATGCCAAAGATCGAGCGCGAAGCTGAAGCTCGAAACTACGGTAAATTTGTTATTAGTCCATTAGAACGCGGATACGGTGTAACGCTGGGTAATGCGTTACGGCGCGTTTTGCTCTCTTCGCTTGATGGTGCTGCCGTGACATCCATTCGAATTGCGGATGTGTTGCATGAATTCAGTGAAATTCCTGGCGTGCGCGAAGATGTAATCCAAGTGACTTTGCAAGTGAAGCAGTTGCGCCTTAAGCTTGATGGCGTAGATAGTACCCGTATGCATTTGGAAGTACGTGGCGAGGGAACGGTTACTGCAGCGGATATTATCACCCCTGCAGAAGTAGAAGTTGTCAACCCTGAGTTGTATCTCTTTACCGTTGATAATCCGAAGACCAAATTGGATCTTGAATTCACGGTTGAGCGTGGACGCGGATATTCACCTGCGAATGAACGTAGCGGACATATGCCGATT
>Ga0315912_10006838_pt1 | contig 10124 bp, 12 predicted proteins | sample VfabasoilMG_FD_204469 | JGI IMG/M metagenome (GOLD analysis project Ga0315912, IMG submission 204469) | Garden soil microbial communities collected in Santa Monica, California, United States - V. faba soil | ecosystem: Environmental > Terrestrial > Soil > Garden | place: USA: California... | reverse complement strand
CCAGCCCTCAGCTCCGACGAGCGGAACGAACCGGACATCTCCGAGGTCGGTTTCGACGAAGTCGGTCTCGCTCGTGCGCGTGAAGCCGACAAAGCAGCCGCGTCGGCAGCGGCGTAGCTAATTCGTCCGCTCGGCCCAGCCCTCGGCTCCGACGAGCGGAACGAACCGGACATCTCCGAGGTTGGTTTCGACGAAGTCGGTCTCGCTCGTGCGCGTGAAGCCGACAAAGCAGCCGCGTCGGCAGCGGCGTAGCTAATTCGTCCGCTCGGCCCAGCCCTCAGCTCCGACGAGCGGAACGAACCGGACATCTCCGAGGTTGGTCTCGACGAACTCGGTCTCGCTCGTGCGCGTGATTCGCGCCAGACGCTGATGGTCGGCGTCACCATGCGGGATCACGAGTCGTCCCCCGATCGCCAGCTGACGCAACAGCGTCGGCGGCGGCTGGGGCGCGCCCGCCGCGACCGCAATCGCCTCGTACGGTGCACCGGCTGCCCAGCCAAGCGTGCCGTCGCCGTGGTGTACGTGCACGTTGTCGTATCCGAGCCGCTCGAGTCGCTCGGCCGCAATATCCGCGAGCTCGCGAATCCTCTCGACGGTGTGAACCTCGCGGCACATCTGCCCGAGGATCGCGGCCGCATACCCCGACCCCGCGCCGATCTCGAGCACGTGCTCGTGACCCTTCAGCTCGAGCGCCTGCACCGTCATCGCGACGACGTATGGCTGCGAGATCGTCTGCCCGAAGCCGATCGGCAGCGGCCCGTCGTCATATGCATACGCAGCCTGGGCGCCAGACACGAATTCTTCGCGCGGTACCGTCAGAAACGCTTCGAGCACGCGCGCATCTCTGATGTCCCGCCGCTCCAAGTGCTGCGCCACCATCCTTCGCCGCCGCTCATCCATGTCGACCATCTCCCTCATGCCCTCAAGTGATGCGACGCGCGAGCCAGAGCCCTGCGAGTCCCGCTAACACACAGCCGATCAGCGTCGCGCCGACATACGCGAGCGCACGCCCGCTCTGTCCATTCGTCGCCATCGCCGTCGTTTCGTAGTTGAAGCTCGAATACGTCGTCAGCCCGCCCATGAAGCCCGTTGTCAGCGCGAGCCGGACGTTTGGCGACATGCTCGCGTTGCGAATCGAGAGCTCGAACACGAGCGCGATCAAGAAGGAGCCGACCAGGTTCACGGCCAGCGTCGCCCACGGAAACGCGCGCTGCCCGACCCATAGCCCCACCAGATATCGCGTGCCGCACCCGAGGGCGCCGGCACCGCAGACGATCAGGAAGCGGCCCATCGCCGCGACACTACCAATACCGACAAGTTTAGTTTGAGAGTCCGACCCTCAAACTAGACTTATGCGGCCGCTTCGTCGTGGCTGCCCGTCGTGTGCGGGCGGACGGTGAGGACGGGGCAGTAGCAGTGGCGGACGACGCTCTCGGTGACGCTGCCGAGCAGGGCGCGCGAGATGCCGCGGCGGCCGTGGGTGCCCATCACGACGAGGTCGGCGTGGACTTCCTTGGCGGTCTGGCAGATGAGGTCGCGCGCGTCACCGGTGCGTTGGAGGATCTGGCCGATCGGGGCGACGCCGCGCTTGCGGTCCGCGAGGGCCTCGAGAGCGACCTGGTTGTCGCGAATCATCGAGTCGATCACGGAGCTGGTGAGGGCGACGCCCAGCTCGGGGACACCGAGGGCGGGGATGCCGATCACGTTGAGGAGGTGGACAGTCGCGCCGAACGTGGCTGCCAGCTCGAGGGCGTAGTCGAGCGCCTCCTCGGCTCCTTCGCTTAGATCGGTGGGAACGAGGATGGATTTGGGCAACATGGCGATCTACGTACTTTCACGAAGCGGGCCAGGGTAGAACCGCACCGCAGGCTCGGATGCGGCTGACTCGTAAGTTCATCGCGGCGCTCGTGATCGGTGTTGCTCTGGTCGCGCTCGTTCAGGGTTTCTTCGATTACCGACGGGACCGCGCCGTGTTCGACAGTCAGATGCGCGCCGAGGCGACCGCGCTCGGACGCGCGTTGGCGCGCGGCATGGCCGAAGTGTGGGAGCGCGACGGCGAGGCGGCGGCACGGCAATTCTTGCTGACGTCGTCGAGCAGGAGCGAGCACATTCGCGCCCGCTGGGTGTGGCTCGACGAGCTCGATCGCGAGAATGCGAAGCGCGCGGCCGAGCTGCGTACGCCGATGGTCGAGGGGGAGGTGGTGATCGTCAAAGATCCAGCCGCGAACGCGCTGCTCACGTACATCCCGGTGCGCGTGCCAGGCGGCGAGCTGCACGGCGAACCACGCGAGGGTGGGCTCGAGATCGCGCAGCCACTCGCGGGCCTCGACAAGTTCACCGCGGATTCGCTGCGCACCGCGATCATCGGCTCGGCGAGCAGCGTGATGGTGGCGGCGTTACTCGCGCTCGGACTCGGCGTCGTGTTCATCGGGCGACCGATCTCGCGGCTCGCGGAGAAAGCGCGGCGCGTCGGCACCGGCGATCTCAGCGGCCCACTGCACCTCGCCCAGCGCGACGAGCTCGGTCAGCTCGCGAACGAGATCAATCTCATGTGCGACCGGCTCGCGGAGGAGCGCCAGGCGAAAGCGGCTGCGATGGAGCAGCTCCGGCACGCAGACCGGCTCACGACGGTCGGCAAGCTGGCATCGGGACTGGCGCACGAGCTCGGCACGCCGCTCAACGTCGTGAAGGGGCGCGCGGGACTGATTCGCGATCGCGAAGTCGACGGGGAGGACGCGATCAATTCTGCGCGCATCGTCGTCGAGCAATCGGAGCGCATGACGGCGCTGATCCAGCAGCTGCTCGACTTCGCGCGGCCACGGCCGCTGCACAAAGGTCAGCTGCGCGTCGACGCGATGATGCTGCGCGTGTGCGAGCTACTCGCAACGATCGCGAAGAAGGCCCAGGTCAGTCTGCAACGTCCCGCCGACCCGAGCGCACTCGAGGTCGAAGCCGACGATGCGCAGCTCCAGCAGGTGCTCACGAACCTCGTGATCAACGCCATCCATGCGTCGCCCGCGGGTGCGACCGTCGAGCTGAGCGCCCGTGCGGTAGAGCAAAATGCCCCAGCGCACGTCGAGAGCGCACGAACTGCGTGGCTGGCAATCGACGTGCGCGACCACGGAACGGGCATGGATGCGGTCACCAAGGAGCGCATCTTCGAACCGTTCTTCAGCACCAAAGGGGTGGGCGAGGGGACCGGGTTGGGGCTTTCTGTCTCATGGGGAATTATTCGTGAGCACGGCGGTTGGATTGCCGTCGAGAGCGCGCCGGGCGAAGGTTCCACCTTCACCGTGTACCTGCCGCGAGGAGCAACAACATGAAGATCTTCTTCGTCGATGATGAACGCGAGATGGTGGACCTGGTCGTCCTCGGTCTCAAGAAACGCGGAATCACGGTCGTTCCGTTCAACACGGGCGCCGAGGCGATGGCCGCGCTCCCCGATCACGACATCGATGTGGTCGTGACCGACCTCAACATGAAGGGCATGAGCGGCCTCGAGGTCTGCCAGAAGGTCGTGGCAGATCGCCCCGACATTCCCGTCCTCGTGCTGACCGCATTCGGCAGCCTCGAGACAGCCGTTGGTGCGATTCGCGCTGGCGCCTATGACTTCGTGACCAAGCCGGTCGAGATCGAAGCCCTCGCGATTGCGGTTCGCCGTGCCGGCGAGCACCGTGCACTGCGCGGCGAGGTGAAGCGCCTCCGTGAAGCGGTCGCGACCACGCGCGGCCGAGGCGATCTGGTCGGCGCGAGCCCCGCGATGCACCGGATCTACGATCTGATCGAGCAAACCTCGTCGACGGATGCGGCCGTGCTGATCACCGGCGAAGCGGGTACCGGTAAAGAGATCGTCGCGCGGGCAATGCACGAGCGCAGCCGCCGGGCGAGTGCACCGTTCATCGCGGTCACCGTTGCGGGCGCCAGCGATGCACTCAATGACGCGTACACCCGCGCGAAGGGCGGCACGCTGTTCCTCGATGACGTCGCCGAGCTGCCCGCCGCTGCGCAGCCTACGCTGCTGCGGATGATCCAGGAGAACACACTCGACGTGCGCATCATCGCCGCGAGCAGCCAGGATCTCGAAGGCGCGGTCGAGGACAAGCGCTTCCGCGAAGACCTCTACTACCGCATCAACGTCATCCACGTTCCACTGCCGCCACTGCGTGCACGCGGCGGCGACGTGCTCCTGCTCGCGCAACACTTCCTCCGCAAAGGCGCCGTCGCTCACGACAAGAAAGTGATCGCGCTGTCGCCCGCCGCCGCCGAGCGTCTGCTCGCGCACGACTGGCCCGGCAACGTCCGCGAGCTCGCGAACTGCATCGAGCGCGCGGTTGCCTCCGCGCACTTCGAGGAGATCCAAGTTGAAGACCTCCCGGATAAGGTCCGCGAGCGCAAGGCACGCACGGCTGCCCTTTCGGGTAGTGACCTGCCCGAGCTACTCACCCTCGAAGAGGTCGAGCGTCGTCATGTGATGCGCGTGCTCGAAGCGTGCAAGGGCAACCGCACTGACGCCGCGAAGATCCTCGAAGTCGATCGCAAGACGCTTTACCGCAAGCTGCTACGGTGGGGTGTACCCGAGTCGACGTGACGAATGACCCGCTTTGCCGTGCGTGATGCGCTCCTTGCCGATGCCGAGGGCATCGCGCGCGCGCACACCGAAAGCTGGCAAAGCAGTTACCGCGGCATCCTCCCCGATACGGTGCTCGATCGCATCGATGTCGGCCAGCGCGTCGACTCGCGCAAAAAGATCCTGCGCGACCGCGGCATCTTTCAGCTCGTCGCGTACGACGTCACGCACGGGGACATCGTCGGCTTCTGCGATGCCGGTCCCGCGCGCCGTCATGTCCCGCAGTCGGGCGAGATCTACGCGCTCTATATGGTTCATCACGCCAAGCGCCACGGCCTCGGCCAGACCATGTTCGAGCGCACGCAGAGCTACTTTGCGGCCCAGGGTTGGCGGTCGATGATCATCTGGGTCTTGGAGAACAACCACCACGCCCGGGGCTTCTACGAGGCGATGGGGGGCCGACGAGGCCCGACATTTCCCTCACGGGTAGGCGGGTTTGCGGTCGTCGAGCAGGCGTACGTCTGGGACGGTTTTTGACCCACACAAAAACTTCCCATCACAGGGCTGCCTTTCGTTCAACCCGACATGAACAAGGCAACGCTGGCACTTACTCTCGCACTGTCCTCCTCGCTTATCGGCTGCGCTACGGATGAAGCAGCACCAGGACGCAGCGCCGCGCGCGTGTCCGAGGTCGAGAAGGTCACGACGTCCGGTGGCATCACCACGATCGACCGCCTCGAGCTCAGCTACGACGGCGCGCACCTCTCGCAGGTCTACGCGTATCGCAACGGTGCACCGAACGGCACCGCGCGCATCAGCTACCTCGATGGTCAGCCGCTGCGCATCGACTACACGGACAAGGAAGGCGATCGCGCCTTCACGACGTTCCAGTACATCGATGGCTCGTACCTGTGGAAGACCCACGACGAAGTCACCGGTGTGATCACCCAGGACCGCACGGTCTGGTACGACGAGAAGACCGCGCTCGTCAAAGAGCTCTCGTACGCGCAAGGCTTCCCCGGCGCAACGCCGCACAACTGGAGCACGCGCTACAGCTATGACAGCAAGGACCGCATGTCGAAGCTCAGCAAGGTCGACGGCGAGACCACCGAGACGTCGGAGATTCGTTACAACAACGACGGTCGCATCGGCGGCATGAGCGACTTCACGGGCACGCAGCACAACGAGACCTGGGACTTCCGCTACACCGAGGACGGCCTGCTCGACGAGATCCGCGACACCCACAACCGCGTCGCCACGATGTCGTACAGCGACGAAGGACTGATCTCGGACATCCGCGTGCTCGACGGCAGCACCTCCGAGTCCGTCCGCTACACCTACGATGACGGCAAGGTGGAGGGCATCACGTTCGCGCCCGAGATCCCGGTCGGCACCCAGTTCGACCTCCGCGGCAAGAGCTTCGACGACCTCGCGCTCCTCCACATCGCGCCGCCCGCGATCGACGACATCCCGCACGTCACCGTCGACCCCTGAGCTATTCTCGCGGGCGATGTCCCGCAGTGTCGTCATCGTCGACAACTTCGCCGCCGAGGCTGCGCCGCTCCGCAGAACGTTCGATGAACGCTTTGCCGATCCGCGCAGCACGCGCGGCGATCGCTTTTTGTGGGACTGGTGGCATGTCCCCGGCCAGTACACCGCACTGCGCACGCCCGCGTGGACCTACTTTCCGCGCAAGGCGTACGACGCGTTCCACAACCGCCTCGTCGCGTGGGGGCGCGAGACGCTCGGGTGCCATGACATTTCTCCGCCGTGGCTGTCGAACTACATCGACGGCTGCCGCCAGGAGCTGCACGGCGACCTACCGCATGGACCGTGGGCCTTCGTCTTCTCGCTGACGAACTGGCGCGGCCGCGTGTTCACCGGCGGCGAGACGATGCTCTTGCGCGATGAGGTCCTCGACTTCTGGCATGACTTCCGATCGGTGCGCGCGGTCGAGGAGGGCGAGCTCGTGCGCACCGTCGAGCCGAAGTTCAACCGGCTCACCGTGTTCGATCCGCGCATCCCGCACGGCGTTCGCCCGGTGGCGGGAACGCGTGACCCGCGCGAGGGGCGCCTCGTCATTCACGGCTGGTTCGTGCAGCCGCGACCGTTCGTGCGCGGACCGCTGCCGGTGCGTGCGCTCGAGGCACGGATCGGCGATCTGACCGGGGAGCTCGGCGCATGGATCGGTGACCTGCCAATCGCCGGCATGCTGTCGCTTGCGTTCTCGGTCGACGGGAGAGGCAGCGTGCGGGGCCTGAAGATCCTGTCGGATACGACGCGCGTGCCGGTTTCCGACGAAACGGCCCGCCGGCGATTGATCCGGAACCTGCGACAGTCTGTTGCCGCGTGGAACCTCGGGAAACAACGTGGACCTAGCCAGGTGACTCTGCCGCTGGTCTTCGAGCGTGGTTAGCTTCTCTCGTCATGATGGAAATGGAGATCCGCCGTGCTGCCGACCGTGGCCACGCGAACCATGGCTGGCTGGACACCCACCACACCTTCTCGTTCGCGGACTACTACGACGAGGACCACATGGGCTTCCGCGTCCTGCGCGTCATCAACGAGGACCGCGTAAAAGGCGGTCACGGCTTCGGTGCGCACGGCCACCGCGACATGGAGATCATCTCGTACGTGCTTTCCGGCGAGCTCGGCCACGAGGACAACATGGGCAACGGCTCGACGATCAAGCCGGGCGAGGTCCAGCGCATGAGCGCGGGTACGGGCGTGATGCACGCCGAGATGAATGCGTCCAAGACGCACCCCGTTCACTTCATGCAGATCTGGATTCTTCCCGACAAGCGCGGGCACAAGCCGGGATACGAGCAGAAGGCGTTTTCCGAGGACGAGCGGCGCGGAACACTCCGCATCGTCGCGTCGCCGGATGGCCGTGACGGCTCGGTCACGATCCATCAAGACGCAACGCTCGCCTCGACGCTACTCGCGCAGGGAGCGAGCGTTACGCACAAGCTCGTGAAGGATCGCTACGCGTGGATCCAGGTCGTGCGTGGTGCGGTCACCGTCAATGGCGAGAAGCTCGATACCAGTGACGGTGCCGCGATCGCCGGTGAAGGCGACATCACGATCACCGGCGTCGAGGACGCCGAGGTGCTCGTGTTTGATCTTCCCTAATACGCCGCTTCCTCGGCGACCTGCTCGACGTTGCGACAGCGCGTGACCGAGCATGTCGTCCACACGCTGCCGTACGAGCACGAGGTCGATTGATCGACCCACGTCGGGCCGAGCCCCGACTCCTCGCGCGCGGCCGTATAGCAATCGTTGCAATTGCCATAGAACACCCACGTCGACGTGGTGTTGCACGCGTTCGACACCGCCGCTTGCTTCTGTCGCCACGGCAGCGCCATTTCACTCGCCGCCTTCCGCTCGCCGATGTCGAGCATCTGGGCGTATTCGACGAGGGCGAGCGTGTCGGGCTGCACGGTCCAGGTGCCGAGGTCGTCGGCGGTGGCGAACACCACATCGCGGTCGCCGGCACTCAGGACCGCAGCCTTGTCGTCCCACGTCATCGATGCATGTAGACCGTTCGACCGAACTTCGAACGATTGCTCGCCGAGCGTGACATCGACGCCTTCATCGCTGGAGTTGTCGACGCACGCAACGAGCGAGACGAGAAGCGGACACAGTACGGACAGCTTGGTCATTCAGTTTCCTCCCGCCGTGCCCGAGTGCATCCGCCGCGCCATTCATTCCTCGACGGAGAACGTCACGTTGCGCGCACGATGTGTCGCTACGCAGGCGACAGCTGTCGCTCAGTCCAGGCAGCTCATACGCGGTCTGCACGAACGGTCGCGTGAGTGCGGCGCGGTCCCGAAAATCTCTTCTGGCGTCCTTGGCCCCTTGGCCCCTTGGCGATCTTTCTGAATCTGCGGAGCGTCACTCCCACGGACGCCGGTCCGCGGCCATCCTTCTGGCTGCCCGGCCTCAGCGGCCGGCGGCGATCTGTGGACCGATGACCTGGACGATCGCGAACAGGATCTGCGTGAGCAGCTCGCGCAGGTCCTCGCGCGACATCGATGGGTCGTCACACCAGTCGATCGTCGCGCCTTCGACAAAGCCGATCCAGCCGCGCACGCTCGTATGAAACCGCGCGTTCTTCGCGAGCATCGCTGCAAACGGCGTGTGCTCGAGGAACAGCTCGATCATCCGCTTGCGCACGCCCTCGACGACCGCGGCAACTTCCGGATCACTACCGATGCCGCCCCGCATGAGCGAGACGTAGGCGCGCGAGTGCTGCGAGATATGGGCGAGGTAGGCGTCGATGCCGGCACGTACGCGATCGATCGGCGCACCCTCGCGCGGAATCGAGCCGACGCGGGCGACGAGCTCGTCCGCGATCTCGGTGAGCCCGGCGACGTAGAGGTCACGCTTGGTGGGGAAGTAGTGATAGAGCAGGCCCTTGCTGATCTTCGCCTCGCGGGCGAGATCGTCGATCGAGACCTCGTCATAGGCGCGGTCGCTGAACGCCTTTCGCGCGAGGCCCAGGAGCTGGGCGCGGCGTTCGTCGTTGTCGAGACGAATCCGGCGCTTGGGTCTCGCGGTACGCTTGGGCGCGGTCGGCACTGCCGGGCCATCATACATGACGGCTATTGACTCGCGGTCAATAATTGCTAGCCTGGAACCATGTCGATCCCGATCCCACGTGAGCTCGACGTCGACCTGACCCAGGTGCCTCGGCACTGGATGTCGAATAGCGCGGTGGCGACGGCGATCACGAACGGCATCAACCTGCTGTTCCCCCACGGCGAGCGGTTCTTCGTGCGGTCGGTGAACCACTACCTGGACGAGATCAAGGACCCCGAGCTGAAGAAGCAGGTGCTCGCGTTCTTCAAGCAGGAGGGGCATCACGCGAAGGCGCACGACACGTTCAACAATGTGCTGCGTACACAGGGCTTCGAGGTCGACACGTTTCTCGGCCGCTACAAGAAGATCTCGAGCTGGATGGAACGCCTGATGCCCGCGAAGATCAACCTCGCCGGGACTGCGGCTGCCGAGCACTTCACCGCGATCCTCGCCGACGACGCGTTCAACGGCGGTCTCCTCGAAGCGATCTCGCCGGGCATGCGCGAGCTTCTCGCGTGGCATGCGGCCGAGGAGATCGAGCACAAGGCCGTCGCGTTCGACGTGCTCCAGCAGATCGACGACTCGTACTGGGTACGCATCGCCGGGCTTGCCTACGCGACCGTCATGCTCGGCGTGTTCTGGGCCTGGGCTACACGCACGCTACTGCGCCAGGAGAAGATCGGCTTCCGCGCGATGCGGCGGCAGATGAAGGCGCTGCGCGGCGAGACCGGCAAGCCGATCTTGCAGGCGGTGTTTCTCGCCGGTATCCGCCAGTACATTCGCCGCGACTTCCATCCTCGCCACAACGCGAACGAGCACCTCGCTGCCGAGTGGTTCGCCGCGCACGGCCTGACATTCAAGGTGGCCTGATATGAAGCTTCGCGATCGCGTCGTCGTCGTCACGGGTGCGGGGAGCGGCATCGGCCGCGCGACTGCGCTCGCCTTTGCCCGCGAGGGTGCTCGCGTCGCGGCCTGT
>Ga0315912_10006837_pt1 | contig 10125 bp, 10 predicted proteins | sample VfabasoilMG_FD_204469 | JGI IMG/M metagenome (GOLD analysis project Ga0315912, IMG submission 204469) | Garden soil microbial communities collected in Santa Monica, California, United States - V. faba soil | ecosystem: Environmental > Terrestrial > Soil > Garden | place: USA: California... | reverse complement strand
CCGGGGCGAACATTCCTCATGCGCCAAACGACGGCTTTTCGACTCGCCGGCCTGGCCGGCGTGCTGCTGCTCAACGCCTGTGGCGGCGGTGGCAGCGACCAGCCTGCTGCTCCAGCCAACATTGCCCCTACCGCGAACGCCGGCACGACACAGACAGTGGATGGCGGCGTCTCCGTCTTGCTGAACGGCGGTTCGAGCAGTGACCCCGACGGAGTCATCGTTTCCTATGCCTGGACGCAGACGGCCGGGTCAGCGGTCACGCTGACCAATCCCGCTGCGGCGGCTCCCAGTTTCTCCGCACCACCGGCGGCCGGCACGCTCACCTTCTCGCTGGTGGTCACAGACAACCGCGGAGCCAGCAGCGCGCCCTCGCTGGTCAGCATCATCGTCAATCCGCCCAACGTCAGCCCCATCGCCAACGCCGGTCCGGCGCAGACCGTCAACAGTGGCGTACTGGTTACGCTCGACGGCACGGGCAGCAGTGATCCCGATGGAAGTATTGCCGGCTACTCGTGGAACCAGACCTCCGGCCCGCCGGTAACCCTGAGCAGCTCGACGGTTGCCCGTCCGACATTTACTGCGCCTGCCGTGAACTCCCAGGTCACGCTGACATTCACGCTGGTCGTGCTGGACAATCGTGGTCGGGCCAGCGGCGCCTCGGTGGCGATTTCCGTCGACCCGGGCGGTATGGTCAGCATCACGGGGGTGGTGCGGTACGCACGCGTGCCCTTCAAGAGCGTTTCACCCTTCGGGCTGGACTATGCCAACCCCGTGATGCGGCCTGCGCGCGCGGTTCGCGTCCAGGCCATCGACGCCACCACCCAGGCCATCCTTGCCACGGGGATCACCACGATCACCGGCAGCTACACGATGCAGGTGCCCGCAGGAATCAATGTCGCCATCCAGGCGATTGCGCGGACGGAGGATCCGGCATCCTCCCGGTGGAACATCTGGGTGCAGGACGGCACGTCATCCTCGGCCTCGCCCTACTCGTACACCAGTGCGACATTCGTCAGCAGTCCGCAGCCGCAGCAGATCGACATTCCACTGGGCATCGATTCCACCGGGGCCGCCACCGGTGTGCGCGCATCGGGCCCCTTCGCGATCATCGACACCGTGTATACGGTGATCTGTGCCGTTCTCGGCGTCGCCAATCCGACCTTTCCTCCGCTGTACCTGAACTGGAACAGCCAGAACACGGGCACGTTCTTCTCTACTTCCGGCGTCCGGCATATCAACCTGCAAGGCAACCTGACCGAAGACACCGACGAATTCGACCAGCACGTGGTGGCCCACGAGTTCAGTCATTATCTTGAAGACAGTTTTTCCAGATCGGACAGCCGGGGCGGATCGCATGGCCTGGGAGACCGGCTGGATCCGCGCATCGCCTTCTCCGAGGGCTTTGCCACGGCGTTCGGCGCCATGGCGCTCAATGATCCACTATACCGCGACAGCTTCGTCAACGCCGGCGTGCATGTGGCAGGCGGCTTCAACATCGAGAACAATCCGGGCACCACGGTGCCGAATCCGCCCGATGCCGTAGGCTGCTGGTGCAGCGAGTCTTCCGTGTTCGCCATCCTCTGGGACCTGGCCGACAACAATGCGGATGCCAACGACAATGTCGCACTCGGACTGGCGCCGATGTGGTCCGTGATGATCGGAGCCCAGCGCGTCACGCCGGCGGTGACCAGCATCTTCTCGTTCATCGAGGCGCTCAAGACGGCGCAGCCTGCGTTTGCGCCGGGAATCGACGCGCTGGTCGCGGCACAGAACATCGATGCGGTGGGGCTCAATGCATTCGCCTCCAACGAGACGCATTCCCCGTTTCCCAACATGCTGCCCCTGATCCCCAACATCACGGCGGGCAATCCCTTGGTGGTCCGCACCATCGATGATGGCGGGCGTGAGAACGCCGTAGGCAATCATCGGCTGTTCAGGTTCATGCCCCTGGTTTCGGGCGCGGTCTCGATTTCCGTGACCACCTCCAACACCAATGGAACGCCGGACCCGGATTACTTCGTGATGCGCTCCGGAACCTATGTCGCCATTGAAGACGACCCGCCGCCGCAACCGGAAACGGGCACCTTCAATGTGACGGCGGGCACGACCTACATCATTGATGCCTATGACTGCGCGAACGGGTGCGCGACTGAAGAAGGCACCCCGGGCGATTACGATCTCACCGTGACCATCAATTGAGGCGAACCACCATGCGCAAGCACCTCTCCCGTGCGAACTCCTTCGCTGCCGGCGGTCTCGCAGTGCTGGTGGGCGCACTATCCGCCTTCGCTGCCGCCGCATCGCTGGAGCCCGAGCTGTCTTCCATGGCGCTGGCCACCAGTGCTTCCTCGAAGATGGGCGTGCCGGTCGATCTGCGCTACCAGTTCGATGGCAGCGTGCAGGCCGGAACGCCCGTGACGCTGCACCTGGCCGCCGTGCCGCGAGTGGCAGGCACCAACCTGTCGGTGAGCGTCAAGAAGGAGCCTGGCGTACAGACTTCGGCCGCGGAGGCCACGGCCGGGCAGGTTCGGGCCCAGAAAGCGGCGGCGACCACGGCATACCGCCAGCAGCTTTCGGTAACCCGGATGTCCAATGGCCCCACGGAGCTGCGCGTGCTGGTCACCATGGATCTGCCGCAGGGCTCGGCATTCAGCTACTACAGCATTCCCCTGAACGGCGCACCGGCCGCGAGCAAGCAGAATCCCGCAACGGAGTAATCCGGAAGCAGTAATCCAGATATGCGGGCGGGGGGTGAAGATGGGACTGACGTCCCGCCCCCGCCCGCACAGGGGACTGGATCAGCGGTCGCAGAGCTCCACGTTGCCGCTGTGGCTCTTTATCGTGATGTCACCGCTGCCCTGGGTCAGCACGCCGGTCATGCGTCCGCCACGGTTGTTCTTGCGCGGCTCTGTCTCGCCAGCCAGGCAGCTCTTGATCCGGCCGCTGAAGGAATTCAGCTCATAGCGGTAACCGCCGGAAGATTGCGCGGTGACCTTGGCGCGACCGCTCACGGTTTGCACATCGAGGTCACCCTGGGCTCCCAGCGAGCCGGTCACTTCCACATCGCCCGAGACACTGCCCACGCGGGAGTCATCCGCGGCCATCAGCGCGACATCGACAGAACCGCTGACGGATTTCGCATCCACCTGGCCGCCCATCTTGGTCAGTGTGATGTCACCGCTGACGCTGTTGGCGCGAAGCCGTGCCTGGGGCGAGCCATTGCCGTTGAGCTCGACATCGCCGCTGACGGACTTGGCTTCGAAGTCTGGGCTGATCACGTCTGAGCGGATGTCGCCGCTGACGCTCTTCAGTCGCGTCTTGCCCTTCAGACCGTTGACGGTGAGGTCGGCGCTGACGGTATTCGCTTCCAGGCGCACGCCCGCCGGCAGCCTGATCTTCAGGTTCGCGACGCCGCGTCTCCAGGAGTCATCCCGCCAGTTGTCCTGATTCCACATCCCTTCCTTCACCACGACCCGGATCTCCAGGCCGCCGGCATCCTTGGTGACATCCACGCGCTCGATGCCGGAGGCCAGCTCGCCCTGGATGTCCACCTCGTTCTTGTCCCAGGTGGAGATCGTCAGCGAGCCGGCCACGTTGGTGATGTCCACGCGATCCTGTGCGCCCACTGCCACCTGCTTGCTGTACGGCGTCATCGAGCTGTCGGCAGCCATGGCGGCGCCAGGCAGGGCCGAGGCGCCCAGCAGCGCCGCGCCAAGCAGCATGAAGTTGCGGTTCATTCAGATCTCCTGGTTGAAGCCGTCGAGGTACCCGACGGTGGTGAGTAGACGCATCTCTTCCTGGCTGGTGCTGATCAGCAGCTCCTGCAACAGCACATTGCCGGCGTCCTGCCCCAGTTCCTTCTCGATGTTCTGCATGGCAGCGTGGATGGTCTCCAGGCTGTCGCGCACGCGCTTCTGCGATTCCGGCGGCAGCGTCTGCAGCTTTTCCGGCAGGTTGCGCAGCAGTTCTTCGCGCTGGCGCTGGTAGTCGGGATTCTCGTTCAGCGAGGCCCGTACCATCGCGCCGGCTTCGGGCGGCATTGCAAAAGGCACCGAAGCGCTGCCGCGCAGCTGCAGTCCGATCAGGACGCCGGCGGTGACCAGCACCAGGCTGGCGACCAGCGATGCCGGCACGGCCCAGGACCGGCGACGCGGCTGTAGGCGGGACTGGATGCCCGGCCACAGGTCCCGCGAGGGTGTCGCCTCCTGTGCCAGCTCCTCCAGCGAATGCACGCGGGTGGATTGCGTATTCATGCGCGTCGGGCCTCCAATTGCAGTCGTTCACGCAGCAGCCGGCGAGCGCGATGCAGCTGCGCCCTGCATGCGCCCTCGGCCACACCGAGCATGGGCGCGATCTCCACATGCGAGTAGCCATAGATGCCGGACAGGATCAGCACATCACGGGCGCCTTCGGGCAGCGTATCGATGGCGGCCTCGATCTCGGCCACTTCGACCGGCGTGTCGAACGTGACCGGGCCATTGTCCTCGTCATCCCCGGGCGCAACCACCAGGTCGTTCTTGCCGGATCGACGCTGGCCCAGCACCACGTTCACGGCGATGCGGTGCAGCCAGGTCCCGAAGGCGCTGCGCCGTTCGAAGCGGGGCAGCCCCTCCCAGGCACGGATGAACACCTGCTGGGTGCTGTCTTCGGCGGTGGCGGTGTTGCGTGTCATGCGCAGGCAAAGTCCATAGACCCGATCCAGGTGTGTTCGGTAGAGGCGCTCGAAGGCCCGCTGATCGCCGCGGGCAGCCCGCGCGACCAGCAACTCCTCCTCCATCTCTGCCGGTTTCTTGTTCAATCGGGAGGTTGGATGCCGCGTCTGGCCGAAACGTTTAAAACCTTCAGGCCCCAGGCGAAGGCCTGCCGCAATGGAGGGCATGGTGCCTCCCGAATCCTTCCAGTATCACAGATGGGAGCGCACCTACAGGGTCGCCCGGCGGTGACCGACGGCATGCGGCAACGGGGGAGCCCACCCTGCTGCAACTTCCCCAGCACTCACCTCCGCAGGATTCACAATGGCCAAGGCAAAGCAGACTTCCCGAGCCCGGGCGACCTCTCCGCGCGGCTCCGCCAGGGGGCCGGGCTCCTCCGGCGGCAATGGTGGTGAGCGGCAGGACCAGGCTGGCGGCACCCATCCGCAACTGACCACCGCACAGGGCATCCCGGTGCCCGACAACCAGAATTCACTGCGCGCGACACCACGCGGCCCGACGCTGCTGGAAGACTTCATCCTGCGGGAGAAAATCACGCATTTCGACCACGAGCGCATACCCGAGCGTATCGTGCATGCGCGCGGCAGTGCCGCACACGGCCACTTCGAGCTGACGAAGTCCCTTTCGAAGTACACCCGGGCTGCGGTGCTGACTGAAACGGGCAGGCGCACCCCGGTCTTCTGCCGATTCTCGACCGTCGCGGGCGGCGCGGGGTCCGTCGACACGCCCCGTGACGTGCGGGGCTTCGCGGTGAAGTTCTACACCACGGAGGGCAACTGGGACCTGGTGGGCAACAACATCCCGGTGTTCTTCATCCAGGATGCAATGAAGTTCCCGGATCTGGTGCATGCGGTGAAGATGGAGCCGGACCGGGGCTTCCCGCAGGCAGCGTCGGCACACGACACCTTCTGGGATTTCATCTCGCTGATGCCCGAATCGCTGCACATGATCATGTGGGCGATGAGCGACCGCACCTTGCCGCGCAGCTTTCGCATGATCGAGGGATTCGGGGTGCACAGCTTCCGCCTGGTCAATGCGCGGGGCGAATCCACCTTCGTGAAGTTCCACTGGCGCCCGAAGCTGGGTATCCAGTCCACTGTGTGGGACGAGGCGTTGAAGCTCCAGTCCGCCGACAACGACTTCCTGCGCCGCGACCTGTGGGAAGCCATCGGCAAGGGTGACTTCCCGGAGTGGGATCTGGCGGTGCAGCTGTTCACCCAGGACGAAGCGGACAGCTTCCCCTTCGACCATCTGGATCCCACCAAGATCATCCCGGAAGAGCTGGTGCCCCTGCAGGTCATCGGGCGCATGGTGCTCGATCGCAACCCCGACAACCTCTTTGCCGAGACCGAGCAGGTGGCGTTCTGCCCGGCAAACATCGTTCCGGGCATCGATTTCTCCAATGATCCGCTGCTGCAGGGCCGGCTGTTCTCGTACCTCGATACCCAGCTTCTGCGGCTGGGTGGCCCGAACTTCCATCAGCTGCCCATCAACGCGCCCAAATGCCCGTTCGCCAACCAGCTGCGCGACGGCCACATGCAGATGCAGGTGCCGAAGGGCCGGGTGGCCTATGAGCCGGCGAGCCTGGCTGGGGACAATCCGCTCGCCAGCCGCCGCACAGGTTTCGTCCACTTTGCCGAACCGGCCGACGATGCGACCAAGGGCCGCGTGCGCGCGGAGAGCTTTGCTGACCATTACAGCCAGGCACGGCTGTTCTTCCGCAGCCAGTCACCGCTGGAACAGGCGCACATGGCATCCGCGCTGGTGTTCGAACTGTCCAAGGTCGAGACAGAACATGTGCGGCTGGCCATCCTGGGTCATCTGCAGCACGTCGATCCATCGCTGGCGAAGCGGGTGGCAGATGGGCTCGGCGTCGCGAAGCTGCCACCGGCGCCTTCGCCCGCCGCGCCGGTGCTGGACATGGCGCCATCGCCCGCGCTGCGCATCATAGACCGCATGCAACCCACGCTGCAGGGCCGCTGCATCGGCATCCTGGTTTCGGATGGCAGCGACATGCAGGGCGTCGGCAGGTTGCGCGACGCCGCGCGCAAGGCCGGAGCGCAGGTGAAACTCGTCGCGCCCAGACTGACCATCCGCGACGCGAAACGCACTGAGGTCAATGTGGATGGCCAGCTGGCCGGAACGCCATCGGTACTGTTCGATGCGGTTGCCAGCGTGCTGAGCCTGGAGGAAGGCGAACGGTTGTCGAAAGAGGCAGCAGCGGTGGACTGGTTCCGCGATGCTTTCGGTCATCTGAAGGCCATCGCCGCCTGCAATGGCACGCGCAAGATCCTGGAGGCGGGAGGCATTGCTGCCGACGCCGGCGTGGTGAAGCCGGAAGAGATCGCGGCATTCCTCAAACTGGCTGTCACACGGCAGTGGGAGCGCGAGCCCAAGGTAAGGACGCTGGCGTAAAGCCCGCCCGGCCCCGGTCAGGGGTTGCCGTAGTGGAAGACCTCGTCCACCCGCACGCCGAAGATTTCGGCCATCCGGAAAGCCACCTCCAGGGAGGGGGAGTATTTTCCTGCCTCGATGGCATTGATGGTCTGGCGGGTGACCCCCACTTTCTGGGCCAGCTCCTGCTGCGTCATTTCGCCATGGGCGAAGCGCAGCTGGCGCAGGGAATTGGTGACCAGGGTGGGGGCCATGCTCAGGCCCCTCGCCGGTAGTAGAGGATTCGGGCCGCGTGTTTCACCAGCTGCGAGAGCACGAAGGCGAGGAACACCACCATGGGCACAGCCTGTATGGCGTGGCGCACCAGGTGCACGGTGACGAATATGCCGGCCATGGCCCCCGTCGCCAGCACGTAGTAGGCGATCCGGATGGCCTTGAGATCGATGAGGCGCTCGCGCTCGTCACGGGGTTCGCGGGCGTCCTGCGGATTGCGCAGGCGCAGCACGATGTACGCCACCAGCTCGATCACGAAGTAGGCCAGCACGCTCAGTCCCATGGACATCAGCGTCCAGCGTCCGGGATGCCGCTCGACCAGCGTCGGCACATGGAACCAGTAGAGCAGCGATACCAGGATGATCGCGATCAGCGTGACCCAGGCGGTCTTTTCGCGGAATGACATGGTTGTTCTCCCTCAGGGGTCTGGATCAGCGAATCCCGTCGATCCGACCCAGGACTCTGCCGTCCGGGAGGATGACGCCTACGTACAACCCCCGCCGCGCAGCGGAGCTTGCCACACCGTCGCGCTCGGGATTGAGGAACAGCGTGATCTGGCCGCCTGCAACCAGGGTGTCACGTTCCCATCCTTCGGCCATCAGTGTGGAGGGAGCCTGCATTTCGACCGTCCAGGCTGCAGGGGTGACTTCGCCTTCACCGATGGCGTTGAGCTGGATGGACGCATGGGGATTGATCCACCGGAAGCCGGTGACGGTTCCGGTGATCCTCACCACGCGCCTGCCGTCGAACATGGCGATCGAGTGGTGCGCATCCGCGATGGGGATGGCGGCGCCCATCAGGGCGGCAAGCAGCAGAGGGGCGCCACACCGGCCCGTGTCCGCGCGCATCACTTGCGCACCACGGAGTGGTAGAAGCGGATCAGCGAGTTCATGGCCGACATGTCGGCCGAATCGAAGCTCATGATCGCCGATGCGTGGTTGTGTCCGGCGAGCAGCGCAAAGTCGGGACACTTGCCGTACTTGCTGCACAGCCTGTCCCGGAGCTCAGGCATGCCGGCCTCCACCGGATCCAGTTCGGCACTCCACAGCAGGATGGGTACGGACGGCCCCTTGTAGCCTTCGATGAGGTTGAGTGGCCTCTGGGCGGTGACAAACGTCCCGGAACTGAGGATTGCTCCCGCGATGCCCGGTCCCGACTTGGGCTGCGAAGGCTGGTAGAAGAGATAGCCGGCGAGGCTTCCCGCGCCTTCGCCGTGGCCCAGCACCATGATGGACTGCGGATCGCCGCCATGCTGTGCCGCATTCTTGCGGGTCCACTCGATGATCCGGCGCACGTCATCTGCTCCGGCCGGCCACTTCGCGCCAAGCCGGTAGTTGGCATTGATGCCGATGCCGCCAGCTCGCGCCAGCGCCCTTGCCACGTTGCTGTAAAGCAGCCCGTCGGTGCCGGTCAGGACCCTGTCGCCGCCGGTGCTCTCTCCACCGTGCAGGAAAATCATCACCGGTCCCAGTTCATCGAATCCCTGGTCGGGGACGAACAGATCCAGCTTCTGCCGCGCGTCCGGTCCGTAGCTGATGTTGCTGATCTGACGGATGCCAGCCGTCGGGCGTTGCCGCTGCAGGGAGGTGTACAGCTTTGCCGTCTCGGCCAGTACGTCGGGATTCCAGTTCCTGCCCATCCCGGCGACGCCGTTCCGGACACGGACTACTTCGGGGCTGGGAGGCCCGGGCGAGTGTTGCGCAGTTCCCAGGCAGGGAAGGAGGGCCGCCAGAAGGGGCAGGATGACGCGCGGTCTGAAGAGAGGGTGCATGGAGATCTCCGGCTGGTGAGGTGCCGGAGAAAGTAAAGAATCTTCGACCTTATCCCCCTCCGACATGTAGGAGGGGTATGATCGAAAAATGCACCCAAGCAAGCCAAGTTTCCGGACCTTCTGCGGCGCCCTGTTGCGTCCTTTGTGGGTCAAGGTCGTTTGGACTGCGTCAATCTTGTCGATCCTATCGGAGGTCGCCTATCAGGTCCTCCCAGACGATCTCGCGCAGAAAATCCCGCGCGCATACAACTGCATGGTTTGGGTAGGCAAGTACATGCCAACCTGGGGATGGTTTGCGCTTATCAATGGGTTGCTCATGGCAACGCTCTTCCAGCTCGTCTATGCAGCCTGGAAGAGAAGCGAGGAAAGGCAACACGCGTTGCCAGCGCTAGTAGAGGCGATGAAAGCGCCTAATGAGGTCATCAAAGCGACGATGGCGGATAGAAAGCTACGGATTGCTGACGCGCAGGTTAGCGTTGCTCATGAGGCAATCGAGCAATACCGGATTCGTTTGGATGCGTTAAGAACTTCGACCGGGCCAACGCGATTCCTGCATGGTTCGGTTATGGACCCTCTGGGCGAACCCAAACGTCACGCCCTTTCGGCGGTCAATGGGGTACTGGCCGCTGCAAGAATCGTCAAAGATATAACGTTGCGGAATCCGGGGCCTTTGCTGTCGCTGCCATCTGTCCCGGACGATCCCGGAAACTTGGCCCTAACACAGAGATCAAACCAAGTATTCGATCCAACATTGAATGGGCCATATTTCGCAGAGCATGACGCCAACATCTCTCAACTTCAGCAGATGCTCGATTTCGAGATAAGGCCAGAGCTAAGTCATCGGCGCACCCTGATTGAGGGAGCGCTTACTCGAATCGAGGCAATTCAGTGACCATCGAAGATAAATTCGACCGCCTGCTAGGGGCGATGCTTGGCCCTAGCGCGAAAAGGCCTTCAAAAGTCGGTCCACCATCC
>Ga0315912_10006836_pt1 | contig 10125 bp, 5 predicted proteins | sample VfabasoilMG_FD_204469 | JGI IMG/M metagenome (GOLD analysis project Ga0315912, IMG submission 204469) | Garden soil microbial communities collected in Santa Monica, California, United States - V. faba soil | ecosystem: Environmental > Terrestrial > Soil > Garden | place: USA: California... | reverse complement strand
TTCAGGTGCGGCAGCGCCAGCGCGGTGAGCCGCACCGGCGCGAGGTAGTTCACCTCCATGAGCCGCTCGAAGATGGACAGGTCCTGGAGCGCATCGAACCGGCTCCACATGGTGATGCCCGCGTTGTGGATCACCGCGTCCACTCCGCCGAAGGACTTGACGGTTTCAGTCACCAGCCATTCGAGGTCCTGCGCGCTGGTCACGTCGGTGGGGATGGCCAGCGCCTCGCCGCCACGCGTCCTGCATTCCTGTGCCAGTGTTTCGAGGCGATGACGGTCGCGCGCCGCGAGCGCCACGCGCGCGCCGCGTGCGGCCAGTTCCAGCGCCAGCGCGCGGCCGATGCCTTCGGATGCGCCGGTGAGAATGATTCTGCGTCCCTTCATCCATGGCCCCCGGTCCGAGTCGGATACACTCCTAACATCATAAACATCCGTCGGACAGGCTCCATCAGGCAATGGGTTGGTTGCTGCGGCGATTCTTCAGACTGTGGGTCCGGGCGGCTGTCCAGCCGACCGAGCCGCCGGCGTCGCTGGTCGATACGTCCACGGCCGTCTGCTACGTGCTGGAACGCGACTCGGTCGCGGACCTCGCCGTGTTATGCAACGTCACCGAAAAGATGCGCCTCACCTACCCGGAGAAGCGCTCGGCCAGCCTGCCCGTGGAGCGGCGGCGCACGTTTTTCGACGTGGCCCGGCGGCGCCGCTTCTGGGATGCCATGCAGACGCGCAAGCCGCCGCCGCACCTGCTGGCGCTGGTGGAGGCGCTCAGCGCCGATGCGGTGCGCGACGTGCTGCTGGTGCCCACGGCGGTCTACTGGGGCCGCGCACCGCAGAAGGAAGGCTCGTGGCTGCGGCTGCTGTTCGCCGAGAACTGGGCGCTGACCACGCGCGCCAGCCAGTTCTTCGCGGTGCTCATCAACGGCCGCAACGTGCTGGTGGAAATGGGCGAGCCCATCTCGCTGCGCTCCATGCTCGACGCCGGTCCGCCGCTGGCGCAGGCGCGGCGCATGACGCGCATCCTGCGCGGCATCCTGCGCCGCCAGCGCGCCACGCGCATCGGCCCGGACCTCTCGCACCGCCGCACCATCGTGGCGCGGGTACTGCGGGCGCGCGCGGTGCGCGCCGTGGTGGCGGCCGAGGCCAAGGACAAGCACACCTCGTTCCGTCCGGGCCTGCTGCAGGCCCGCAAATACGCCTTCGAGATCGCCGCTAACTACTCGCACGCCTTCGTGCAGATCGCCGAGAAGCTGCTGGGCAGGGTCTGGAACCGCGTCTACGACGGCGTGAAGTTCAACCACGCCTCGACGCTCAAGGCCGTGTCCGAAGGCAACGAGGTGGTGTACGTCCCCTGCCACCGCAGCCACATGGACTACCTGCTGCTGTCGTACGTGATCTACCACCAGGGTTACGCGCTGCCGCACATCGCCGCCGGCATCAACCTGAACATCCCGGTGATCGGCCGCTTCCTGCGCAAGGGCGGGGCGTTTTTCATCCGCCGCACCTTCGCGGGCAACGCGCTCTACACCGTGGTGTTCATGAAATACCTCGCGGCCATCATGGCGCGCGGGCATTCCATCGAATATTTCATCGAGGGCGGGCGCTCGCGCACCGGCCGCCTGCTGCAGCCCAAGACCGGGATGTTGTCGATGACGGTGCGCAGCTTCCTGCGCGACCCGGTGCGCCCGGTGGTGTTCCTGCCGGTGTATTTCGGCTACGAACGCATCGTCGAGGCCAACACCTACATCTCCGAGCTCTCGGGTGCGCCCAAGAAGAAGGAGAGCTGGCTGGATCTCCTGATGTCACTGCGGGTGCTGCGCGAGCGCTTCGGTACCGTGCACGTGAACGTGGGCGAACCCATCCGCCTCAACACCCTGCTCGACACGCACCTGCCGCAGTGGCGCGAGCAGCGCTTCGACGACGACACGCGACTGCCGGCGGTCAACGCCCTGGTCGGCGACCTGGCGCAGTCCATCATGCGTGGGATCAACGCCGCGGCGGCGGTCACGCCTATCAACCTGCTGGCCACGGTGCTGCTGGCCACGCCGCGCGGTGCACTGCCCGAAAGTGCGCTGCTGCGGCAGATCGAGCTGTACCTCAAGCTTTTGCATGCCTCGCCCTACAGCCCCCGGGTCACGGTGACCAGTGCGACTCCCACCGAGATGCTGGCGTACGGCGAGTCGCTCAAGCTCATCTCACGGGTGCCTCACAAGCTGGGCGACGTGGTGAAGATGAGCGACGAAAGCGCCCAGCTCATCGCCTACTACCGCAACAACGTCCTGCACCTGTTCGCGCTGCCGTCGCTGGTGGCCTGTGCATTCATCTCGAACTCCGTGCTGCGCACCGAGGACATCCAGCGGCTGGCCTGGCGTGTGTATCCCTACGTGGCATCCGAGCTTTTCCTGCGCTGGCGCGAGGAAGAGCTGTCGAAGGTGGTCGACGAGGTTCTTGCTGCGCTGGCCGAGAACGGCGTGCTGCAGCCGAACGAGGATCGCACCACCTGGATGCGCCCGCCGCCGGATTCTCCCCAGGCCATGCAGCTGTCGTTGCTGGCCCAGGCGACCATCCAGACCATCGAGCGTTACTACCTGGCAATCTCCACGCTGTTGAACGCGGGCAGCGGCGTGATCACGCAGAAGGCGCTGGAACAGGACTGCCAGGCAGCCGCTCAGCGCATCAACATGCTGTACGGCTTCAACTCGCCCGAGTTCTTCGACCGCGCCCTGTTCGGCAACTTCATCGACCTGTTGCGTGAACGCGGCGTACTCCGGGTGGGCGAGGGCGGCAACCTCGAGTTTGACGAAGTGCTGGTCCGCGTGGCGGCCGACGCTCAGCTGGTGCTGTCGGAGCAGATCCGGCACAGCATCCTGCAGGTGGCACGGGTCTAGCATCCGGACCGGGGCCGCCCGGGTACCCTAGCTTTCCCGCCACAGGCCGCTGCTATACTCGCGCGCAACACGTCCGCGCCGAGGCGTCCACGAGGGGAGGCATTGGGTGCGGCTATACCAAGACGATACGGACAAGCGGTAAGTCTGCTCTTGCCTCGTCACTCGTAGCGATTCCGCGGTCTCAGGGGAATTTGATGAGTAACGATCTGATCCGGCGATGCGTGTTGCGTTCGCTTCCGATCGTGGCGACGCTCGGTCTGGCCTCTCCCGCCGCCTACGCCTGGGATTTCCAGAACAAGGACGGCAGCTTCACCGGCAGCTGGGACACCACGTTTACCTACGGCCAGGCCTGGCGCATCGAAGGACGCGACTGCCGGCTCATCGCCATTGCCGACGGCGGCTGCGGCCGATCCCCGAACATCGACGACGGTAATCTCAACTGGGATACCGACATGTACAGCCAGGCACTCAAGGTGCTGACCGAGCTGTCCTTCAACTACAAGGGCGTCGGTGCCTTCGTGCGCGCCTCGGCGCTGTACGACAACGCCGCCGGCGACACAGCGCGCACGCCGCTCACGCCCGAAGCCGAAGACCTGGTCAAGAGCTACGTGCGGCTGCTCGACGCCTTCGCCTACGTGAAGTTCGACCTGGGCGACATGGCCGCCGAACTGCGCCTGGGTCGCCAGGCCGTGAGCTGGGGCGAAAGCACGTTCATCCAGAACGGCATCAACGTCATCAACCACTTCGACGTGGCCGCGCTGCGCGTGCCGGGCTCCGAGCTCAAGGAAGCCTTCCTGCCGCAGGAGATGGTGAACTTCAGCCTCCAGTTCACCGACAACTTCTCCGCCCAGGCTATCTACATCACCGACTGGAACGCGACCGTGCCCGAGCCGGCCGGCTCCTATTTCAGCAACAACGATTTCGCGCCCACGGGCGGCGAGAAAGTGGTGCTGGGATTCGGTTCGTTCTCGGACGCGGGCGTGGACTTCCGGCCGCTGGGTGGCGCGTACATCGAAAACTTCCAGACCGTGAACCGCCTGCCCACCGAAAAACCCTCGGACAGCGGCCAGTACGGCTTCAACCTCAAGTACTTCGCGCCTAACTTCAACAACGGCACGGAGTTCGGCCTCTATTTCCTGAACTACCACAGCCGGCTGCCGCTGATCTCCGGTCAGACCGGCACGCAGAATGGCCTCGGCAATGCCTTCGGCGCCCTGAATGCGGTGGGCGCGGCGGCGCAGGCCCTGGCCGCGGGATTGCCCGTGAACGCGGCCATCGCCACCGCGGCGCAGCTCGGCGTGGCCCGTTCGGCCGCGGCGGGCGGTACCCTGGATCTCGCCACCGCCGCCGAGTACGCCGCCGTCGGCGCGAACACCCAGCTGGCGCGCGGCGACGTCGCCCAGCAGGCGAGCAACATCGCCACGCACGAATACGCGCTGAGCGCCGGCTACTACACCGAGTATCCCGAGGACATCAAGCTCATCGGCCTGTCGTTCAACACGCAGCTGCAATGGGGTGGCATCGCGCTGCAGGGCGAATTGGCCTACCGACAGGACATGCCGCTGCAGTTCGACGACGTCGAGCTGCTGTTCGGCGCCCTCACGCCCTTCGAGCAGGGCATCGCGGCGCTGCGCGGACAGACGCTGCCCACCACCTGCGTGGAAGGGAACCCCGCGGCGGCCACGCTGACGGAATGCGGCCAGCTCGGCGGCTTCGGGCTCAACCAGAAGGTGCAGGGTTGGGATGTCTACGACACCTACCAGGTGCAGTTCACGGCCACCAAGACCATCTCGAACGTGCTCAAGGCCGCGCAGATGGTGATCGTCGCCGAGGCCGGTCTCACGCATGTCGAAGACATGCCTGACAAGCTCACGGGCGGCCCGAACGACCGCGGCCTGCGCTTCAATGGCCCGGCCACCAATGTCAGCGGCAACTTCGAGCTGCGCGGCCGTCACTGCCCCACCATCCCGGCCGCGGACTGCCTGGCGCTGAACCTGGTCGAACCGCAGAACCGCTTTGCCGATGCCACTTCTTATGGGTACCGCGTGGCGGGTCGTCTCGAATACCCGGGCCTCATGGGTCCCTGGAACATCCTGCCGCGCTTCAACTGGCAGCACGATGTCTCGGGCACCACGCCCGGACCGGGCGGCAACTTCGTCGAAGGGCGCTATGGCCTCACGCTGGGCGTGGCGGCCAACCTCATGGCCAAGTGGGAAGTCGACATGTCGTGGACCAAGTTCGGCGGTGCCGGACGTTTCAACGACCTCACGGATCGCGATTTCGTCGCGGCCACCGTCAAATACTCGTTCTGAAGCCGGCGAGGAAAAAAGTCATGTTCAAGAAATCCCTGTTGTCCGGCCTCGCCATCCCGTTCTTCGCCGCCCTCGTGGTGGCCGCGCCCGCCGGGGCCGCCGTTTCCGCCGCGGAAGCCGCCAAACTTGGCGCCGAACTCACGCCGCTGGGTGCCGAGAAGGCCGGCAACGCCGACGGCTCAATCCCGGCCTGGGATGGCGGCATCACCTCGGCGTCGCAGGCGGGCTTCGCCAACTTCCGGCCCGGCCAGCATCACCCGGACCCCTACGCCTCGGACAAGCCGCTGTTCACGGTGACGCCGGCGAACATGTCGCAGTACGCGGCCAGGCTCACCGAGGGCCACAAGAAGCTGCTGCAGACCTATCGCGGCACTTTCAAGATGAACGTGTACCCCACGCATCGCAGCGCCGCGGCTCCGCAGCGCATCTACGACGCCACCAAGCGCATCGCCACCACCGCCGAGCTCGCCAAGGGTGGCAATGGCGTGGTGAAGGCGGGTGAGGGCATTCCCTTCCCGATTCCGAAATCCGGCGTCGAGATCTTCTGGAACCACGTGCTGCGATATCGCGGCGACGTCATCGTGCGCCAGATCGGCCAGGCACCCGTCACCGCGAGCGGCGCCTACACCATGGTGAAGTTCCGCGACGAGACCATGGTGGCCTACAGCCTCGCCGGCGCGAAATCCGAGAACCTCAACAACACCGTGGCCTATTTCATCCAGGAAACCACGGCGCCGGCGCGTCTCGCGGGCGAAGTGCTGCTGGTGCAGGAGACGCTCGACCAGTCCATCGAAAATCGCCGTGCCTGGGTCTACAACCCGGGCCAGCGCCGCGTGCGTCGCGCGCCCAACGTGGCCTTCGACAACCCGGGCACCAATTCGGACAACCTGCGTACCTCGGACCAGTTCGACATGTACAACGGCAGCCCCGAGCGTTACGACTGGACGCTGGTGGGCAAGAAGGAAATGCTGGTTCCGTACAACAGCTACAAGCTCAACTCGAACACGCTGAAGTACACCGACATCCTGAAGAAGAACCACATCAACCCCGACCACGCGCGCTACGAGCTGCATCGGGTCTGGGTGGTGGATTCGAAGCTCAAGTCCGGACAGAGTCATCTCTACAGCAGACGCACTCTCTACGTGGATGAGGACAGCTGGCAGATCCTGGCCGTCGACTGCTACGACAGCCGCGGGCAGCTGTACCGCGTGCAGGAAGGCCACGTCATCAACTTCTACGAAGTGCCGGCGCTCTGGACCGCGCTCGAGACGGTGTATGACCTGACCAATGGCCGCTACCTGGCGCTGGGCCTCGACAACGAGGAGCCGCGCAGCCGCGACTTCTCGCAGAAGCGCACCGACGCCGACTTCCAGCCGGCAGCGTTGCAGCGTCGCGGCGTGCGCTGAGCAAACACACGGCAAATACGACCGAAAGGCCAGTTGATTCACGTCAACTGGCCTTTTAGCTTTACGGCTACATGAACAAACGGGGGACGGTTCGCATGCGGCGTGGCTTCGGCCTCGCACTGGTTGCCTTGTGCGCCAGCGCGTTCGCGCAACTCGATCCCAACGACGCGGCCAACAAGCCGGCGGAAATCGAACCGCTGGCCCCGACTTCGTTGCTGCTGGACCTGGCCGTCGCGGGCACGCGGCTGGTGGCCGTGGGCGAGCGTGGCCACGTGCTGCTGTCGGATGACCAGGGTGCAACCTGGCGGCAGGCGAAGAGCGTGCCGACGCGCGTCATGCTCACGGCCGTGTACTTCGTCGACGGCCAGTACGGCTGGGCCGTGGGGCACGACGAAACCATCCTCAACAGCGTCGACGGCGGCGAAACCTGGACGCGCTCTCACTTCGCGCCCGAGGCGCAGCAGCCGCTGCTGGACCTGTGGTTCGCGAATCGCGTCAGCGGCATCGCCGTGGGCGCCTACGGCGCGTATTTCACGACCAACGATGGCGGCCGCACCTGGGCCAGCGCCAAGTTCGCGCCGCCGCCCGCGCCCGTGGCCATGCACGACGGAGAGGTGGCGCCGGACGAAGGTGACCTTCCTCCGGACTACCACCTCAACCGCATCGTCGGCGTCGCCAACCGGCTGTACATCGCCGCCGAAGGCGGGCAGCTCTACCGCTCCGACGACCGCGGTGCGACCTGGCGCGTGCTGCCGTCGCCATACGAAGGCAGCTTCTTCGGCCTGGTGCCGATTCGCGGCGACGGCCTGCTGGCCTTCGGCCTGCGCGGCCACCTGTTCCGTTCCGCCGACGGCGGACAGACCTGGACCCAGCTCGAGTCGCATACCACTTCGATGCTCACCGACGGCGTGGCCATCAACGACCTGCGCGTGGTCATCGCCGGCCTCGCGGGCGTGCTGCTGGTCTCGGGCGACGCCGGCGAAACCTTCCGCCTGACCCAGCAGGACGATCGCAAGGGCATCTCGGCGCTGCTGCCGGGCCCGGCCGGCACCGTGGTGGTGGCGGGCGAGGGTGGCGTGCGCACCCTGCGGCTGGATGGTGGTAGTTAGCATGGCTGGCGCACACCACATCGAGCGGCCCGACTCCAAGACCGCGCAGGCACTCGAGAAGCTGATCTTCGGCCACCGCGCGCTCATCGTCGTGGCGTTCGTGGTCATCACGCTCGCGCTGGTGGTGGTGGCGGCGCGCGGCCTGCGCATCGACGCCTCGTTCACCAAGCAGCTGCCGCTCAAGCACGAGTACATGCAGACCTTCCTCGAGCACCAGAGCGACTTCGGCAGCGCCAACCGCGTGCTGATCGCGCTGATCGCCGAAGACGGCAACATGTTCAAGCCGGATTTCTTCGACGCGCTCAAGAAAGCCACCGACGAAGTGCTGGTCATGGACGGCATCGACCGTGGCCGCGTGCAGTCGCTGTTCACGCCCAACGTGCGTTACATGGAAGTGGTCGAGGACGGCATCGAGGCCGGCAACGTCGTGGACTCGGAGTTCGTGCCCACGCCCGAGGCGCTCGCCAAGGTCCGGGAGAACATCCTCAAGGCCGGCATTCGCGGCCGCCTGGTGGCCAACGATTTCTCCGGCGCCCTGATCTCGGCCATCGTGCTCGAGCAGGACGCGACCGGAAAACCCATCGATCCCATCAAGGTCGCGCAGGAGCTCGAGTCGCGCGTACGTGACCAGATCCAGGGCAGCGGGGTCGACGTGCGGGCGCAAGGTTCGCCCGTCGACGTGCACATGATCGGCTTCGCGAAGGTGGTCGGTGACATCGCCGACGGCGCCATGTCGGTGGTGGTGTTCGCGCTGGTCACCATCGTGCTCACGCTGCTCGCCGTCTGGTACTACGTGCAGTCGCTCAAGGTGGCGGTGGTGCCCATCGTCTGCTCCATCGTCGCGGTGATCTGGCAGCTCGGCACCCTGGTGCTGCTCGGCTACGGCATCGATCCCCTCGGCCTGCTCGTGCCGTTTCTCATCTTTGCCATCGGCGTTTCGCACGGCGTGCAGAAGATCAGCGCGGTGAAGGAAGCCGCCGTGGCCGGCATGTCCTCGATGGATGCCGCGCGCCAGACGTTCCGGCAGCTGCTCATGCCCGCGATCATCGCGCTGCTCGCCGATCTCGTCGGTTTCATCACCATCCTGCTGATCCCGGTGCAGGTGGTGCAGGAGATGGCAGTGACGGCCAGCATCGGCGTGGCCATCGTCATCCTCACCGATCTCATCCTGCTGCCCGTGCTGGTGTCCTGGGTGAAATGGGACGACCAGTACAAGGCACGGGTCGAAGTGCGGCAGGAAAAGCTGTCGCACCAGTGGCGAGCGTTGGCCCGAATCACCAACCGCAAGCCGGCGCTCATCATCATCGTCTGTGCCGCGTTGCTGGCGGTGTTCGGCATCTGGAAGGGCCGCGAGACTCCCATCGGCGATACGCAGGCGGGCGTGCCCGAGCTGCGTCCCGACTCGCGCTACAACCTGGACAGCAACGTCATCACCCGCAAGTTCTCCATTGGCGTCGACATCCTCAACGTGATCGTCGAGACGAAGGAACCGGCGTGCACCAGCTACCAGCTGATGACGGCCATCGACCATTTCTCGTGGAGGATGCGCAACGTCGATGGTGTGCAGGAAGTGATGTCGCTGCCCATCGTCGCCAAGATCGCGATTGCCGGCTGGAATGAAGGCAGCCTCAAGTGGCGCAACATCCCGCGCGAGCCCAATCAGCTCACGCAGTCCACGCGCTACATCGACACCAGCACGGGGCTCCTCAATGCCGACTGCAATGTCGTACCGGTGATGATCTTCCTGCGCGACCACAAGGCCGAGACCATCGAGCGCGTGGTGGACGCGGTGAAAGCCTGGCGTACCGAGAACACCTTCGCGGACGCCACGTTCAACCTCGCCACCGGCAACGTCGGCGTCATGGCCGCCACCAATGAAGAGGTGAAGGCCAAGGAATATCCCATTCTCGGCTGGGTGTTCGTGGCCGTGATCCTCATGTGCCTGCTCACCTTCCGCAGCCTGCTGGGAACGCTGCTGGTGTTCCTGCCGCTGGCGCTGGTGTCCATCCTGGTCTACGCCGTCATGGCCATCGTCGGCATCGGTCTCAAGGTGAACACCCTGCCCATGGTGGCGCTGGGCGCGGGCATCGGCGTCGACTACGGCATCTATCTCTGGAGCCGCATGCAGGAATACCTGGAAGCCGGCGACAGCGTGCACGATGCCTACCTCAAGACCATGCGCGTAACCGGCGCCAGCATCATCTTCACCGGCATCACGCTGGCCATCGGCGTGGTCACCTGGGTGTTCTCGCCGCTGCAGTTCCAGGCCGACATCGGCATCATGCTCACGTTCATGTTCTTCGTGAACATGCTCGGCGCCATCATCCTGCTGCCCGCGCTGGCCGCGTGGTTCGTGCGCCCGAAGGTGGCCGCCGCAGGCGTCAACGACGCCGGCGACATCAAGCCCTGAACGC
>Ga0315912_10006835_pt1 | contig 10126 bp, 10 predicted proteins | sample VfabasoilMG_FD_204469 | JGI IMG/M metagenome (GOLD analysis project Ga0315912, IMG submission 204469) | Garden soil microbial communities collected in Santa Monica, California, United States - V. faba soil | ecosystem: Environmental > Terrestrial > Soil > Garden | place: USA: California... | reverse complement strand
GCGTGCTCTCCGCCGAAGAGACCTACCAGCGACTGCAGGCCGATGCCGACGGCACGCAGCAGGACGTGCGCCTGGCCGAGGCGTCCCTGGCCACCGCCCAGTCCAGCCTGCAGCAGCGGCGCGCCGAGCTGGGGCGGGTGCAGGCCGAACTCCAGGTCGTCGACCAGGCCCTGGAGAGCGCCCGGACCGCCGGCCTGGCCGCGCGGCGCTCGATCGAGTTCTGGCGCGGCGGCCTGGATGCCAGCGGGGCGGCCTCGCCCTTCCGTCAGCAGCGGCTGGAGGACTTCCGCCTGCGGTGGAGCATCCCGCGCGACGTCTGGAACCAGCTGCTCGACGACCTCGGGCTGACCTGGCTGCGCCTGGATGCCGGCTTGCAGGGGGCGGTGCTTCCCGCCGAGCCGCAAGCCGCCGGCGTGCCGCCGCCCGGGACCACGGAAGATTCCGCGCGCTCGGCTCCCTGACTCCCCGTCGGGCGTCGCGCCGGATTCCGGCACGCAGCTCTTGACGTGAGTGGGCGTCTTCGTAGGATCGCCCCGTCTCCGTATAGCGGTCGAAAAGGGGTTCCCTCGGGACGGTCCCGAGCGCCCACGGACGGCGACTCGGGAGCCCCTGGCACATGCCCGAGACCGGCCGGTCGCGCGGGGACCTGATGCAGTTCGCGGACCTGGGCCTGCGCCTGGCCCTGACCGTCGCCCTCTTCTCCTACGCGGGTTACAAGCTCGACGCATGGCTCTCCACGGGACCCTGGCTGCTCATCGCCCTCGCGCTGGCCGGGGTGGCGGGTGGCATGTACAGCGTGATTGCCGGCGTCGCCCGCTGGCAGGACAGCCGGCCGCCGCACAGCAAGGCCGCGGGCCGCAGGCCAGCCGAGCCGCGCGAGGGTGGGCGCGATGAGCAGCCCTGAGCGTCACCGGCTGTTCGCCCTCGGCGTCGGCGGGCTCACCCTGCTCGTGCCGGGGCTGCTGCTGCTGGGCCACCCCTTCGACGAGGCGCGCCACGTGCTGGGCACGCTCACGGGCTGGGGGCTGGCGCTGGCCGTCATAGCGCCGAGCTACGCCCTCATGGCGCGCTGCCTGCGCGCCGAGGTCGAGTCCTCGCACGGCCAGCGTTTCTTCAAGATCTGGGCCGGCAGCACGATGGGACGCATGCTGGCGGTGATCGTCGGCGTGGTGCTCTTCGCGCTGTGCGTCGAGGCGCCGCCGCTCTTCTCGTTCCTGCTGGCGTTCTTCCTCGGCTACACGCTGCTGACGGGGCTCGAGGTGCTGCTGCTGGTCGGCGGCACGGCCGGCAGGAGGCACGCATGAGCCGTCGGCTGGCTCTCACCTGCAGGCTGCTGACCCTCTGCTGGGGCGCGCTCTGGCTGCTCGGCCTGGGCAGCGCGCGCGTGGAGGCGCAGGAGCATGCGCCGGCCGGGCAGCACGCGCCGGCCAGCGAACACGCACCGGCGGGTGGGCAGCACGCTCCTGCCGCCGGGGGGGACCCTGCCGCGGCGGAGGAACATGCCGCGGGGGGCGCGCATGGCGAGCACGCCGGGCATGGCTCGCGGGCCGGCGATGCCTCGCTCTTCATGGAACTCTTCAGCCACCTGCAGCCGCACGCCGTGGGCGGGCTCTGGCTGGGTGGCGAGAAGCGCTTGGGGCTGGTGGATGTGCACCTCTACGACGAGGCCCGGCAGCCGATCCTCGATGCTCACGGCGCGCCGGCCAGCTACGCCAGCTCGGCCGACCTGACCGAGGCCCGCCAGGCCGAGTTCGGCGGCGGCAGGGGCGTCGTCATCTACAACATCAACACCGTGATGTGGCTGGCGGGCATCGCGCTGCTGCTGGCCCTGTTGCCCGTGGCGGCCAAGGCGCGGGCGCGCAGCGGGCAGGCGCCGCGCGGCGCCTACCACGGCCTCATGGAATCGCTCGTGCTCTTCGTGCGCGACGAGATGGTGTACGCCGTGCTGGGCAAGGAGGCCGGCCGGCGGCTCCTGCCGCTCTTCCTGACGCAGTTCTTCTTCATCCTGTTCCTGAACCTGTTCGGGCTCATGCCGCTCGGTCCGCTGGGCGGCACGGCCACGGCGAACCTGGCCGTGACGGGCGCGCTGGCGCTCACGACGCTGCTCTGGATCCACATGGGCGGCATCCGCGAGCACGGCTTCGTGCACCACTGGCAGAACTTCATCCCGCACGGGCTGCCCTGGTTCGTGCTGCCCATCATCGTGCCGGTGGAGATCCTCGGCATGCTGGTCAAGCCCGCCGCGCTGACCATCCGCCTCTTCGCCAACCTGACGGCCGGGCACCTCATCATGCTGGGCCTGTTCGGGCTCGTGTACTACTTCGACAGTTTCGTGATCGCGACGCCCGTGCTCGGCATGAGCATCGCGATCGAATGCCTCGAGCTGTTCGTCTGCTTCGTGCAGGCGTACATCTTCACCTACCTTTCGATCGTCTTCGTGGGTGCGTCGCTGCATCCCGAGCACTAGCGTTCCTCATTCACACCGGGTGAGCGTGCGACGCGCCCTTCACCCGGCATACCCTGGAGGTGGTTGCACATGGATCTGAGTCTCGGTCTTGGTCTGGTCGGTCTGGGAGCCGGGCTCGGTGCCGGCATCGCGCTGCTCGGCGGCGGCGGCGGCATCGGCCGCCTGGCCACGGCGGCCATGGAGGGCATCGCCCGTCAGCCTGAAGCTGCCAACGACATCAAGGGCGGCATGATCATCACGGCCGCCTTCATCGAAGGCGCGACGCTGTTCGCGGTGGTCGTGTGCCTGCTCCTGGCGCTGGGCGCCTCGGGCTACCTCGGCTCGATGGCGGACGTCGCGAAGGCGGCTGCCGGCGTCGGCGGCTGAGGACACCCTCCGCCGGCCCCTCGCGCGCAGACGCGGCGGGGGGCCGGCGGACGAATCCACGCGCCACTGCGCGCGTGGCTGTGACATCCGGGTGCGGCGGTCCCACCGCCGCGCTGCACACGCGAGAAGCTCCCATGTCCGCACTCCCCGTCGTCCTGGCCGCGGGCTTCAACCCGCTGACCTTCGATCCGGCAGCCTTCGCGCTGACGCTCATCACCTTCCTCGGCCTGCTGTTCCTGCTCACCAAGTTCGCCTGGAAGCCGATCCTGGGCTCGGTCGAGGCGCGCGAGAAGCGCATCGACGACGCCATCAGCCAGGCCGAGCGCGACCGCAAGCAGGCCGAGGCCGTGCTCGCCGAGTACCGCGAACAGGTGAAGAACGTGGCGGCCGAGGTGGCGGCGCTGAAGGAGACCGGGCGGCAGGAGGCCGACGCCATCGCGCGTGACATCCGGGCCCGCGCGGACGCCGATGCGCAGCAGCGCGTCGAGCGCGCGGTGCGCGAGATCGCCCAGGCCCAGGCCCAGGCCATCGAGGAGCTGCGGCGGGAGGCGGTGGGGCTGGGCATGGCCATCGCGACGCGGATCGTCGGGCGCTCGCTCGACGGCGCCGACCAGCAGCGGCTGGCGCTCGAGGTGGTCAACGGACTCGGCGCCGTGCGCGGCGCCGGCGAGAACTGAGACATGGCCTCGGCGCGGCTCGTCCTCCAACGCTATGCGGTGGCGCTCTACCAGCTGGCGCACGAGCACGGCACCACCGAGCAGGTGGAGGCCGAGCTCATGGACCTGGACGCGATGCTCGCGGCCGATGTCGGCCTGCGCGAACACCTCGCCAACCCGCGCCTCGGGCGCGACGTCAAGCACAGGATCCTGCTGCAGCTCATGGGAGCGCGCGTGAGCGACCTGCTGCGCCGCACGGTGCTGCTGCTGGTGGACAAGGGTCGGGCCGGGCTGTTGCCCGAGTTCGCCGAGGCCTTCAACGAGGTCGCCATGAAGGCGTCGGGCCGGGAGGTGGCACAGGTCACCTCCGCGGTGCCGCTCGACGAGGCCGGCCGACGCGCGTTGCGCGAGCGCCTCGAGCGCCTGACCGGCAAGCGCATCACGCTCAGCGAGGCGGTGGACGGCAGCCTGCTGGGCGGCCTGCGCGTCGTGCTCGGCTCGCGCATGATCGACGGCAGCCTGCGCCGTCGCCTCCAGGACATCGAACAGAAGATGCTCCGCGCCCCCCTGGGGCGCCGGAGCTGATCCCCGCGGACAAGAACGAGACCCATGAAGCTCCAGCCTTCTGAAGTCACTGCGATCCTCAAGAAGGAGATCGCCGGCTACGACGACGCGCTCCGCATGGAGAGCGTGGGCACGGTCATCCAGGTGGGTGACGGCGTGGCGCGCATCCACGGCCTCGACAACTGCATGATGTCGGAGCTGCTCGAGTTCCCCAACAACGTGCGCGGCGTGGCGCTGAACCTCGAGCAGGACAACGTGGGCTGCGTGCTGCTGGGCGCCGACCAGCTCATCAAGGAAGGCGACGTGGTCCGCTCGACCGGGCAGATCATCTCGGTGCCGGTGGGCGAGGCGCTGCTCGGCCGCGTGGTCAACGCGCTCGGCGACCCGATCGACGGCAAGGGGCCGATCCAGGCCACGATGCGGCGCCCGGTCGAGTCGCCCGCGCCGTCGGTGCTCGAGCGCCAGCCCGTGACCGAGCCGATGCAGACCGGCATCAAGGCCATCGACGCCATGATCCCCATCGGGCGCGGCCAGCGCGAGCTGATCATCGGCGACCGCCAGACGGGCAAGACCGCCATCTGCGTGGACGCGATCATCAACCAGAAGGGCGGCGACATGATCTGCGTGTACGTCGCCGTCGGCCAGAAGCAGTCGACCGTGAAGACGGTGGTCGCCGAGCTGGAGAAGGCCGGCGCCATGGACTACACGATCGTGGTGAGTGCGCCGGCCAGCGACCAGGCCTCGATGCAGTACCTGGCGCCGTTCTCCGGCTGCTCGATGGGCGAGTACTTCCGCGACCGCAGCAAGCACGTGCTGGTCATCTACGACGACCTGTACAAGCACGCGCTGGCCTGGCGCCAGGTGTCGCTGCTGCTGCGCCGCCCGCCGGGTCGCGAGGCCTTCCCGGGCGACGTGTTCAACCTGCACAGCCGCCTGCTCGAGCGCGCGGCCAAGCTCTCCAAGACGGCGCACGAGTTCAACCCGGACCTGTACGTCTCCGGCGGCGGCTCGCTCACCGCGCTGCCGATCGTCGAGACGCAGCAGGCCGACGTCTCGGCCTACATCCCGACCAACGTCATCTCGATCACCGACGGCCAGATCTTCCTCGAGTCCGACCTGTTCAACTCGGGCGTCCGCCCCGCGGTGAACGTGGGCATCAGCGTCTCGCGCGTGGGCGGTGCGGCGCAGCGGCCGGCCATGAAGAAGACGGCCGGCGGTCTGCGCATCGACCTCGCCCAGTACCGCGAGCTGGCGGCCTTCGCGCAGTTCGGCTCCGACCTGGACGAGAACACCAAGAAGCAGCTCACGCGCGGCGAGCGCCTCGTGGAGCTGCTGAAGCAGGGCCAGTACCAGCCCATGGACGTGCTCGACCAGATCATCTCGGTCTTCGCCGGCACCGGCGGCTTCCTCGACGACCTCGAGGTCGAGCAGGTGCGCACCTTCGAGAAGGGGCTGCTGGCCGAGATGAAGGCGAACCACGGCAAGCTGCTGGCCGAGATCCGCGCCAGCTGGAAGATCGAGGGCCCCACCAAGGACGCGCTCACCGCGGCGGTGACCGCCTTCAAGAAGTCCTTCACGGCCAAGAAGGCCTGATCCGGCCGAGAGGCATGACGCTCCGAAAGGGCTGACGCGCGATGGCGAAGGGCACCAAGGAACTCAAGCAGCGGATCACCGGTGTCAAGAGCATCCAGCAGATCACGCGCGCCATGGAGATGGTGGCGACGCAGAAGCTGAAGCGGCTGCAGAACCGCGCCGACGCCGCCCGGCCCTTCTCGAGCAAGATCCAGGAGATGGTGGCCCGCTTCGCCGGCTCCGTGAGCCCTGATCTCTCGCCCCTGCTCGAGGAGCGCGAGCCGAAGGTGGTCGCCAACCTGCTCGTGAGCTCCGACAAGGGCATGTGCGGCGGCTACAACGCCAACCTCGTGCGCACGGTGCAGGAGACCCTGGCGGCCGATCCGCCCGAGCTGAAGCAGCGCCTGTACGTGCTCGGCAACAAGGGCGCCGTGCTGCTGCGTGCGCGACGGCGCGCGATCGACGTCAAGTACGACGACCAGGTGGAGAAGCTCACCTACACGCGCGTGCGGCTGCTCATGCGCGACCTGATGGCCGACTTCCTGGCTGGCCGCATCGACCGCCTGCGCGTGATCTACACGGCCTTCCTGTCCGCCGGCCGGCAGCGCCCCGCGGTCGTGACGATCCTGCCCATCCGCCCCGAGCAGCTGCAGGCGGCGGGGGGGGGGGCGGCCGGCGAGGCCGGTGCGGGCATGGACTTCATCGTCGAGCCCGACGAGGAGGCCATCCTGCGCGACCTGCTGCCCAAGTTCCTCGAGGTCAAGCTCTACTCGGCCATCCTCGAGTCGCTCGCCTCCGAGTTCACCTACCGCCGCAACGCCATGAAGCAGGCGACCGATGCGGCGGACGACATGATCAGCGCGCTCTCGCGCCAGTACAACCGCGCACGCCAGGAAGCCATCACGAGCGAACTGCTCGAGGTGTCGTCCGGCGCCGAAGCCCTCAAGTAGCAGATCCAGGAGAACACCGTGGCCACCGGTTCCGTCATCGAGGTCGTGGGTCCCGTGGTGGACGTGCGATTCCCCACCAACGAGCTTCCCAGCATCTACAACGCCTGCAAGATCGAAGACCAGGCGCGCAAGATCGACATCACGCTCGAGGTCGCGCAGCACCTCGGTGACGACGTCGCGCGCTGCATCTCCATGTCGACCACCGACGGCCTGCAGCGCGGCATGAAGGCGACCGACACGGGCCGGCCCATCAGCGTGCCCGTCGGCGAGGAGGCGCTCGGCCGCATGTTCAACCTGCTCGGCAAGCCGATCGACGGCCTCGGCGCGGTGGCGTCCAAGAAGACGCGCCCGATCCACATGCCGTGTCCGAGCTACGAGTCGCAGAAGCCCGTGACGGAGGTGTTCGAGACCGGCATCAAGGTCATCGACCTGCTCTGCCCCTTCGCGAAGGGCGGCAAGATCGGCCTGTTCGGCGGCGCCGGCGTGGGCAAGACCGTGCTCATCCAGGAGCTGATCTACGCCATCGCCACGGCGCACGACGGCTACAGCGCCTTCGCCGGCGTGGGCGAGCGCACCCGCGAGGGCAACGACCTGTACCTCGAGATGAAGGAGTCGGGCGTGCTCAAGAACACCACGCTGGTGTTCGGGCAGATGAACGAGCCGCCGGGCGCGCGTCTGCGCGTGGCGCTCACGGCGCTCACGATGTGCGAGTACCTGCGCGACGAGCTGGGCAAGGACGTGCTGCTCTTCGTGGACAACATCTTCCGTTTCGTGCAGGCGGGCTCCGAGGTGTCGGCGCTGCTCGGCCGCATGCCTTCGGCCGTGGGCTACCAGCCCACCATGGCCTCCGAGATGGGCGCCCTCCAGGAGCGCATCACGTCCACGGACAAGGGCTCGATCACGTCGATGCAGGCCGTGTACGTGCCGGCCGACGACTACACCGACCCGGCCCCGGTGGCCACCTTCGCGCACCTCGACAGCACCATCCGCCTCGAGCGCAAGATCGCCGAGCTGGGCATCTACCCGGCCGTCGACCCGCTGCTCTCGACCTCGCGCATGCTCGACCCGCGCCTCATCGGCCAGGAGCACTACGACACGGCCCGCCAGGTGCAGGAGGTGCTGCAGCGCTACGCCGAGCTGAAGGACATCATCGCCATCCTGGGCATGGACGAGCTGTCGGAAGAGGACCGGCGGCTCGTGGCGCGCGCACGCAAGATGCAGCGCTTCCTCTCGCAGCCCTTCGCGGTGGCGGAGCAGTTCACCGGGCGCAAGGGCGAGTACGTCAAGGTGGCCGACACGGTGCGCTCCTTCCAGGAGATCTGCCGCGGCGACCACGACGAGATCCCGGAGCAGGCCTTCTACATGCAGGGCAGCATCGAGCAGGTGAAGGAGAAGGCCGCCCAGATGAAGGCCGGCTGAGATGTCCGAGAGCATCCAGGACACGCTGCTGCGGCAGGAGGTGTCGGCCGGCAAGAAGCTGTTCGTCGAGCTGCGCACGCCCGAGCACGCCGTCTACTCGGGCGGCGCCACCTCGGTGCTCCTGCCGGGCGCCAAGGGCGCCATGGGCATCCTCCCGCGGCACGCGCCCCTGCTGTCGTCGCTGGATGTGGGCTTCGTGCGCATCCGCGATCCGCTCGGGAAGGAATGGCGCTTCGTCTGCGGGCTGGGTTTCGTGGAGGTCCAGCACAACCGGGTGCTCGTGCTCGTGGACTTCGCGGACGACGTGAACGACATCGACGTCCCGCGGGCCCAAGCGGCTCTCGAGCGGGCCAAGCAGCGGCTGCGCTCGCCCAGCGAGGAAATCGACCAGGCCCGGGCGGAAGCGGCGCTGCAGCGTGCCAGCATGCGTCTGCGCTACGCCGCGCTGCGCTGACGGCATGGCGAGCGGCCGCGCGCGGCGCATCGCGGGGGCGAGGCTGTTTCACTAGGATGGGCACCTTCCGTTCGAGCCCGTAGCCCGTCATGACCACCCAAGGACTGCGCACGCACACCTGCGGCGACCTGCGCGCCAGCGATGTCGGCCGGACCGTGCGGCTGTCCGGCTGGGTGGCCTCCCACCGTGACCTGGGTGCGCTCGTCTTCGTCGACCTGCGCGACCGCTACGGCATCACGCAGCTGGGCTTCGACGAGGGTTCGCCGCCCGGGCTGGTCGAGGCGGCCCGCCGCCTCAAGCCGGAGAGCGTGATCCACGTGCACGGCATCGTGCGGCCGCGCCCGGCAGGGCAGGCCAATCGCGAACGCGCGACCGGAGAGGTCGAGGTGCACGTGCAGGCACTGGAAATCCTGGGGCCGTCGCGCACGCCGCCCTTCGAACTGCAGGCCGAGAACGTCAGCGACGAGCTGCGCCTGCGCTACCGCTACCTCGACCTGCGGCGCGCCCGTCCGCAGGCCGCCCTGCTGCTGCGGCATCGCCTGCTGCTCGCCTTGCGCCAGGGCATGGATCGCCAGGGCTTCATCGAGATCGAGACTCCCATCCTCACCAAGGCCACGCCCGAGGGAGCGCGCGACTACCTGGTGCCGAGCCGGGTGCATCCCGGCAAGGTGTTTGCCCTGCCCCAGAGCCCGCAGATCTTCAAGCAGCTGCTCATGGTCGCGGGCATGGACAAGTACTTCCAGATCGTGCGCTGCTTCCGCGACGAGGACCTGCGGGCCGACCGGCAGCCGGAGTTCACGCAGCTCGACCTCGAGATCTCCTTCGCCGACGAGCTCATGGTGCAGGCGGCCGTGGACAAGGCCGTGTCGGGCGCCGTGGAGGCGGTGCGCCCCGGACGGTGCCCGCCCACGCCCTTCCCGCGCATGACCTGGGCCGAGGCCATGGAGCGCTACGGCTGCGACAAGCCGGACCGCCGCTTCGGCGTGCTGCTCTCGGACGTCTCGGCGCTGATGGCCGGCACCGGCTTCGGCGTGTTCCGCGACGCGCTCGGCAAGGGCGGACGCGTGCGCGTGCTCGCCGCTCCCGGCGGTGCCGAGTTCTCGCGCAAGGACATCGACGGCTTGCAGGCCCTGGCGATGGCGCAGGGCGCCAAGGGGCTGCCCTGGGCGAAGGTGCAGGCCGGTGCGGCGGGTGCGCCTCCGGGCGTGACGGGCGGCATCGCCAAGTTCCTGTCCGTCTCCGAGGTCGCCGGTCTGCTGGCGGCCACGGGAGCGCAGCCGGGCGATGGCCTGTTCTTCAGCGCGGACAGCTTCCACGTGTCGGCAGCAGCGCTCTCCGCCGTGCGCCTGGCCATCGGCAAGCGGCTCGGCCTGATGAGCGACACCTACGACTTCGTCTGGGTGATCGACTTCCCGATGTTCGACCAGGACCCCGTGACGGGTGCGCTGAGTCCGGCGCACCACCCCTTCTGCATGGTGAAGGAGGCCTACGAGGGACAGCTGGGTGAGGATCCCGCGGCCACGCTGGCCCGCAGCTACGACCTCGTGCTCAACGGCTACGAACTGGGCTCGGGGTCGGTGCGCATCCACGATGCCGCCATGCAGCACCGGGTGTTCCAGGCCATCGGCCTGCCCGAGGACGAGATCCAGGCGCGCTTCGGCTTCGTGCTCGATGCCTT
>Ga0315912_10006834_pt1 | contig 10128 bp, 8 predicted proteins | sample VfabasoilMG_FD_204469 | JGI IMG/M metagenome (GOLD analysis project Ga0315912, IMG submission 204469) | Garden soil microbial communities collected in Santa Monica, California, United States - V. faba soil | ecosystem: Environmental > Terrestrial > Soil > Garden | place: USA: California... | reverse complement strand
TGTCCTCGTTCCTGGTGGAGCTGTTCGAGCTGTCCGATCCGTCGAAGAGCCGCGGCAATCAGGTCACGGCACGCGAACTGCTCGACATCGGTGCACGCCGCATCAGCAGCGGCCTGCGTGAACAGCCGCAAACTCGCACCACGCTACTGGCCACCATCGGCCGCGTGTACTCCAGTCTCGGTCTCTACCAGGACGCGGTGGGACTGCTCGAGGAGGCACTCGCGGCGCGGCGCAAACAGCATGGGCCGCGGCACGCCGCCGTTGCGCAGGCAATGGTCGAGCTCGGCGCGACCCTGCTCGAGCAAGGCGAATTCGACCGCGCGCAGACGCTGCTCGACGAGGCCGTCGCCATGCAGCGCGCGTTGCTCGGCAACAACGCCCTCGAGCTGGCACCAACGCTCATGACGCTCGGACACCTCGCGGAGCAGCGGGGTGTGCAAGACGCAGCGCTGAGTCACTACCAGCGCAGCCTCGAGATCTACCGCAGCCACGGTCTGGAGCAAACCTCACCGGCCGCCTCGGTGCTCAACGACCTGGCAGGGATGCACCTGCGACGTAGTGAATATCAGCGTGCCGCAGCCCTGTATCAGCAGGCCTTGGACATCGATCGGCAGGCGCTGGGTGCGGACCACCCGCAAGTGGCCATGCACATCCAGAGCTTGGCCTTGACTCTGCATCGGCAAGGCAAGCTGACGGCGGCCGAACCCCTCTATCGGGCTTCCCTGCAAGCGCTGCAGCGAGTGCTCGGCGAGCGCCATCCGCACACCCTCGACGCGCTGGCCAACTACGGCAACTTTCTGCGCCGCCGCGGTGACCTGAGATCTGCGGAGGCGGTGTTGCGTGACGTCCTGGAGCGCGATATCGCCGCGCGAGGTGCCGAGCACGCGTTCGTCGGACACGACCGCGTCAACCTGGCCAACGTGCTGCTCGATGCCGCTCAGCCCGCGCCAGCGGCGCAGCAGTTCGACGCTGCCCTGCGCATCTATGCGCAGGCGCTACCGCCCAACGATCCATTCGTGGCCGCAGCGCTGTCAGGGTTGGGGCGTGCTCAATTCCTGCAACGCCAGTTGCCTGCGGCAGAGCACACGCTGCGCAACGCGGTGACGATCGGATCGCAGTCGTTGCCGGCAGACAGCTCGCCGCTGGCCATGGCCAGGAGCACCCTGGCAGAACTGTTGCTACTGCAACGGCGACCGTCCGAAGCCAGGCCGCTGCTGGAACAGAGCTATCCGGTGTTGCGAGCGACGTTAGGGGAAGGCTCGAGCGTGACCGCACACGTGCGCGAGCTGCTGACTCGCGCCACTGCCGCAGCTCAGTGATCCGGCAGCAAGCGGTCGATCCGTTCGGCCGCGTTGCAAAATGCTGTCAGTTGTTCCCCAGGAACAGGTGATAGGCAGGATTGTCGGTTTCCTCGGCGTACACGTACTTGAGCTCGCGCACGTGCAACTCGAAGTCCACTTTCTCACTGGCGGGAATCTGCACGCCGACCAGGATGCGTCCGTAGTCGGAGCCATGATTGCGATAATGAAACAGGCTGATGTTCCACTGCGTGCCGATCGCGTTGAGAAAACGCAGCAGCGCACCCGGCCGTTCGGGAAACTCGAAGCGGAACAGCCGTTCGTTCGCGAGCCCATGGGTGTGACCGCCGACCATGTAGCGCACATGGAGCTTTGCCATCTCGTTCTCGCTCATGTCGGCGACCGTATAGCCGGCTTCGCGTAACGCCTTGAGCGCCGCATCCTTTTCCTGCCGGCCCTGCGACAATGCCAGGCCCACGAACACGTGCGCGGCGCCGCCTTCGTTGCTGCGGTAGTTGAACTCGGTGACGTTGCGCTGGCCGAGGTGCCCGCAGAAGCGCAGGAAGCTGCCCTTTTCTTCCGGAATGGTGACGGCCAGCAATGCCTCGCGCTGACCGCCGATGTCGGCGCGCTCGGCCACGTGGCGCAGCCGGTCGAAATTCATGTTGGCGCCGCTGTTGATGGCGATGAAGGTGCGGCCGCGACAATGCTCGCGCGCCACGTAGCGCTTGATCCCGGCGACCGCGAGCGCACCGGCGGGCTCGGCGATGGTGCGGTTGTCCTCGAAGATGTCCTGGATGGCCGCGCACATCTCGTCGTTGGTAACGACCAGGATCTCTTCGACGTACTGCCGTACCAGTCGGAACGTCTCCTCCCCGACGCGCCGCACTGCCACACCATCGGCAAAGATGCCGACCCGGTCCAGCGTGACACGCTTGCCGGCCTGCATCGAGCGATACATGGCGTTCGAGTCCTCGGGCTCGACACCAATGATCTTGATCTTGGGCAGCAGGTGCTTCAGGTAGGCCGCGATCCCGGCAATCAGGCCGCCGCCGCCCACTGGCACGAAGACGGCATCGATCTGCTCACTGGCGTGCTGGCGCAGCAACTCCATGCCGATGGTGCCCTGGCCCGCGATCACGTCCGGGTCGTCGAAGGGGTGGATGAAAGAGAACTGCTTGTCGCGCGTGATGGCCAGGGCATGCTCGTATGCCTGGTCGAAGTCATCGCCGAACAGCACCACCTCCGCTCCCAGGTCTATGACCGCCTGGACCTTGATCTGCGGCGTGGTCTGCGGCATCACGATGGTGGCTGGAACACCCCGCTTGCGTGCGGCCATCGCCACGCCCTGCGCGTGATTACCGGCCGAAGCACAGCACACCCCGCGTCGTGCCGCGGTCTCGGACAGGTGCGCTATCTTGTTGTAGGCACCGCGGACCTTGAAAGAAAACACCGGCTGCAAGTCTTCGCGTTTGAACAGAATCGTGTTGTCGAGCCGGCGGCTCAGTCGCTTGGCGAGTTCGAGCGGAGATTCGTTCGCCACCTCGTAGACGCGGGCCTTGAGGATGCGTTCCAGATAGTCGTTTGACATGGGGGTACGGGTTCGACGGGTCGGTTACCGATGCAATGAACGGCGCGCGGTACGGTAGCAGGAAAGCAAAGCGTCAGACCAACACTTGCGGCACACCACAGCATCACTGGGCGCGCCTGCACGACGTGTGCGCCAGCACAACTGCAAGCGCGCCCCGACCTGCGATAATGCCCATCCCTCATCGAGGTCGCATTCGAATGATCGACCCCCGTGCCATCGAACCTGATGCAATCGAACCCGCTGCAATCGATACCGCGGTACCGCGTTCAGCCCCAGCTTCGAACGGGTCCCTCAGTGGGTCTGCGCCCCTCAACGGGTCTGCATTGAGCCGCCGCACCTTGCTGGCGGGAGCGCTCGCCGGACCGCTCCTGGCGCAATCCGCGCAAGCACAAACCGAGGCACCCAACGCCACGCGTGAGCTGTGGCAATGGGTGCGCACGCAACCGGTGCTGGACCCACAGGTGATCTACCTGGACGCTGCCGGTTGCGGTCCCACCTGGCGAGCGGCAATGGCAACGGAGTATCGCGTGCGCGAGCAGCAGAGCACCGAGCTGCCGGCTGCCATGTTCAACGAACGCTGGGTGAGCGAGAGTCAGCGCCTGGCAGAGCGCTTCGCCACCTTCTGCGGTTGCGGTGCGGATGAAATCGTCTTCACGCACGGTGCCGGCGAAGCCATTGGCCAAGTCGCCGCGGGTCTGGATTTGAACCCAGGCGATGAAGTGATCCTCACCACCCAGGAGCACCCCGCCTCGCTCAGCCCGTGGTTGTTCCTGGCCCGGCGCCGCGGTGTGGTGATCAAGCAGGTGAGTCTGCCCACGCCGCTGGTCAATCCTCAGGAAGTGCTCGACCTGTTTGCGGCAGCGATCACCTCGCGCTCGCGCGTGCTCGCCTTCAGTCACGTGCAATACGGCGACGGCGCAGTGCTGCCGGTACGCGAGCTCTGCGATCTGGCACGCCAGAAGAGCCTGATCAGCGTGGTGGACGGCGCACAGGCGCTCGGCATGCTGGCGCTGTCGCTGCGCGATCTGGGTTGTGATTTCTATGCGGCGAACTGCCACAAGTGGCTGGGCGGTTGCCAGGGGACGGGATTGCTATTCACTCGCCGCGAGATGCTCGATCGGCTCTGGCCGGTGGTGCCGCGTGGCATCGACTCTACCCCGCCGATCCAAGTTCCCGCGGATACGCCAGGCCACAATGACGTGCCGCCAGCCTTGCACAAATTCGGCAATGTCGTCCCGCACCTGTGGCCAGCGCTGCGCGGCAGCGCGGCTGCATTGGACTTTCACGACCAGATCGGTCGCGCCCGCCTCGAAGCACGGATTCGCGAGCTCGCGGTGTACGCGCGGCTCAAGCTGCAACCGCTCCCCGCATTGAAGATCCTGACGCCGGCGCGTCCGGGCCTGTGGGCCGGCATTCTCACATTTCGTATCGCGGGACGCAGCGCCAGCGAATTGGCGGGGACCCTGGCACGCAACAATCGCGTGCACCTGAAGGTGCTGCGCTGGCCACAAAATGACGAGGGTGCCTTGCGCGCCGCGTTTCACATCTTCAATTCACCGGACGACATCGATCGGTTGGCACAGGGGCTGCGGCCCTTTGCCGGCTAGCCGGCGCGCCCGCCCAGTTCTCATGCTCGGTCCTCATGTGCAGCTCTCATGGAAATAAGCTACTTCTTGTTCACTGGCTCGCTCGGCGCGTTGATCAGCATCCTGGCTCACTCGGTGGCGTATTCCGGACTGGAGCTGCTCGGTAAGCCGCAGTTGAGCTCGGCGCTGACCCTGGTGCAGGTCAGCGTCGCCGAGACGCTGCTGCACCTGATGGGCGGGATCATGATGGGTGCGCTGTACTGGCTCAGCTGGGGGCTGGCTGCGGTGGTTGGCGTGCAGTGGTGGTGTCGCGGCCTGGGCTTCGGTGTGCTGTGTGCCCTCGGCATCGTGCTGCCATCGCTCGCGAGCCTGTGCCTGGTGCGCCGCGAGCCCTTGCTGCAGGGCCTGACCGTGAGCGCACGTTGGCTCACCACCTGCCTGCTGGTCGGCCTCGCCTGCTCCTGGCAGTGGGCCAACGGCTGAGTTGGCTATCGATCGAAGAATTCCCGCACGATGGTGGCAAATCGCTGCCAGGCCGCACCGATGAAACCCGTGCCATGCTCGGGCACGTCCAACAACGTGCCGTTGCTCAACGAGCTGCGCACCCGGGCGGCATAGTCGCCGAATTGGTCCTTGAGCCGCAGCACGAGCGCGTGCTGCTTGAGCAGCGGCAACCGTTCACCGGCCACGTACTCCAGATACGCCGCGTGCGCACGCGCCGCGGCCGGCCCGGCGCGCAGCCGATCGCTCCAACTGTCGATGAGCGCTGTCATCGGCACATCGGCAGGACGTTGTTCGAGCTCGTGACGCCATAGCTCGGTGATGTCGCTCCCATCGTCGCGCCAGGTAGTCCGCACCTGGGCAGCCAGCGTGCTGCGCTCCTGCGGGGAATACACCGCGGCGCCCCAAAGAATGAGACGGCGAATCTGCTGCGGCCGAGCAATGGCCAGCTCGATGCCGATCGCTGCACCCAACTCATAGCCGATGACGTCGGCATTGCGCAGCCGCAGGGTATCCAGTAGATCCCCGACCACACCTGTCAGCTCGGCAATGGTGAGCCGCGTATTGGCTACGTCCGAGCTGCCGTGCCCCGGCAGGTCGAGGGCGTAGACGCTGCGGTCGCGACCCAGCTCGCGCAGCACCGGTGCAAAAGTGCGGTTGGAACCACCGGCTTGATGCAGACAGAGAATGGGCACGCGTTCATCGAAACCGCCGCCTGAGGGGTAGGCAGTGGCCAAATGAATCTGGCCATGGCGCCCTTCCGCATAGGAACGGCGTACGTGTACGACCGCCGGTTGGGGCATCGGCAGACGGCTACGATGCTTGCTTTGAACCACTAGACAGTCCTCGTCGGCTCAGGCCGCATCAATTGTTCAGCAGCACACGGTCGCTTCAATGCGTGTTATTGCTGTGATCGGGCCTGCGCAGCGTTGCGTGACCCGATCCGCAGAATCTCACCTGCCGACCCAGCGTCGCGGCAGCTCAGGAAGCGAAACGCGCCTGTGGCTAATCCCTACGGACGCCGCTTCTCGTCGTAGCGAACCACGTCCGCACCGCTGGTCACGGACAAGTCACCCTCGATGACCGCGCCCTGCGCGACTGCGACACTGCGCGCGCTGACCATGCCGCGAATCCGCGCACTCTTGCGAATCTCGAGCTTCTCGATGACATGGAGCTCGCCGTCGAGCTCACCGGCGATGACCGCGAGCTTGGCCTCGACGCGGCCAACCCAGCGCGCAGTATCGAACAAACTGAAAGCGCCGCGCACGACGCTGTCGCCTTGGACGGAGCCCCCCACCACCAGGTCACCTTCGCACTCGAGGTTGCCGACCACGACGGTTCCCACGCCGATCAGTGTAGGACTGCTGGGCATCTTGTCCGACAAACGGCGTCGTGGCGCTTCTGACATGAATAACTCCGTGGCACTGACGGCGCCCGGATTATGGTTTGCTGCAACATCGATGCAAATGCGCACACCTCCGCATCGAGGTGAACGGCCGTCCTTGCCGTTTTGCCCAGCGCAGGCGCGCAACTGCCGCCTGCCTGTCCGAAGCTGACACTCTGCGTCACAGTCGCAACTCGCCGCGGCTGGCTAAGCGGTTGATCCGCACCGACTTGCGTGACTGGCATACGGCTTGCTTCGAAATCCCCCAAGTGAACCCAGCGAACCCGTGATTCCATGCACAGCCTTGGCGTGCGCACCATCTCGGACATCATCGAACTGCTACTGCGCGAGACCGTCGTAGTGAGCATCGAGAGCCCGCGTGTGCTGCGCAATTCGGCAAAGAGCGAGCCGCAGCTCACCGAGGACAACGTCCGCCACGACTGCCGCGCACCAGCGCGGCCCGCAGCCGACGGCTTGCACTCTACCTGGCACGTTGCACTGACGCTTATGCGTTGAACCTCGTTGCGCATGCCGCATGCAGGTTCAAATCCCCGCGCCGCCACGCGCTCTTCCCCGCCTGGCGGCGTTTTTTTTCGGGCCACCATCCTAGCAGCATCGCGTACTCGGCGTGTCACCACCGTCGACTTTGCAACGGCCGACGTGGCCGCACTGCGTTGCCGTACGTGGCGCACGAGCAGTTGGCACAGCGCTCGCACCTGGTGCTGCTCGGCGATTACAACATCGCGATGTGTACGGCGCGGAAGCTGTGGCGGCCAAGTGCCAGCGAGCGGGCCGCAGCGCCGCCCTTCGATCCTTCTGCAGTTCGGTCGGAGCGAGGTGTATCGGAAATTTCCTCAGCCTGAGAAGAATTTCAGTTGCGTGGAATGAGCGCATGCTGGATTCAGCGCCAACCCTGAAAATTGCAGATCGACCTGCCGCTGGACAGCTCCGCAGGGCCGATTTGTGTGACGCGTGTCACATAGATAAATAACCGCGGCGTTGGGAACACCCTTCGGTGCACACACTGGTGCTCGCTTCATTTACATTGCCAGCCTCGTCAAGCGAAGCCCAGTTGGCGGCCTCTATGAACATGGATGAAGCTGTACCAGCGGCCGGCAGCCCCGAACGGCCGGATCCGCGGATGCTCCAGTCGACTCAATCCACTCAATACCGCCGCAGCGATTTCGATGTCACCAACACCGTACAGGTGAGCAGTGCCGAATCGGTGCGCCGCGCCGTCCAGGAGCTGCTCGGGCGGATCTGGCCGCCAGCGTCCGCGCCCGCCCTAGACCACGCAGCCCTGGACCGCGCCTTCGCTGACTTCGAACACCTCTACAGCGGACGCTTTCCCGGCTACCACGGGTGCGACACTGTCTATCACGACGTACAGCATTCATTGGATGGCACACTCGCCGCCGCGCGGCTGGTGGTCGCACACGAGCGCACCTGTTCGGCAGAACGTCGTCTCGGCCCGGAGCGCGCCATGATTGCGGTGATCGTCGCGCTGTACCACGACGCAGGCTATATCCGGCGGCTCGACGAGCATTCACACAGCAACGGCGCAGAGTTCACGCAGAGCCACGTCAGTCGCAGCGCGGAATTCCTGCGTCGCTATCTTCGGACGGTGGGCCTCGCCGCGTGGGCTGACATTGCCGCGCAGATGGTTCACTTCACCGGCTATGAGCGCAAGTTCAGCGACATCGAGCTTGCCGAACCGTTGGATCGGGTCGCCGGACATCTGATCGGCACTGGCGACTTGATCGCCCAGATGTCCGATCGCTGCTATTTGGAGAAGTGCCGCGATCGCCTGTTTCCGGAGTTCGTGCTCGGCGGCATCGCAGTGTCCGAGAGCGCACACGCGGTCAAATACCGCTCGGGCCTGGACGTGTTACGGCAGACACCTGAGTTCATCGCCGAAACTCGGCGCACACGCCTGGATGGCGAGTTCGGCGCAGCCTATCGATGTCTGGAAGTGTTGTTCGATGGGCGCAATCCCTACATGGAGGCCATCGACCGCAACCTCGCCTACCTCGCCGAGGTGCTGCGAACCGGGAACTGGCCCATGCTGCGGCGTGATCCGCCATGTTTCACCTGGGAACAAAATCCCCTGCAGAAGGTTCGCGAGCTGATGTCGCGCTACTTGCGTCGGGTTAGCGGCCATCGCTGAGCGCTCCCTGAACGGAGCTTCCTGAGGACGGCGCTGCGGGCCTTCCTGATTGTGCGCTACGTCCCCGGGTGTTTTGAGTAGCATTGCGGTCTGGTTCGGCAATCCGACTGCGAAGATCGATGCAGCGATCACTTCCAGCATCGATGCGGCGATCGATGCAGCGCTAAAACACCATATGAAACAACGCTTCGTAAAACTTGCTGCACGGTTTCCTCGCAAACGCGCCTTCATCACCGGCGCCAGCAGCGGATTGGGCTTGGAGTTGACTCGCGCGCTGGTCGAGGACGGCTGGTCGCTCGGGCTGTTCGATCGCAATGTGGAGCGGCTCGCCAAGGTCGAGGCCGAATTCTCTGACCGCGGCGCGCCGCTGCTCGCCTATCCCGGTGATGTCACACATGCCGATGAGCTCACGGTGGCCGTCAATTCCTTTGCCGCGGGCCACGACGGGCTGGACGTGATGATCAACAATGCCGGGGTCGCAGGTTCCGGTGACTTCATGGAGATTCCCCTCGAAGACTGGCGCTGGATCATCGACATCAACCTGCTGGGCGTCGTGCATGGCTGCCGTGCCGCCATCCCGCACTTGCAGCGTAACGGCAGCGGTCTGTTGCTCAACGTGGCGAGCGCCGCGGCATTCGCTTCGGCACCCGGCATGTCTTCTTACAACGCCAGCAAGGCGGCGGTCCTGTCGTTGAGCGAATCGCTGTCGGTGGAGCTGCGCGACACTCACACGCAGGTGTCCGTGGTGATGCCGACCTTCTTCCGCACCGGACTGCTCGAGTCTTTCCGAGGCCCGCAGGACTTGCGCACGCGCGCAGCAACCCTGATGGACAGCACCCGCTATTCAGCCACGGACGTGGCATATGACGTACTGCGCTTCGCGGGCCGTGGCCGCACCTATATCCCGCTGCCGGCCAGCTCACGCATGCTGTGGCGTCTCAAGCGCTGGATGCCGAACCTCTTCTTGCGAGTGGTCACCAGCCTGCGCGAACGGGCGGTGGCCTCGGCCACCGGGCAAGGTGTCGCGGCCTCCTCGACACGGCCTTTACGGTAACCGCCCCACCTGGGTTCGGCGTTGCAGAGGGACAGATCTCATTTTCGGTCACGTTGCCTCGAACCTGTCGCGACCGTGGGCGAACATTGGATCTGTGCCTCTCTGCCTCTCTCCGCCAGGTAGGCTGCCAGATCCTGGCCCGCGTGTTCCGCGAAGCGCTCCTCCAGCATCACGAGCCGGCTCACACGATCCAGGCGAAACACACGGAAGTCCTCGCGGGCCAGACACCATGCGATCAGCAGCCATCCGGCCGAGAACGCCGTCAGCGCCAACGGGTGCACGGTACGCACGCTCGGCTTGTCAGTGGCATCTCGATAAGTGAATTCCAACACCCGCCGCTCGCGCAGCGCCTGGCGAATCCTGGGCGTGAAGTGGGGCGCACGCCGCTCGGGCAACTGCTGGGAGCGCAATCTGCGTGCGGTGACGCCGCCGCTCGCATCCCAAACAGTATCGATCTTGGCGCGTGCGGCACGCGCAGCGGCAGCCAGTGCCACATCGCCCACCTGCATCACGTACGCCAATCCCAAGGCCATGGCTTCCAACTGGT
>Ga0315912_10006833_pt1 | contig 10128 bp, 2 predicted proteins | sample VfabasoilMG_FD_204469 | JGI IMG/M metagenome (GOLD analysis project Ga0315912, IMG submission 204469) | Garden soil microbial communities collected in Santa Monica, California, United States - V. faba soil | ecosystem: Environmental > Terrestrial > Soil > Garden | place: USA: California... | reverse complement strand
GAGCGACCGCGGGCGTGGAGCTATCGAGGCCAGCACCCCAGTTGATGTGTCGAGACGTACTCGAGCCACGCCGCCACCGTCTTCGCAGATGAGCCCGAGCTGATCAGCGGACAAGATGCATCGGTTACTATCGTTGGTCGGACAGATATCGCTCCCACTCTGCGGGCGCGTGCCAATCTTTGATGTAGCTATCTCGATCGGTCAGATTCTGCCAAAACGGCTCCCACGCTAACTGCCTCCAAGCACTTTCTGTCCCTTGATTCCAGCCGATATGTGGTGATTTGCCAGGAAAGACGATCCAAGGTGGTTCGTACAAACCATCTTCCGAACACAAAGCGAGTGTATTCTCGAGAAAAGCGCGACTTGCTGCCACAAGGGTCACTGACATGTACCGGTGCCCTAGATCCTCCGCCCCCGCCAATAGACGGGCGTGCCCGAAATCCGCATGAGCTCGGCAATGCGGAACGCCGGACAAAGTTGATCTTCGCAGGCCGAAAAAATTCGAGGCGGCGTTTCTAGTTTTCAGTACCAATTCGGCGGGCGCCCGGCACACGCAACATTCTGTCGGGAAGAGGAGCAGGCGCTCGGCTTCCCATCTAGCTCGTCCTTCTCGAGTCAAGAACGCAGTTGCTTGATAGAATCCCGGATATCCGATTGCAGTGAGATCGCGAATGACTTCTGGACGCAATTGCCCCTTGGCGTGTGTCTCTTGGTGAACGCCGAACACTTTCCGCATCTCGCTTCGGAAACTCATCGCTAGTTCTTATGAACGAAATCAGCGACCCAATCAAAACCGAAATAGCCAGCCGTTCCAAATAATACACCGCCAGCGAACCCACTCACTAGAGCGCCAGGTCCTGTTTCTATTCCGACCGCAGCACCCAGAGCTGCGCCAGCCTTCGCGCCGAGAACAGCAGAACCCCATCCTCCCGCTTCCCTAATTGACTGCGCTGCAATTGGCGCGGCACTCCCTGTCTTGACACTCTCGTTGGCGGCCGCGCCTAGATTGTAGACTGTGACTGCCACGCCGGCAACTTGCAGGCCACGAGCGCCATAGCGAAGCGCGACTAGGCCTGGTCCTTCTACCGCCGCTCCCGGAATCGAACCTCGGAAGGCGCCCTCTCGCTCCGTTATAGGATTGGTCTCGAGCCATCGAGCTTCGGGATGCTCCGCGCGCACCAACTCAGCGAGTTGCCCGTGAGGCGTGTATTCTGCGCCCAACGAAAGCGCCGTCTCCTTGTTGATAAATAAGCGCGAGCCTGAGAAACCCTGGGCACCACCTGGAAATTTCTCAGACACAGACAGAAACGGGGTGAGTTCGCCCGTTGCCTTGTGCATGCCAAGCGCGTGTTCTACGGCGGTAAGTGAAGACGCCTCTGGAGCGACCTCCGGGGCGATGTCCAACCCGCTCTCGCGTAGCGCCTTTGCAAGTTCTGGGTATTCCTTCCTAACCAAATATGTTGGGAGCGGGGGCGCACTGGCGAAATGTGGCGCCTCAACCGTGTTGGGCCCGCTGCTTGCACCGCCGGAAGCGTACAGTGCAACCGCGTCGCCCTGCGATCGACTCCCCTCTATGGTCACCTCCGGAACTGCAACGACACTTCCGAGATGTCCCGCTCTTAGCGCCGTTTCTGTGCGCTCCTTGAACTTCCCCGACGCGCTATTGACGAAGTCTGCTCGCTGTTCAGGCGTGAGGCTCTTGAGATAACCGATGAGCTCCGGGTCTTTGCTGGTTCCAACCTTGTAGTCGGCACTCCCGGGGGCCGCGAACGACTTGGACTCGGTGCCGCCCGGGTCCGAGTAAGCGATCGGATTGCTCCTCGAATAGCGATAGATGTTGAGGCCGTCCTTCAGTCCCGCAGGATCCGCCGCCGTCCACCTGCCGAGCCAAGGGGCATAGTACCTTGCCCCATGATAGTAGAGCCCCGTCTCCTCATCGCGTTCCTTGCCCGTGTAGCGATACCGCTTCGCATTCACTTCGCTGCTCGAGCTGGTGGCGCTAAACGCTGTACTCCCATACGGGTGATACTCCTCATAGCTGATGACGCCGCCCGCCTCATTGTGCTCGAGCATTGCCGAGCCGAGGTGATTGTCGAGCTGGAATCTCCATCGCGTCACTGGAGTCGCGAGCGTGTCACCGTCCTCCTGCGTCTTGGCTTCGACCATCGCAACGCGACGCTGATCGTCCATGACGTGCAGCGTTTCGCGCTCGAGATCAATCACGCCGCCCAAAGTGAGCCGCTTCCGGTAAATCTCGAATCCCCCGAGATAGATGCGTTCCTCGACGACGCCGTGCTCCCACACCTTGCGCACGCGCTGTCCGCTCGCGTCGTACGTGAAGAACACCTGTCCCCCGCCGCCCTTGTCGACGCGCTGCATGCGATCGGCGTGGTCCCACTCGATGGCGGCGAGGTGCGGCATGCTCGTCATCGAGCCGTGCGCACCGGCCGTGTTGCTCGCTGAATTCTCGTAGCCGTACGTCAAACTCAGCGCGAGTGGGCTGCCCGGAACGCTGGTTGCGCGTAGGCGATTGCTGTCGGTGAAGTAGTCGTAGTTCCGCGTCCATCCGCCCGTGCCTGATGGGCCCGCGGTGTGCGCGATCTGTTGGATATTGCCCACGGCGTCGTAGGCGTAGGTTTCGACGTATCGTTGGAGCGCTTGAAGGTCGTTCGGATGCGGGATCGCAGTGCCGGGCGGTGAATCTGTGTCGACCGGTTGGGTGCCGGGGTGTTCGCGACCGATGGCGCGGGTGAGGCGGTAGATGGCGTCGTATTCGTACCGACCGTCGGCGCTGAGGGGCGTGGTGCCGGAAAAGAGGGGGCTGGTGTCGGCGCGATCGTCGAGCTCGACGATGTTGCCTGCGGGGTCGTAGGTGTAGTCGAGCTTTTGGAGAGCAGCATTGTCGCTGTTGCGGGTGGTGAGCAAGCGTGTGAGGCGGAACGTGAACGCATCGTAGGAGTAGCGGATGCGACTCGTGATCACTGGGGCTGCATCAGTGGAGAGCAGCGGGTTTGCGTACTCGCAAAGGACGCGTTGTCCGCGCGCGTTGTAGTCGATGTTTTGGATGACGAGCTGCGAGGGGCCGCCGCGGACGGAGACGTGGACCTTCTCGAGGAGGTTGGCCTCGTTGTAGGTGGGGACGTGAACGCTGCCATCTGGTGAGGTTTGGCTGATGACGCGATTGAGAGCGTCGTAGGTGCTGCTCGTCTTGAACGGCTCGCTGTTGTCGAGCAGCGACGCGACTGCGTTGAAAATATCGGCCGGCTTGGCCAGGTCTTGTCCGCTGAACCAATTGGGCTCTGCGTGATAGTCGCGGGCGAGGGTGCGCGATGTTTCGAGCGGGTTGCCTTTGAAGTCCGCGCGCGCGTTGGTGACCAACCCCGCGCAGTCGTAGAGTTGGTGAGGCTTACCGCGCAGATTGAGGGCTTGGGCGGGCGAGGGAGACGACGGGTTCGTGGACGGAGGACTGCCGAGATCGAGGGCTTCGCCGAACACTGTGCGAAGCAGCAAGCGTTCGGTGTTGCCCACCTGAACATACGCATGCGTCGCACGCTGCAGGGCGTCGTAGCGAGAGCGGTGTGTCTGCCTGCGACTGTCCCAAGCACGGAGCGGTTTGCCTGCGACGTCAGCGACGGCGAGTCGAGTGCCGGCATCGGGTGAATTGAGACGAATGCGACGCTTGAGCACGTCGAAGTTCTGCTCGATGGTGCGAATGCCCCGCGCGTCCGTGATGGCGAGCGCATTGCCCTCGATATCGAGCTCGGTCTTGGTTTCGAAGAACGAGCCGACGCCGTTGACGTGATTGTCGGCGACACTTAGAAATGGCCGCCCCAGCGCATCTAGGTGAACGACCGTCGGGGTATTGGCATGTTGGGCGGCGAGCCACGCTGCACGTTGTTCGGGATCGCTCGGTTCTGGCCCCGTAGGCAGGGGGCTGCCCCGACTGCTGTACCAGGTGCTGGTCAATACTGTGTCGTTTGGGTCGAAGCTGGCTTGTGTCCACACATCGAAGGTGACGCGCGACTCGGTGCCGTTCGGAAGCTCGGTGCGGATCACGCGATCGAGTGGGTCATAGTGGATGATCGGGGTGACACCCGTGGCGACGATCGCGTCTTCATCTTCGAAGGCACTGGTCGCGCTGAAGAACGGTTCGTATTGCTTGACCGGGTTGCCCTTGTTGTTGAATACGGTGCGGCCGGTGCCGACCCAACGCGGATTGACGGTGCTCGTGCTGCCGGGGACTTCACCCGGCTCGGCTTGCACCTTTTGCATCGCGACGCGGCCAAACCCGTCGGAGTAGGCGTAGCTCTCTTGGTACCGCGTGTTGCTCGGGCCGTGCTGTTCGCGGGCGAAGGTGTGCACGAACGTCGGCTGCTGAGCGGTTTGCCAGCGGAGCAGATCGTAAACCAGGCGCGTGGTTGGGTCGGCGAGTGTGTCACCCACATCCGAGCCCTTGCCGCTAACGGCGGTCGCGACGACCATGCCCAGCGCGTCGAACGCGACGGCAACTTGGTTGAGGTTCGGGTCGGTGAGTTTTACCGGGGCGAGGACGCGATAGTCGTTGGCTGATTGAACGAGGTTGTCGAGTGCGTCGCGAGTGCTCGTGACGAGCAGGCTGAACGCATCGAAGGTCACGAACGAATGCGAGCCGAACGCATCGACGGCTTCTTTCGGGAGGTAGAACTCGTTCACGGCCTGTGTCGGGTCGAAGAGCACACGGCCGCTCGGCGCCCAGTAGTTGGCATCGCGCTGCACATACCGCCCTTGACTCTGTAGCAAAGCGGGATCAAATGGGGTGCCGCTGAGCGTTTGCGATTCGGACGTGAGGGCGGTGACCAGTCCGGTTGTGAGTGCGAGTTGATAGCTCTCGTACGGCAAACCAAGCTCGCCAACTTGGCCGAGGGGGAGAGGATTCAGCAGATCGGTTGCATAGAAAAGTTGCTGCTTTCGTGCAATCAAGCGGCGCTGCGCGGTGCCAGGTGTGGCGGAGATGTCGTAGGGAATATCGGTCGCCGAAGCGAGAAAGCTGACCAGTTCATCGAGCCTCAGGAGCCCTTGACCACTGCTGGGCACGGCGAGCCCCGTGAGCTCGAATGTCCGGGCTTCGGATTCCACGCCAATGCGATAGAAATCCTGATCGGGGACGTTGATGAAGTCCGTTTCGTTCAGCGTCACCCAAGCACGTTGCTGTTCGAGGTGTGATCCTGGTGCAGTTAGCGAGCGGCCATAGGCGATGCTCGCCTTGCGCTTCACATTGCCGAAATCATCCACCTCGAGCACGAGCTCATGCGTGACGCGCGGGTCATTCGGATTCCGCTCGCTGTGCACCGCGACGGTCTCGAGTGGATGCGAGAAGAAGACGCCATGCTTGCCGCTCTTGCTGGACTGAAGCAATCGGACGCCGAAATTCTGTTCGGTCGTGAGGTACGGGAAGGACGCCTGGGGCGTGGCGTCGTTGGCGTACATTTCCTGACGCAGCATCTGCCCGCGCAGCGCGCGCGTGGCTTCGCGCTCCTCCTGAATCGTCAAGCCCGCCGGCAGAACCGTATCGGCGAGCAAAAGCGCGGGCGGTCCCCCCTGAAAATACTCCTTGGCGAGCTCCCTTTCGAGCCGCTCCTTCTCGAGCCACGCCCCGGTATGAAACCACGTGACCGTGCGCACCGGCGCCTGAAACAGCTCCGTATCCGCACCCACCGTGAACTCTTCCGCGTCAATCTGCTCGACGCGCGCAAAGCCTCTAAACTCCCGCTCCACGCCGTCGAAAAAGCCGTGGTGGTAGCTGTAGCGCGTCGTCAGTTGGCTCTTCGAGATTGCATCCGTGCGCACGGACTTCTCGACCACGTGCACGGGGAACGGTAGCCGCGTGAGCCACGGTGTTCCCGCTGCCTTGTCCGCAAGGTAAAACTTGGTCGACGGTGCGTAGCTCAGCTCAGTGGTCGCGCCGAGGTTGTTGGTCACCGCCTTCATCAAGTGCGGCTTTTGCCCCGCCATCAAATCGACGAACATCACCGAGCGCCTCGTGCTCGTCACTGGCGATGACCAAACCAAGCACGCGGTGCCCTGTCCGAGGAGATCGACGACGCTCAACTGGGTCAGGCTATCGACGACTGGCAGTGATGAAATCGGCGTAGGGGCAGAGAGCGCGTTGCCGGATTGGTTGAAGTACAGTGTGGTTCCGCGTGCGCCGAGGTAGAAGAGGTCGCTCGTGCCCGAGCCGTCGACGTCGGAAAAGCGCACGCGACGCGCGTCGAATTCATCCATCGTGGCGAACGAGGGGCTGTTTTCGAGTGTGATTTTTCGGCCGAAGCGGCCGTAGCCGAGGTTCGGCCAATAGCAGACTTCGCCGTTGCGGATGCGCACGATGTCGACCAGGCCGCTGCCGCTCATGTCGGCGAGTTGAATGCTGTGCGTGCTGTCCGCGAACACCACCGCGGGGCTGCGATCCTCATCGCTGCCGTGCACGACGCGGTGAAAGTCGTTGAAACCTTGCTTGCCGAGGGAGTGGTACCAAACGAACGCTTGGTCTTCGCTGATCAGCAGATCGGGTAGTCCATCGCCATCCAGATCGATGAAGCGCAGGTTCGGATCTTGCCAATCGATGTTGGGTAGATGGGGGAACGCGCGCAGGGGTTCGAAGCTGCCGTCGGGGGTGCGGGTGAAGTAGCCGGCGAGCGCGTCGTCGTAGCTGACGAGGTCGAGTTGGCCATCCCCGCCCAGATCTTGGAGTTGTTGCGTGCCGCCTTCCAGGCTTGCGGGTGAGGGCAGGGCCGACAGTACGCGGGGTGGTCTGAGCGCGCCTTGGCCGGCGTTGGCTTTGTAGTACCAGGCGCTGTCCTGGTCGATCAGTACGCCGGGAATGCCCTCCCCATCGAGATCGACCCATTGCTTGCGCGCGCCGTCGACGCCGCCCTCGATTCCGTCGAGGCTCTCTTTTGGGAGTACGCTGAGCATGTCATTGACGACCGGCCGAGAGTAGTCGAGCGCGAGCGTTGGCAGTACTTGGCGTTGCCAACGCTCGGCGGTTGGGTCGAATAGATAACCGGCTTGGGTGACGCCGGTGAGATAGGTAAACGCGGCGCCTGGCTCGTAGGTAAAGTCCGTAGACTTCACCAGTAATGCAGGTCGTTCGGCACCCACCTGGTCCGTCAGACGGTGAAACATCAAGACGCGGCGACACAGCCGATACGTGCGCAGATCGAAGGTCGGGCGATACGTGGAAAACGGATCCACACGCACAGGCCATGCTCGATCCGCGTCCGAAGGGGACGGCACGGAATCTGCCATGGTCGATGGGACGTCGTTGTTGTTGGTCTGTGCGGGGAGGTGCTCGCCGTAGTCGAACACCAGCTCCATCAAGAAATCGTCTGCGACGAACGGCACGGCGTTCGTGTACAGCACGCGTTTCAAGTAGCGCTGTGCGGTGGCCGTGAACACGCCGTTTTCGAAACGGCATTTTTCGCTCAGCTTGCGCGGGTCGACCCCCGCGCCATCCTCTGCCTTATAGACGTACTTGACGACATTTCCTTTGTCGTCTTGCGTGAATTCGAGCAGCCAGGTGAAGGTGCGCGCGCTCGCTCCTTCGCCAGAAAATTGCGGGTCTTGGATGCGTGCGCCGGAGGTTTGCCCGTAGATGTTGGTGACGTTGTCGCGCGAGGTGATGCGCCAGTGGGAATCACCGTCGGTTTTGCGGACCCAGCGCTCGATGCGCGAGAATGCGCCTTCGACGCGCGGGCGATAGCGCCGCGCGCTGTAGGCGCCGCGGTCGATCTCGTTGAGCGTGCCGTCGGGGTTCCGCACGGGCACCAGATCTTCGGCGCCGGAAAGAATGAACTCGTCCGATTCCTCTTGGTCGAGGTAGCGCGGCAGGCCCTTGTCGGTCTTGCGCGTGATCTGGCGTACGGACAAATGAAAGCCGAGCCCGAATGGGCCATTGCCGTTGCCGCTGTCGTAACTGAGAGCCAGCGCTGGGCCAAAGCCGCTCCGGCCGGGCGAAGCCGCGAGTGGCACGCTGAGGGAGGCGGTGCCCGTCGCGGCATTTACCGAGAACTTCTCGCCAATTCCACGGATTGCGCCGCCGCCTTTGGGGACGCTGAGAGCGGGGAGCAGGGACGGCGGGCCTTGACCGTCACTACTTTCGCCCGCATTACCCGTGCCGGCAGCGCCCTGGGGTGCGCTCGTTCGCCCCGCTGCCGCTGCGGTTGGGGTGATCGGGAATGCTCCCCGATTTTGGTCGTTTCCCGGCTTGTCCGCCATGCTCTGCCGCTTCCCCGTTGAAAAATTACCTATTCGCGATCTGAACCGCGTCGAGTGAGTCGCACTGCGATCACCGTCACGAGCCGTGCGTCCCCACGCCCGTTCTCATCATTTCCGCCTCGTGGGCTTCTACCACAACAACATTGAATCGCAACTGAGTCGCGACTGTCGAGATACGCCAGGGATGAGTGAGAGTGTTTCCCTCATCATCATTCAGTCGACTAGCAACGCTCGACGACGGCTGTTCAATCCCTCATCACACTCCGTGGACTGAGTATCGAGGTAGCGGCTCGCTCGCAGCGCGCTGCTTGCCAAAAAAATGATTTGACGATGCGTAGCGCGTCGCTATTGTTTCTCAGGCTGGGCGCACGGGATGCATTCAGTGGACGAGTTCGTCCATTGACATGTTCTGTTGAACGGGAAGTTCAGGAATGAGCGGGAAGATCGGACCGCCCCTTGGCGTTGCATGAGCGGTAGCTAACGCGCGGGAATTGGCGAGCTCGAAATTCAGGGACGGAAATAGGGGTACATCATGGCGGCGGCGAATCCGTACTTCATCAATATTCAGCTGTTTTGGCCGGATGGAACGAGGCCGAATCAGAATCAAATCGCGCGCGTGCGCGCGTTCGATGTCAACGGCGCGGTAGTCACCGATGAGGGGCAAAGCGGTTGGGACAGCCACACGGGCGGGTGGCAGCCGATATTCATGCAGAATATCGCAGCGTTTAGTCCGCCTCGCGATCAGCCGAATCTGCGTTTCGACGTGTGGAGCACCGCAGAGCAGCGCGTTCACTCGACTCAGGTGTTTGCGAGCATCCCCAGCGGCGCGACGGTCAAGATCACCATTGGGCAAGGAGCGGAGATCGTCGGGTCGGTTGGCAGCTTGAGCCTCACGGGCAACGCGAAGCTCATCGTTCACTCCAAGACAGCCACCAAGGAACAGCGCTATCTGATCGAGGCTGCGCAGAACCCGGGCACCCTCGCGGGAACCGTTGGCGCCACCTACAACGTGACCGCGAGCGGTGAGTCCGCTTGGCGTCTGCGGCTGCAGCAGAAGGAAGGCACAGTCTTCGTCGATCGACCGTTGATGCAAGGCCCTTCCACCGACCAGGGCGAGATCACGGTCTCGTTCTTCGTGCCGAGCGATAAGCAGGACATCACGCTGCGCATGGAGCAGGCCGTGAGCCAGCCGGGTGGGCAAACCACGTTTGGGATGATTCGCGGCACCGTCCGCGCCAGCGAGGGTCAAGCCATTGCCGACGTCACGGTGTCCGGGTTTTCACGCAAGGCCCGCGGCGGCGACGTGCTGCTCGGAGATCCCGTAAAAACAGCTGCCGATGGCTCGTACATCGTCGTCTACAAACGGGTAAATCCCGCCTACGACGTCTACGTCCAAGTCAAACGCGACGCAGAGGCGCTGGCGACTTCGGGCGTAGTCATGAACGCTGGCCTGAACGAGGCGATCGATGTCGTGGTCGGCGGGGGAGGGGTGCTTCAGGACCCCTCCGAGTACGAACGCAATCGCAAGGCTCTCGAAGGTGTGCTTGCTGCCGAGGGACTACAAATTGCGGATCTGGCTCAATCGTCGGACAGTGAGCTCGCGCTGTTTTCGGTGAGGAGTGGGATTCAACCGGCGGATCTCGTGCTGCACAAGCAGAGCGTAATGCTCGCGCAACAAACGGGCCTCCCCGATGACTTCTTTTTCGCGCTCGGCCGTCAGCACGTTCCGCTCGCGCTGCCGGCCGTCCTCGCGCTGGATCCTGAGGCACGCAGTGCGGCTGTCGATCGCGCCCTTGCGGCAAATCAGCTATCGGAGTCGAGGCGTCCTCAAGCTCTGTCGGCGCTGACGACGCTGCAGCAGCTCTCTATTACCGA
>Ga0315912_10006832_pt1 | contig 10129 bp, 8 predicted proteins | sample VfabasoilMG_FD_204469 | JGI IMG/M metagenome (GOLD analysis project Ga0315912, IMG submission 204469) | Garden soil microbial communities collected in Santa Monica, California, United States - V. faba soil | ecosystem: Environmental > Terrestrial > Soil > Garden | place: USA: California... | reverse complement strand
ACCGCGGTGCGTGCGCTGCTCGCGCGCTGCGTCATCGAAGCGCGGCGCGGCGACGAACGCGTCGACGTCACCCAACTACCCGAACCATGGATCGAGCGCCTGTCCGCCACGCTCGCGGCCGTGGATCCCCAGGCCGCGGCGACGGTGGCGCTCACCTGTCCGGCATGCGCCCATGCCTGGGATGCGGGCTTCGACATCGGCGAATATCTCTGGATCGAACTCGACGCCTGGGCGCAGCGCACGCTCGCGGACGTACACGAGCTCGCATTGCGTTATGGCTGGAGCGAACCCGAGATCCTCGCGCTCTCGCCCGCCCGCCGCGGTCGCTACCTTGCCATGGCGGATGCATGAGCAAGGGATTTCTCGCGCAACTCGCACACCGCGCGCTCGCAGGTTCGGATGTACAGCCGCGCGTAACGGCGCGCTTCGAAAACATCGCGCCGCAGGAACAGGAACGTGTCGTCGAGTCGCCGGCGCCCCTTGCCGAACGGCCGCCGGCGGAACGCCTTCCCCCCTCGCGCGTCAGCGAGGCGTCTGAGCCTGATGGACGTGCGCCACCCATCACGTCTCTCCACACGACTGAATCGTCGACACACACCGTCACCCACACGGAAATCGTCGAGCGCGTGAGCGAGCGCGTGGACCCGGAAATGCCCGCGCCGGCCAGCCGGGCCGCGTTGCCAGGCGCACCGCAGCTTCACCCGATCGAAGGCACCGATCGACCGGCGCCAGCGCTGGAACTTCCACCCACGATGGAAAGCCGCGCCACGCCGGGTCTTCCATTGCTGGCGCGCGAACACTTCGTTTCGCCGCCGGCGCAGGCGCGCGAGCCCGCAGCCGATCACCGGCGAGTCCCGGAGGAGACGCCGCCCCCACGCGTTTCCACATCCGCGCCGCCTCTCCTGTCGATCGCACCAGCGATCCCCATGAGTCCGCGCCCGCCCATCCAGCCCACACCTGCCCCTGCGCCGATCGAAATCGTGATCGGGCGGATCGAGATCCGCAGCGATGCGGCGGTTCCGGCATCTCGCGCCCCGGCGGTTCCTCCGCGGCGGACCGCGACGTCGCTCGATGACTACCTGCGCAAGCGCGACGGTGCCGCATGAGCGGCCCGCTGGCGATCGCAGCGACGACGGCGACCTTGCGCGAACTGCTGCTGACGGGGATGACCGAGCTGGAAGTGGATGACGCGCTTGGCAGCGACGTGCTCGTGAGCGTGGACTCACCCGACGTGGCGCTCGCCGCGTCCGAAGAGAACGGCGCCGACTCGAGGCTGAATCTCTTTCTCTACAACATCGTGCGCAATACGGGCTACTCGGGAAACCTTCCACCCGAGCGTGACTCTCGCGGCGAGCGCACCGGCAACCCGGTGCTCGGCCTCGACCTCTACTACCTGCTCTCGGCCTACGGCGTCGACGACTATCACGCCGAGATGTTGTTAGGCGGCGCGATCCAGGTGCTGCACGACACTCCCGCGCTCGGGCGCGAGGCGATCCGCGCGGCGCTGGACCCCGCGACGCACGTCGGACTCCCTGCGCAATTGCAGGAAGCCGGACTCGCCGACCAGTTCGAGTACCTCAAGATCTCCGCGTTGCCCATGCCTTCGGACGAGATCTCCCGGCTGTGGGCGAGCTTCAACTCTTCGTACCGGCCGAGCGTGGGCTACGTCGTGACCGTGGTGTTGCTCGAGAGCACACGCCCGGCGCGCAGCGCACTGCCCGTCACGCGGCGGATCATCCGCGCGATTCCGATGCGTGATCTGCGCATCGATCGCGTGGTGTCCGACGCGGGTGCGCACATCCCCATCGACGGCGCCACGACGATTCGCATCCTGGGCCGCAACATCGGCGCCATCGACATCTCGGTGTGGATCAACAACATCGATGTGACGACCTCGGTCACCAGCCGCAGCGCCAACGAGATCCAGGTCGAGCTCGGAACGGTTGCGGCGGGATTGCATCCCGGAGTCGCCGGCGTGCAGCTCGTGCAACCCGTCATGCTGGGTGATCCCGAAACGGCGCACGAAGGTTTCGCCTCAAACGTCGCAACCTTCGTGCTCGTGCCGACCATCACGCCCGTGGCGGCGGCCGGCGGCATCGACGTCACCTGCACGCCGCCGATCGGTGCGGGCCAGCGCGTGCGCCTTCTGCTCAACCAGAACGACGCGGCACCCGGCACGGTGCCCCGCGCATACAGCTTCAGCGCGCCGACCGGCAATGGCGTGATGCCGCCGGCGGTGGAAACCGGACTCGTGAACATCCCGATCACCGGAGTCACGCCCGGTGTCTATCTGGTTCGCCTGCAGGTCGACGGAGCGCAAAGCGTGCCTGGAATCTCCGCTGGCCGTTTTGATTCGCCGGAGGTGACCCTGTGAGCACCATCATCGAAGCGCTGGGGCCCGACGAGTGGCACGCGGAGAACGAGCGCCGACTCGACCAGGCCGCGCTCAGGATGCTTGCGCTCGTGAAGGCGCGCGCCGCCGGCGGCACCGAGACTTTCGATGGCGCAGACACACCGTTCACGCTCGCCGAACTCTCCCGGCGCTTCAACCTGAGCCACTTCGAGCGCGATCTCCTGCTGCTCGCTGCGGTGCACGCGCACAGCGCCGAATTTGCCTCCGCGGTGAAGAACGTCGATTTCTTCCTCGCCGCCGGGCTGCTGCGCGCGCCCGAGCGAATCGTGCTGAGCCCCGCCGCACCACTTCGCCGCTGGCGGCTCATCGAGCTTGCCGCGGGCACTTCGCTGGAGCGCGCCGCGATATCGCTGGACGAGCGCGTGCAGTTCTATCTCGAAGGACACAGCTTCCTCGAGCCGCGCCTCGCGGGCCTCGTGCGGCCGCTGAAACCGGGGCCGACGCGGCATGCGGAGGTCGCGTCCCGCATCGCGCAGCTGCTGCGGCAGTTCCGCTCGCCTGGCGCGAGCCCGGTCGTGGAACTCACCGGCGGCACTCTCGCCGAGCGCCATGCATTGTTTTCGGCAGTGTGCTCGACGCTGCAGCTGCGCCCGCATGCGTTCGAAGCTCGCGAACTGCCGTCGGTGTCCGCGGAACGCGAGGCGCTGGCGCGGTTGTGGGAACGCGAGACCATGCTGCAGGAAGGTGCGCTGATCGTCGACTTCGAGTCGTTGTCCGGCGAAAACGCGGCGACACTGCGACATTTCCTGGAGACGCTCGAAGCGCCGATCTTCGTGTCGGGCGCGATTCCGGCGCCGCTGCCGGAGCGCGGCGTCTGGAACTGCGAGTTGCCCGCAAGGCAGCCCCAGGCGGATCTCGAACGATGGCGCAGCGCTTTGGGCCCGCTGGCGACCCGACTGAATGGCAGCGTCGAGCGCACCGTCTGGCAATTCGCGCTCGACGACCATTCGCTCGCCCAGGTCGCCGCCGCTGCGCAAGCGGCACCCGCCGAAAGCGCCGCGCGCGTGTTGTGGAACGCCGCGCGCCGCCAGGCCCGTCGCGGACTCGAAGCGCTCGCGCCGCGCATTGTGTCGAACGTGTCGTGGCCCGATCTCGTGTTGCCCGCGCGCGAAATCGACACGCTGCGCCACATCGCGTTGCATGTGCGCGAGCGGCATCGCGTGTATCGCGACTGGGGCTTCGCCGACAAGAGCATGCGCGGACTGGGCGTCGCGGCGCTCTTCTCGGGCGCAAGCGGCACCGGCAAGACACTTGCCGCCGAGGTACTCGCCAACGAACTCGAACTCGACCTGCACCGCATCGATCTCGCGCGCGTGGTCAGCAAGTACATTGGCGAGACCGAGAAAAACCTCGCGCACGTGTTCGAGGCCGCCGAAACTTCCGGCGCCGTCCTGTTGTTCGACGAGGCCGATGCGCTCTTCGGGCGGCGCAGCGAGGTACGCGACAGCCACGACCGGTACGCCAACATCGAGGTGAGCTACCTGCTGCAGCGAATCGAGACTTATCGCGGTCTGTCGATCCTCACCACGAACCTCAGGCAATCGATCGACGGCGCATTCATGCGTCGCATCCGCTTCATCGTTCAGTTTCCGCTTCCCGACGATGCCGCGCGGCGCGAGATCTGGGAGCGCGCGTTTCCGGCCGCCGTGCCGCGCGAGGCACTCGATTTCACGAAGCTCGCGCGTCTCAATCTCGCCGGCGGGCACATCCACAACATCGCGCTCGGCGCGGCATTCCTCGCGGCCGACCGGCGGGAGCCGGTGCGCATGACACACCTGCGCAGCGCCGTGGAAACCGAGTACGCGAAACTCGAGCGCCCCCTGCCGCGAGCCGAACTGGGAGACTGGGTATGAGTCGCGCACCGGTGCGCGTGAAAATCGGCGTGCTGTCCCTGCCCTCGCTCGCGCGCGCGCGTGACGCGGCGATCGGCGCGGCGCTCCAGGCCGAACTCGCCCGCGCACTCGGCGCCGCGCATGCTCACGACCGCCTGCGGGAATTCGCCTCGCGCGGCGCCGTGACGCCCGAACTCGACGCGGGTCGCATGAAGCTGCGTCCGCTCGAGCGCGCCGACAGGCTGGGCACGCGCATCGCGACGCAGGTAGCGGGTGGATTGTTAGGGCCTGCACCCGCGAGGGGTCGCCGATGAGCACGCCCACCGCGGACGGCAAGGCCCGGGCGCACGAAGCGGCACCCGCCGCGGCGCGTCCCGTGCTGACGCCCGCGCGGGGTCTCACGTTGCATCGGCGCTGTGCCTGTGGAGGCGACGCGAGCGACGGCGCAAGCTGTTCGAGCTGCGCGGAGAAAGATCCCATGCTGCAGAAGCGTGGCGACAACAGCACGCCACGCGGCATCCCGGCCTCGGTACACCAGACTCTCGCGCAACCCGGCCGCCCGCTCGACACCGGCACGCGTTCGTTCATGGAATCGCGCTTCGGCGAGGATTTTTCCGGTGTACGCATCCACGACGACAGCGCCGCGGCGCAGTCGGCGCGCGACGTGCACGCCCATGCGTACACGGTCGGCGAGAGCATCGTGTTCGCACCCGGTCAGTTTCAGCCGCACAGCGAGAGCGGCCAGCACCTGCTCGCGCACGAACTTGCGCACACCGTGCAGCAGAAGGGGCTGCAGCGCAGCGGCATCTCGAATCTGTCGGACCAGGGCCCCGAGTATCGGCGCCTCGAGTTCGAAGCCGATCGCGCCGCGGACTTTGCGACGCGCGGGGGTTACGGCTCGTTTGGCACGCACGGGCTTGGGACGGCATCGCGGCCCACGTTGTCGCGTGTCGAGACCACCATTCCGCCGAGCACCACCGTCGAAATCCCGGTGCGGCGCCTCACGATCGAGACCGGCGCGATGGGTCCGCAGCCGTTTCACATCCGCGCCACCGGGGGCATCCGGACGGACGCGGGCTCGACGATCCAGGAATTCCAGGTCACTCCGCTCTACATGCCGGTCAGCAAGGGACCCAACGCACTCTCTTTGTTCCGCAGTCAGCAGGGAACCAACCTCTCCGCAATCATCACGATGAACGGCCCCAACGTGCAGGAAACGGGGCAGTGGCAACGACGCCCTGCGCCATCCTCGTTGCAGTCACTGTGGTTCAATGAACTCGGAGTCACGCGCGCCCAGGCAGCGACGCTCTGGCAGGATTGTTCGGGCGCCAGCTTTCCGATCGTCGGTACTGAAGTCTGCCAGTGGGACCACATCGTCGAGCTGCAACTCGGCGGAACCAACGTGCCGCAGAATTTCCAGGCGCTCGATCCCGGGAGGAACGGCGACGCTGGCAGTTCGCTCTTCCAGGAAGGATCGGCGATCGCGAGGACGATTCAAAGAAACACGGACCTCACCGACGGCACGGCATCGCAGATCCGGCTCCAGTTCATGGCGGTGGAACAAGCGCCCACCGGCAACTTCTCGTCCATGGAGCAGCTGGGCACCGGATGCTGTCCGGTCAGTCCGATCTCCTGCCTGTCCGTCGATCACTGCGTGCGTCGCCGCGCGCAGGAGGAATCCGTCACCGCCGTGCCGCCAGGCACGTTTGACGAGTATCACCTCGCCGCGGGAACCCTCGAAACGATCGTGCAGGTTCCCCCGGGATTCGCCGCGGCCACGCCCCCCGTGGCGCCAGTGACGCTGGCAGGTTCGCGAGCCAATCGGGGTCCCTCGATGCTCATCTCGGGCCTTTCGCTTCAGACTCTGAATCGAGGCGACCCGGACTTCATCGAGGCAAGGGTCGATCCAAGCAACAGCACTCGCATTCCGATCACCATGGATCGCGACCAGAGGTTCCTCATCACTCTCGGCGAGATGCGCGGCAACGTCCACGTGTTGCGCCTCGAGCGGCCGATGCGTGCCGGCATCACGTTCACCTATCCATTCCTGAGCCCCGGCACCATCAGGGACATCGAACTTCTTCCGGATGGAGGCGCGAACTGGACCGGCGTCATCAACACTTCCGTGCCGCTGCTGCCGAGCGAGCTCGAAGTCGAGTCTCGCGATGGCGGGCTCTCGATCGGCGTGCCGCTCGATACCGAGACGCTCAGCAACGCCATTCCCGGCTTCACCGTGACCGACGCGAGCCTCGGACTCGAACTGGCTCCCGAGCTTGCGGGACGCGGCCGCATCGATTTCGCGCTCGGCAGCTCGGGCCAGCTCGCGACCGGCTCCGCCGAGGTCACGGCTGACGCGACCGGCCTCTCGGCGCACGGCGAGATCCACGTGAACATTCCAGGTGTCGACGACGCGTCCGGCACCATCGACTACCGCGACGGCAACTGGAGCGGGCAGATCGTCGTCGAATCGTCGCAGATCAGCATTCCGAACGTGCAGAGCGGCCGGCTCGTCATCGACATGGATTCGAGTGGCATCACCCCGAGCGGCGAAGTGACGCTGGCGCTGCCGCGTGACCTGGGGACGGCGACGCTCGGCATCGCCCGGCGCGAGGGTCGCTTCGAGTACTCCGTCGAGGCAACCATCAACGTGCCCGGCCTGCGTCCCGTCGTTGTCGAAGGCACGTACGACGGCACGACGCTCGTCGCTCGCGCGCGCGACGTCGGTTTCGAATGGAACGGCTTCGATGGCACGCTCGCAGTGACTTACCGGCAGACCGGCGATGCGCCCGGGACGATCTCGGGCAGCGGACGCGTCTCGATCCGCCGCGGCGGAGTCACCGGCACGATCAACGTGCGCATGAACGATGCCGGGCGATTCTCGGGCGACGGCGAAGTCAGCTACCCGATCATGGTCAGCGGCCGGCGCATCGACGCGAGCGCGCAGATAATCGTCGGTGAAGACGAGAGCGTGCGCGTCGTGGGCACGCTTCGACTTCCCGATCCCATCAATCTCTTCCGCCGCTTCGGCGACGATTACACGCTCTTCTCCGTCCGGCGCAGCTTCCTCGTGCCCGGGCTTTCCATTGGCGTCGGTCCGGTCGGCGTCGGCGTCACCGCGATCATTCAGGGCAGCATTTCCGTCGGGTACGGCTTCGGTCCGGGTGAGCTGCGCAATGTCGAGCTCAGCGCGGGATTCAACCCGCTCGCCGAACACATCGACCCCAGCATCAATTTCCACTGCGATCTGCACGTACCGGTGAGCGCGAATCTCTCCGCGACCATCGGCGGCGGACTCGGACTCGAAGCCGGCATCGGGCGGCTGGAAGGCACGCTGAGCGTCACCGCGACGCTCAACCTCGGAATCACTGCGGGCGGCTCGCTCGACGTCGGGTACGAAAACCAGGAGTTCACGATCGATGCGCGCCCCGGAGTCGAAGGCGACCTGAACCTGAATCTCTCGCTCGATGCGCACGCGAACGCCGAGCTCGGCAACTTCGGCTTCACCGTCGGCAAGCAGTTCACCTGGAACCTCGGCAGTCGCCTGCTGACGCTCGGGCACTTCAGCGTGTACGCGCCGATTCACTACGACAGCACGAGCGGGCTCACCGTGCCGACCATGGACCAGCTCGAATGGGGACCGATCACCACGCCCAACGTGGAAACGCTGCTGGGCCAGCTGTTCAGCGGCTCTACATCCACTGAGAGAGAGGTGCCGACATGACCGGATTCAGTCGCTCCCCGCGGCTCGTCAAGGGCGGCATCGTGGTCGCGGATCCCGTAAGCCTCGCGGTGCGCCGCGTGATCACGCTGCAATACAACCCGGATTCGGTCACGCGCACGCTGCAGGTGCAGGGCACGGGCAATACCGGCGAGCGCACCGAAGCGCTGCGGCTCACGGGCCCGGCAGTCGAGAGCATCCGTGTGGAGGCCGAGCTCGACGCCACCGACCAGCTCGAGTTTCCGGACCAGAATGCCGCCGCGCTCGAAGTCGGGCTGCATCCGCAGATTGCGCTGCTCGAATCGCTGATCAACCCGACGGTTGCCGATCTCGTCTCCGCCGACACGCAGGCGTCCTTCGGCACCATCGAGATCGCGCCATCGCAGGCGCCGCTCACGCTGTTCGTGTGGAGCGCGCAGCGCATCGTGCCCGTGCGCATCACCGACTTCTCCATCGCCGAGACTGCGTTCGACGAGCGGCTGAACCCCATCAACGCCACCATCACGCTCGGAATGCGCGTGCTGTCGGTGGACGACCTCGGCTTCACGCATCCGGGCGGCTCGGTATTCCTCGGCAACATGCGCCGCAAGGAAGCGCTCGCGGCGCGTGCGCGCGTCGATGCGCTGCAGGCGCTCGGCATCGGAGCAGTCCGATGAACGAAGCACTGCGCCAGCTCGATGCACTGCTCGCGAACGCCACCGCGCAGACGCCGCGCTTTCCGCCCAACAGCCGTTACTACAATCTGCCGACGCTCACGCACGTGTTCGCCGACGGGCGCGCAGTCGCCTATGTCACGCGCCGCTTCATCCCGGGCGTCGAGTCCGTGCTCACGGTGCGCGAGCACTTCGTGGTCCAGGGAGATCGCCTCGACCTGCTGGCATCGAACTACCTGGCCGACCCCGAGCAGTGGTGGAAGATCGCGGATGCCAACGTGACGCTCGTTCCCGAAGACCTCACGGACGAAGTCGGCGAAACACTGCGAATCGCTTTCCCGGGCGCGGTCCCCGGAGGCAGCGGCATATGACGCTGGACGGCATCGCACTCACGCTGCTGATCGGCACCGGCGTGCCGCGCCCCGCACCGGCCGAGGTCACCAACGCCCTCGAGTCGTGCCAGATCACGCAGGATGCGAGCCGCAGCGGCTTCGAGCTGAAATTCCGTACGGGTCCGCGTTCCCCGCTGCAGACGACATTGCTCCCCGCGGGTTTCTTCGACCCGATCGTAACCCGCGTCATCGTCATCGCGACCGTGCGCGGCCTGCCCCAGGTGCTGTGCGACGGGATCATCACCAGGCACGACATCGCGCCGTCGAATACGGCCGGTGCCTCCACATTCTCCGTTACCGGTGAAGACCTGAGCCTCATGATGGATCTGGTCGAGATGCCGTTCATGCGGTTCCCGGCGCAGCCCGTCATCGCGCGCGTCTACTCGATCCTCGCGAAATACGCGGCGCTCGGCATCGTGCCCATCGCGATTCCGCCCATCGTGTTCGACGTGCCGAATCCGCTCGAGGCGATCCCGAGCCAGACCGGCACCGACCGCGAGTATCTCAAGCAGCTCGCCAGTGACGCGGGCTACACGTTCTACGTCGAGCCCGGCCCGCTGCCCGGCAGCAACATCGCCTACTTCGGTCCCGACATCCGCATTCCGGTGCCGCAGCCCGCACTCAACGTGAACATGGGCGGCCTGAGCAACGTCGAGTCGCTGAGCTTCTCGATGGACGGCATGGCAAAAAAGATCGTCGTCATGACGGTCTCGGATCCGATCACGCGGCACACGCCCGTGCCCGTGCCGATACCGAACATCAACGTGTTGAAGCCACCGCTCGGCCTGCGCCCGACGCCGCCGTCGAAGGTGACGTTCCCGACGGACGCCGCGCGGCTCGCGCCGGCCGCCGCCGCCAACTACGCACTCGCGCTGTCGTTCGCCTCCACGGATGCGATCAGCGGCAACGGCTCGCTCGACGTGCTTCGCTACGGCCACGTGCTGCGCGCGCGCATGATGGTCGGCGTGCGCGGCGCAGGCCTCGCCTACGACGGACTCTACTACGTCAATTCCGTCACGCACTCGCTCAAGCGCGGCGAATTCAAGCAGAGCTTCTCGATCTCGCGCGACGGTCTCATCTCCAACACGCCGGTGGTACCGCCATGAACATGCGCACGGCCA
>Ga0315912_10006831_pt1 | contig 10129 bp, 9 predicted proteins | sample VfabasoilMG_FD_204469 | JGI IMG/M metagenome (GOLD analysis project Ga0315912, IMG submission 204469) | Garden soil microbial communities collected in Santa Monica, California, United States - V. faba soil | ecosystem: Environmental > Terrestrial > Soil > Garden | place: USA: California... | reverse complement strand
GCCCCGCCCCCCCCCCCCCGACCCGCCGGTGGCCCCCCCGGGCGGGCTCAACCCCTGCTCTGGTGTCGCGGGGCGCCCGCCGGGGGGCGCGCGCCCCCCCCCGCCGCGCCGCGTCGTTCCAAGTACGGGGCACCACCATTCGGCCCTCAAGCTTTGATGCCCAAGAGCGGACCCACGAATGTCGCCACAGCAGCCACCCCGGTCATCGCCAAGCGAATCGTCGACACCGGCATGATCTTACCCGCGTACTCAGCCGACTTGTGGCCGGTGACTTCGAGCGCCGTGGCAACTGCCGAGCGATGAGCATTGAAACGCCGCGCTCCGACGAAAAGCGGAACCGAGAGCAGGACCCAGGTGAAGCCCCAGAGCACGTGGACCGTCAATGTTGACCAGTAGTATCGGTGATCGCCGAAGAGGCGACCGAGAGACCAATAATAGAGCGTCCACGGCAAGAAGGCCGCGGCTAGCAAGCACGATTGAATCTGCCAAGTATCGAACAACGATCCCACGTAGATGGCGCGATTTTGCAGCTTGTACAGGGTTCGTTTCTCGGGCTCGTCGAGGAATCGCGAGCGATTCGGCCACAGCGTGGTCTTCGCGCGCACCCGGAATTGCGCGAACCGAGATAAATCCCAGGAAAGCGCCAGGAGGACGCAGACTACCAACGACAGAAAAAGCTGATAAGACCACGAGATAGGCGAAATATCCCAGTTCACGTAGGAGACGATCTTTCTCTCGTCTCCCGTGAGCCAAAACGTTCGCACGACGTTGTGCCCCATCCAGAGCACGCAAAGAATTAGCGCGATCCCTCCCGTACCCACGACTCGTGAGACCTTCCGCCGCACGCGTGGTCTGGACGGCCACGACGTGCGAACGTGGAGGCCCAGGAAGAAGAGCGCCGCAAAGTAGACGTAGTTCACGTTCCCATTGAAGAACCCGAGGTAGGAACGCTCCGAGCCGGCGGCCGAGCGCGGCCGAGGTTCCGGTACTTTCAGCCAGTCGGTGATCTTCTTTCGTCGCTTTTCACTCCAGGAGCTCAGGTCGTTATTCGTCCTTTGAACACCGTTGCTTCCCTCTGGCCTGGAACACACCTGCGTCGCCATGGTCAGCACATCGGCGCCCGTGGAGACGCCAGCCATGATGGCAAGAAGGCCGGGCACGACGAACACTAGGGCCATCACGATGGCGAATGTGTTGACCAACTTGCGCCATTGGAGCCCACCATGAAAGTACCTGCTCTGCCTCCGTGTTCGGTTTGCATGGTGACGCCGTGCGGCGACGTCGAACGGGACGGGCTCAGTGACATCAGAGCTCGTCACCTCGCCCAGCGCCTCGGGCGCCTTCGACTGCATGCCGCTTTCGGGCGGAATCGTCGCCGGGGCAGGAATCGTCGCCGGGGCAGCGACGGGTTCCGACGGCTGGACTCGGACGCTGACCTTGCTGGCGGAATGCGCTTTGCCAGGCCGCTGGCCCCCCTGTTTCCTTCGTTTTGTCACTTCACCCTCTACGCCTCCGGCGCGCCCATGTTGCCGTACGGCTCCCCTCTGAAAAAAGAGTCCGCACTGGGAAGACGCACGCAGCAGGCAAAGTCGCGCCTAAACTCGCGAGGCAGAAGCATTTTTTTCCGGGGGGCGCCGGGCTCCCAATTGGGGGAGCGCAGCGCTTTCGTCGGCGCATTTCCTGCACGCTCTGGCGCTGGACGTTCGAGAGGAGGCACGAATGCAAGCCATCATTTTGACGGAGTACGGCGATCCCAATCGGCTCGAGCTGCGCGATCGCCCGGAACCAGAGCCGGGCGCGGGAGAAATCAAAGTGCGCGTGGCCAGCGCGAGCCTCAATCCGGTCGATTGGAAGCTGCGCAGCGGCGCTCTGCAAAACCTGATGCCGCTCGAGCTGCCGACGATTCTGGGGCGCGACGCCGCAGGCGAGGTGGTTCGCGTCGGTTCGGGTGTCACGGCATTCAAGGAGGGCGAGCACGTACTCGGACTGGTGAACGGTGCGTACGCGCAGTTCGTGGTGGCTGGCGAGGACTCTTGGGCCAAAATTCCCGAGGGTTTGACGACCAAGGATGCCGGCGCCCTGCCGCTCGTGCTGCTCACGGGGGCTCAGTTGGCTGAAGCGACGCTGGGCCCGAGCGCGGGAGCCGGCCTCACGGTGTTGGTGACGGGCGCACTGGGCGCGGTGGGGCGAGTTGCCGCATGGAGCATCGCGCAACGTGGCGCACGTGTACTGGCCGGCGTGCGCACGAAGCAGCTGAAAGAGGCAGAGTCGCTGGGCTTCGCGAGTGCGGTCGCGCTCGACGACGATGCCGCGCTGGACGCCCTGCCCCCGCTCGACTGCGTGGCGGATACGGTGGGCGGCGAGACGATCAGCAAGCTTTTACCCAAGATCAAGAGCAACGGCATCATCGGCAGCGTCGTTGGCGAGCCGAAGGGCGCCAGAGAACGCGGGCTGATGGTCAGCGCGGTGATGGCTCATCCCGATCACGAGTGCCTTTCGCATTTGGTCGCGGCTGTCGCCACAGGGGCGCTCGAGATCCCGATCGCCAAGCGCTTTCCGCTGTCCGAGGCTCCCGCCGCTCACGCCCTCGCAGAGCGCGGCGGCATCGGCAAGGTGTTGTTGATGCCGTTTGCGTAGACGCTTGGCACGCGCCCTGCTTCGTACGCGGCGGAGGATCAACGAATCATGCCGGAAGAACGAACCAAGCGGCGCGCCGCGAAAGACAAGGCCGAAGGCAAAGCCCCGAGCACTCAAGCGGGCGAGTTCGTGCGTGAAGAAATCGATCACGTGCGCGAAGGCAAACACGGCGCTCGCTCGGCCAAGCAAGCGATTGCCGTCGGCCTGTCCAAAGCGCGCCGCGCGGGCGTGGCTCTGCCGCCACCCCGGGGCAGCGCCAGCAAGCGCACGCGCAAGAGCGCCGCTCGCGATACCGCCCGCGGCCGCACGGCGGCCGACAAGAAGCCGTCTGCGCGCCGCAGCAGAGCCACGCGGGCAGCGCTGGAACGCGAACCGCGCGCTGCGGCGAGCTCCACCGCGCTGTCTCGACAAGCGCGTGCTTCGGCGCGCAAACGCAGCCCCGCGGCCCGCAAAGCGGCCGCCCGCAAAGCGGCCCAGACGCGCGCGCGACGAACCAGCGCAGCCAAGCGCTGACTGCGAATTGAGAGATCGCGGCAGCGGTGCCACACTGCCGGCGTGCCTCGAAAGCCCATCTCCAGCAAAGCGACGCTACAAGCGCGGCCCGACGGCAAGTTCCGCTTTGCCGTCGTGGCCGACACGCACAGCAAGCCGCATCCAGCGACCGAACAGCGCATCCGCGAACTTTCGCCGGACGTGATCTTGCACGCAGGTGACATCGGTGAGCTCACTGTGCTGGAGCAACTGGCCGAGCTCGCGCCCGTATTCGCGGTGCGCGGCAACATCGACGAGCAAACCAGCCACGTTCCGGACGTGATGACGCTCGAACTGATGGACGGCGAACGCATGAAGTTGCGGCTGCTGCTCTTGCACATCGCTGTGTACGGGCCGAAGCTGCGCGCGGAAGTCGCGCGCCGGGCGACTAGCGAGCGCGCTTCACTCGTGGTGTGCGGCCATTCTCACGTCCCCTTCATCGGACGCGACCGCGGCTTGACTCTGTTCAATCCCGGATCGATCGGACCGCGCCGTTTTCAGCTGCCAATCTTGCTCGGCGCGATCGACATTTCACGGGAAAGCGCGCGTCTGACGCACATCGACTGTGAGACGGGCAAGACCTGGTTGCCGCCCTGACGTTTGGGAAAATTTGCTATGAAGCGCTCATGAATCGAGAGCAACTGCTGGCATTTTTGCGCAAGCACCGCTTGTGCGTGCAGGCTTCGGTGGCGGCGGAGGGTGGCCCGCAGGCAGCGGTCGTGGGCTACGCCGTGAGCGATCAGCTCGAGCTGATTTTCGACACGCTCGGCTCGACGCGCAAAGCCCAAAATCTGCGCCGCGATCCGCGCATCGCGATCGTGGTCGGTTGGGACGCCGAACAAACACTGCAATTGGAAGGCCTGGCAGACGAGCCCGTGGGGGATGACCTGCAGCGGTTGAAGCAGCTCTACCTGGCCGCCTTCCCAGACGGTATCGAACGCCAGAGTTGGCCGGGCATCAGCTATCTGCGAGTTCGCCCACATTGGGCGCGCTTCAGTGACTTTGGCGCAGGCGGGTCGATCGTCGAGTTCGATCGCAACGCGCTCTTCCCCGCCGGCAGCTAGCGCGTGATCTGCTCAGGGCGCGAAGCGCGCATCCGTGAGCAAGCTTTCGTCCGTGAGCGAGCGCAAAAACTCGACCAAATCCGCCTTTTCCTCACTGGAGAGCGAGAGCGGCTTGATCAGCGGGTCGGTCGTGACATCGCCGCGGCCGCCCGCCGCGTAGTGCTCGATCACGTCTTCCAAAGTGGCCAGCGAGCCGTCGTGCATATAGGGCGCGCTGAGCTCGATGTTGCGCAGAGCCGGCACTTTGAACTTACCGATGTCACCTACGCGGCCGCTCACTTGCTGACGCCCAGTGTCGCCGCCCGCGACATACGAGCCATTGTTGAAGAAGCCCTCGTTCGTCAGCTCACCCCCGGGGTGACAATGAAAGCATTCTGCCTTCTCGCTCAAGAAGAGCGCCTCGCCGCGCTTTCGCTGCGGGCCGAAAGCACTGTCGTCGCCGCGGAGATGGCGATCATAGGGACTATTGCCGCTGACCAAACTGCGCACGAAGCTGGCGAGCGCCTTCTGCAGCGAGGCTTCACTGGGCGCTTCACCGTAGGCCTTTTTGAACGCCGCGACATAGCTCGCATCCGCCGCAACGCGCGCGACCGCGTCCGACAGCGCCAAGTCCATTTCGAGCGGATTCTCGATCGGCTGACCCGCTTGTTCTTCCAAGCTGTCCGCGCGGCCGTCCCAGAAAAAGGTCTTACCCCACGCGGCATTCACGATCGAAGGCGCATTGCGCGTGCCCGTGCGCCCTTCGACACCCGCTGAGACCACGTTCGGATCGGCGAAGGCATTTGCCTGCTGGTGGCAGGTGTTGCAGGAGACCTCGTTCGTGCGCGACAGCTGCGGGTCGTAAAACAGGCGCTTGCCGAGCTGCGCTCGCTCTTCCGTCAGGGCGTTGTCGGCAGGAGCTTGCTCGGCGCTCGTGCCCTCCGGAAAGCCCGCCGGAGTCGTAGACACAATCAGCGAAGGAGCGCCGCTGGGCGTCGCGTCCGCAGGATCATTCGAGCAGCCCGACAGCAAAGCGACCGAGCAAAGCGTTGCCGCCACCAAGTAAATGCGCGCTGCCATCACTCAAGGCTCGAGCACGAAGACGTGCAGGTCCGGCAACTGGCGACGCAGACGCTCACCGGCGATGGCCTCGGGCGCAGACAGCAGGCCAACGGCAACATCACTCACGTCGATGTTGGCGGTGGCGCCCTTCAAGATCTCATCCATCACCACGCTCAATCCCTTTTCGAGCTTGCCGCTCGCCGGCACCGAAAGGGCGCCCAGAACAGTGACGCGCGGCACGCGCTCGACCTTGATGTCGCCGCCCATGTGCACCGCAGGTAAGCTCTCGGGCGCGCCGCTCGCACCGGCGCTACCCGCGGCCATGTAACGCGCCTCATAGCGGAAGAACAAAAAGCCGCCGGTATGCGGCCACGTCATCTGCGAAGTACTCCGCAAGGGATCGCTCAGCCCAGCCGGATTCTGCTGATTGCAACCGAGCTTGATGCCGAGCGCAAAACTGAGACCGGTATATTCCCCGGGCGGAGCGAGCAGAGTGAGCGTGTTCGAGTCCGCGTCTTCGGCGTTGAACAGATACACGCCGTACGGCGCTGGAGCGCCCGCCGCCGTCACGACATCGACGGCCACATTCGCCTGGCCAGCTCCGCGCAGCAGCTCGACCTCGGAAATGTAGAAGCGCAAATTGAGCGGGACGAGGGAGCTGCCGCCTGAAAGTTCATTGGCCTCTCCGAACACGAACGGCTTACCGCCCAGGACGAGCTCGAGTGGCAGCGACAACAGCGTGCCTTGCGTGCGCAACGGCGCCGGACTCTTCTCGCAACCGTCGCTAGCGGCAGCAGCGCCTGCATTGCCGGTGCCGCCGGCACTCACCGTACCCGCGCTGCCCGCACTTTCCGCGCCCGCGTTGGGACCGGGCGCTCCCAACATGCCTGCGGCGCCGCCCGACGAACCCACGCCCGGCTGCGCGTCCGAAGAGCAACCGAAACAGCCGGCCAACGCCGCAGCGCCCGCCCAAACCACTGCCGGCCGATACCACTTCATGGCCGTAGTCTACACACTCTGAATCCTTACGCTTCCCCGATCTGCCCGCCAACGCTCCCGCGTAGAGACGGCATACATTCAAAATTCCGTGAGCGAGAGCAGATTTCCGTCCGGATCTTTGAACCAAGCCACGCGCGCGCCGCTCGGAGCAGCCCAGACGCCGAGCTCATCTTGAACCATGCCCGGGAAACGTTCACAAACCACGTCCTTTCGCGCGAGCGCGACGACGACGGCGTCGATGTCGTCGACATCCCAGCCCAAGGCAGTAAAAGGGTGCGGCTCGAAGCCTGCCACCTTTTGCACGCGCAACATGGTGCCATGGGCGTCGAACACGAGCGCGTGAGGCTCGTCCGAAACCAAACGCAGCGCCAGAGTGTCTTCGTAGAACGCACGCGAGCGTGCGGCATCGGTAGTGGCGACGAACGCGACCAATGTGTGTTTCCCGAGCATCCCGTACCCCTTTCAGCGCCTGTTCTAGCCCAGATGCCAGGTGCCGCCAAACGAGGTCGGGCGATTCAGCGCGGGACGCCGAGCAGCGCGATGCTTTGCACGCTGCGTTGGTTGGCGAGCAAGGTGAAGCGCTCGCCCGCGACTGGACCAAACAGCAGCAGCGCGCCGGCGACCTTGAACGAAACGAGCGAATCTGGAACGTCGAGCGCTGCGCGGTAGAGCGCCGGGCCGTCCTCGCCTTGGTCGATGAAATCGAGGTTCTGGCCGCGGAGTGAGGGCCTGACGTAGGCCGGGTTCGTCGACACTTGGCCCGTGGTTTTGATGTTGAAGTCTTCACTGCTGGGGCGACTGAGATTGCCCACTTTGAGCCAAAACTGGCCGAACTTGGGCTCTGGGTGCACGGCAGCCCACTCCAGGTAGGCGAACACGCCATCCGCGCCGAGCAGCGGAAAGGCTTGCTTGCCCGGTGCAGGGCGAGCCACACGCAAGCCCGTGGCGCGCTCGATCAGCGCAATGTCCGAGATCGAGCCCAACTCGTTGAAGTAGCCCTTCGGATCCTCGGAGAAATCCGTGAATGCTACGTGCGTCGGCGAGACGTCTGCAAAGCGTTGCTGCCCCGGGCCAGTGGCCACCGCGCTGAGTTCGCCGCTTGCGACATCGAACAAGTAGACGTCGCTGTCGGCGCTCGAGCCAGGGCCGAAGAAGGCGGTGAACACTACGGCGTCGTCAGCCGCTCGCGGTTCTTCTGCGCGCTCGAAGGCGCCCGACAGTGTCGCGACTTTGCCGGCGAAGCGCACGCGCACTTCACTGCCCGCGGCTCCGTCGGCTTCCCACGTGATCACGGGACCAGAAATGCTGGGGCGGCGCGGGTTGGTCGCTGCTGGTTCCAACTCCGTGTCCTCACCGCTGGCCAAGTCGCGTAGGTGCAGCGCTCCCGGCTCACTTCCGGCGGCAACGTAGAGCAAGGTGCAGCCTTCGAAAGCGTACGGTGGATAGCCGAGCGGATCCCAGCTCGTGGCGCGGAGATTGATCTGAAGTTCGCCGATGCTCGCGGCGTCACAGCCGGGCTCGGGGACGCCCGCGGCGCCCGCGCTGTTCGCGGCGCCCGCGCTGTTCGCGGCGCCCGCGCTGTTCGCGGCTCCCGCGCGCCCGGTGCTGCCTGCGAATGCGGCCTGATTTGCGGTACCACCGCTGCCGGCGCTGGCCGTGCTCGCACCTCCGTTTGCTGTTGGGCGCAAGCCGCCCGCTCCGGCGTCGAGTTCGGACGCGCCCGCTGTTCCCGCGCTGCCCGCAGGCTGCGTGCCTGGCCGCTCTTGACACGAAGCGAGCGCGAAGGCGACTGCCGAAAGCCCGCAGGCGAGCCGAAAAGGTGCGCGTTTCATGAGCTGTCCCCGAGCTTTTGCGCGACTCGCAGTCCGAGGCGCAGCATGCGTTTCTTTAGACCATGCCGAGTGAGACCGAGTGCCTGAGCGGCATGCGTGATGTTGCCTTCGGAGAGCGACAGCGCACGCTCCACTTCCGCGCGTTGATCGAGCGGGACGACGGCACGCGGCGCCGACTCCACGCGCGGCGAGCTGGTTTCGACGCGCGGCTTACGCGGGCTGGCTTCACGCGCGCCGCGCAGGGTACGCGGCAAATGCGCCCATTCGATGCGTGGCACACCCAGCGCAAGCAGACGTTGGATCTGATGTTCTAGTTCGCGCACGTTGCCCGGCCAACTGTAGCGCTCGAGCGCGCTCATGGCATCTGCCGCAATGCTGACGCGGGTTTGCGCTCGATCCAGAAATGCGCGAATCAGCAGGGGAATGTCCTCCGCGCGCTGGCGCAACGGGGGCACGGTGAGCTCCAGCACGTTGATGCGAAATAGCAGATCTTGGCGGAATTTTCCGCGGGCGACTTCGGCATCCAAGGGACGATTGCTGGCTGCGACGATGCGTACGTCGAAGGCGCGCTCTTCGTCACTGCCGACGGGTCGGTAGCTTCGTGCTTCAAGGACTCGCAGTAGCGCTGCCTGACGCGCTAGCGGAAGCTCTGCCATTTCATCCAAGAACAGCACGCCGCCTTCAGCGCGCGCGATCAAACCGGGGCGAGCACGATCGGCGCCGGTGTAAGCGCCGCGCGCGTGCCCGAACAGCTCGGATTCGAACAGCGAATCGGTAATCGCCGCGCAATTGACGGCCACGAACGGCGCGCGCGCGCGTGCGCCGTGTTCGTGCAGCGCGCGCGCAAACAATTCCTTACCGGTGCCCGTCTCACCCAAGATGAGCACGGGCAGATCGCTGGCTACGGCGCTCTCGAGCTTGGCGAGCGCGACGCGCAGCGCTCGGCTCTCGCCGACGATCGGCCCGAAATCACGCCGCGGGCCGAGCGCGGGCAGCGCGGTCGTCTGTCCGGGTTCGTCCGGCTCGAGCGTTTTCGAGCTCGTGCCTTGCGCAACGCCTTCGGCTTCAGCCGGCTCCGCTGCGCCGAGGCGCGTCGCAAGGCCCGCCAGAATCGCGAAGCGCGCCGCTTGCTCGCCTTGGATGTCGTCGAAGGCGCCCACTCGAAAGCGATGCTCGAAGAGCAATAGTCCGCGCGCCTCGGAGCTCGAAGCCGAAACCGAGCTCGGCACGGGGATCGCCAAGCGTGAGCCGCGACCGCCGACCGTGGCCAGGTCGCGCTGGTAGAGCGTTGCGTTCGCGTCCGTGGTCCGCTGCATGAACTCGAGATCGAAGCGCGAGCGGGCGGAGTCGAGTGCGAAGCCATCGAGATCCACGGCCCAGGCGCTCAGGGGACGGCCCTGCGCGTCGTTGGTTGCGAGCAACACTCGCTCCGCGCCGGACAAGGTTCGCAGCTCTCTCAACAGGCGGACGACCGCTTCTGCACGCGGGAGCCCGGACGCCGCATCGCGGAGCCAGCTCCAAAGCGGGACATCGCGTTCGGACATGGCATCAGCATAGCGCGCCGCGGGAAGCGCGTTCAGGCGCTTTCTTGCGCGAGCGAGCAGCGCCAGCCCCTGTGCCTCGAGCTCGAACAAACGCGCCGCGCGAGCCGCGCGGATGGCGACGATGGCCGAGCGCGCCGCGGCGCGTGGCGCCGCGGGCAATGAGGCCAAGTGCGCGCCCCCCGAGATCAAGTGCGCGCGCGTATCGAGCAGTGGATCGCTGCGGCGCAGCTCGGGATCCAGATCCGAAAGCGCCGAAAGCGCGCGCGCAGCGTCGCCGTCCAGAAGCGCGCTCTGGCCGCGGAGCAACGCCAAATCCGCGCGTACCATGGGCGGCGCTTCGGCCACTGCCTCGGCCTCGGCGATGAAATGATCGGCGGCGCGCGCATCGCCCCGGCGCACTTCGACGTCGGCTCGGGCCGCCAAGCACCAGGCGCGACCGGCGTGTTGGCCCAAGGACAAAGCCAACAAGATGGCCTCTTCG
>Ga0315912_10006830_pt1 | contig 10132 bp, 8 predicted proteins | sample VfabasoilMG_FD_204469 | JGI IMG/M metagenome (GOLD analysis project Ga0315912, IMG submission 204469) | Garden soil microbial communities collected in Santa Monica, California, United States - V. faba soil | ecosystem: Environmental > Terrestrial > Soil > Garden | place: USA: California... | reverse complement strand
TAACTGCGATGAAGGCTTGCTCGAACAGACGCTCTTCGATATGCCCGAAGCCTACGATGCATTGTTGAATGCAATGTACTCGACAGAGCCGCTGATTCGAAAAAGTACCGACCCCATCTGGATTACAGGCGTCATTGCCGGGTTTGGTAAGGATTATTCAGGGCTTGCTGTGCCGTTGCGTTTGGGTGACCAGCCTCTGGGCGTGATCACACTTTCTCATCACACGTCAGGCAGGTACGGTCACGAAGCGCAGGGAATGGCGACCACATTCGCCAGCTATGCCGCGGTCGCCATCGAGAATGCCCGCCTGTACGACAATGCACAGGAACAAGCGTACGCTTCCGCGGCGTTGTTGCAGGTGGCGCAGGCGGTCGTGAGTCTAAACGACCTCGATGAGATACTGGGGACGATTGTCCGTATCCTGCCGATCCTGGTGGGCGTGGAACGCGTGGCGTTGTATCAGTGGAACAACGAAAACGAATCCTTTCTCCCAGCCCAGCAATATGGCTTGGATGAAAAGGACGAAGAAGCGTTTTGGTCCCGCCCGTTTACGCAGGGTGAGTTTGCTTTTCTCGACCTATGCCGCGATGAGACTGGTCTGCGTGCCTGCCAACTTGACGATCAGCGCGGCTTGCAGGCATGGATATCGCTCGACCCGACAAAAGAAGTGAACCTGGGCAACCCGGGCGCGTTCCTGTTCGCTGTGCCGATCGCGGTGCGCGATGCGCTTTACGGCGTGATGCTGATCGAAGAAGCGCCTGGCGGACTCCGCTTCCGCGCCCGCCGGCTCGAGATCATCACTGGGATCGCGCAACAGGTCGCGCTGGCGATCCAGAACGACCTGCTCCAAAAGGAGATCGTGGTACGCGAACGCCTCGAAACGGAAGTGCAGTTGGCGCGCCAGATCCAGCAGACCTTCATCCCTGAGTCGTTACCGCAATTCGAAAACTGGGAACTTGCGGCGCGCTGGAAGACTGCCCGTCAGGTGGGCGGAGACTTTTACGATGTCTTTGACCTGCCAAATAACAAACTGGGACTCTTTATAGCGGACGTCGCCGACAAGGGCGTTCCCGCTGCGCTCTTCATGGCGCTCACGCGGACCCTCGTCCGTGCCGCGGTCATAGACACCACATCTCCCGCCGAGGCTTTAAAACGCGTCAACGATCTTCTGGTTCCCGATACAAAGCAGGGCATGTTCGTGACGGCTGTCTATGCCGTATTGGACATGAACACGGACGAACTGACCTACGTCAATGCGGGGCATAATCCGCCCTTATGGATCAGGCAGGATGGCACTGTGGAACGTCTCACGCGTACGGGCATCGCGCTCGGCGCGGCGGAAGGGATAACCTATCAACAACGCGTCGTCCCGCTTGGCTCAGGAGACAACGTCCTGTTCTACACCGACGGCTTGACCGAATCCTTCAACTATGAAGGCGCTTTCTATGGCGAAGACCGCCTCACAGAAGCATTGCTTGCCAACAATTGTTCCTCTGCCCATGAGTTGATGGACGTGGTCGAAAAATCCCTGCTCGATTTTATACAGGACATGCCTCCTGCTGATGATTTGACGATGCTTGGGTTGAGGAGGGTGTAATTTCTGCCATCTGGAAGATGGCTAAATCTATTTTGCATTCATAAAAAGTTTCGAAGAGAAATCTCCGAAACTTTTTTGTTTCCGTAAAAATTGGCGGTTAATGGCACTTAATTGTCTTGGATTGGCACTTCGGTGGGGGAATAATGGAAACATCGTTATCCACATTTCATAAAGGAGATTGCCATGAAAAACATTTTATCCAAAATCGCTCTGTTCGTTTGTATGATCGTCCTGTCCGCCTGTGGGATGGTCGCGCCCGCGGCGACACCGACCGCTACTGCCACAGAATCTGCTACCGCCACCCCCGCGAACACATCCACTCCCACCTTGACCCCAACCGCTACAAAACTCCCAACATGGACGCCAGACCCGGTAGACGTGGCATTGGCACAAAGAAAAGACTTGATGTTTGTGGAAATCCAAAAATATCAAGATACTGGATATTTGGAAAATACAAAAGGTGAATATACTGAGTTGGCTGATTATGAACAAAATTTAGCCAAGATTGCCAATTATCAGTGGTTGCCACTTGACCTGTCTCTTTCCCCTGCAACGTTTGTGTTGAGCGCTCATTTCAAATGGTCTGCCGCCAAAGAAAACGCCAATTTATCTGCATGTGGCTTTGTCTTTGGGGGACATAAAAATGGAGCTATGGCAGTTTTTCTTGACAGAAAAAATGCGGTATTGCTTGATTATTCAGGAAAGTTCATGCCGAGATCCAGGAGAGCCGGTTCTTTTAGTTTCAAACATTCAGATGAGGCGGATTTTACGCTAATTGTCAATAACCTCTCGAAAAAGGTATTTGTCCTCATCAATGATGAATTCAATGTGGAATATGATTTACGTGCCTCGACAAACTATTCTCGAGGCTATATCGGATATGCCGTCATCTCTGGCACAAATACCGATTATGGTACGCGTTGTGAAATCACCAATGCGCGTTTGTGGAGAATTGATTGACCTTGTAGTTTCTCTCCAAACGCTTCCTGAAAATTATCTGCTTAAATGATTGAGCGACACCAGCGTGTCGCTCAAATACTTTTAATGTTTAATCACAGAAACTCAAAGGCTGTTTTCTTTGATCTTCTTTTCCCCAAATCTGAAAAGGGAAAAGATGTTTCGAGATCTATCCTTGTTATGAACAGTTGGAACATCTGCGGGCATAAGAAATGCCACCATATCCTGCCTGACGGCACAATTCCCAGCCAAATAGCTGACCTTGCCGTCCTGACTTTCCGTTTCTTCCATACAACTGGAAGGTAGGTTATCACCGTATCGTTTCATCATGACCTCATTGTTAACTCTGATCAATTTTGCTGATTATAAGTCAAATCCTTTTAGTGCCACAGAACCGAAAGGTTACGTCAACCAATATAAGTTGGCAGAAATTTATTTCCTTTTACGAAAGACAAATTTCTTGTAGACCCGTTTACCAGGCGTGTGAGAGTCTGGACCTAGTCGCCCGCCGTCGGCTCCGCCAAAGCGCGCGAATAAAGGACGAAATAGGCGCGGCACATATCTCTTTACCAGATTCTGGCGGAATTCCTGATTGAGCGCCAGAGCATGTCTCGCGTTTTGCGTGATATCCTCTTCGCTGAGCATGTCGAGCCCGGTATCCTTTAGTTGCCGGTGCCAGCCGTCCAGTTCATCATGGAAGCGCATATCCGCATATAGGAAATATCCGTTCGGTTTCAGGAGCCGGACAACGTGGTTAAAGAATTTTTCCACGTTGGGATAATATAAGGATGACTCAACATTCAGGAGGATGTCGAAACTCTCGTCGGGGAATGGAAGCGCTTCGGCGTCACCCTGGATAAAGCGCAAGCCATCCACCGACGCGTGGTGCCGATTACAAAAATCCACTGCCTCGTTGGATAAGTCAACTCCAGTCATGGACTTGGGATTGAAATAGCGTTTGATGTAGGATGCTCCGCCGCCGCGTCCTGAACCGACCTCCAGTGCATGTAACCCGTCCCATGTAACTGAATGGGCAATATGATGATACATTTGAATTTGATAACGGTGGTGTTCATCTCCAGAATCAAGAAGAAGGGGCGCGTGATGCGAGTCTGAACTGATGTAGCCGTAATTCATGAAGATAAGCTGTTTGTCACGGTCCAGTTTCGAGATGGCATTATAGAATATCTGGGTGATTACTTTGACAAAGCCTGCCATCCCCTTGAACCGTTTTTTGTTAGGCAGGCGTTCGATAAAGACCGCGGCTTCGTTGAATACACTGTTTGATCTTGACGATTTGGCTGAACTTGACATATTGTCTCCTTTGGCGCAGATCTAAAAAATTAACCTATCGCGGCTATTCTCCGTTGCAAGACATCGATAGGAGTGATCTTATTTTATGTCAGAGGAAGAGGATGAAACTGCCAAAAACCGCCAAGTTTGTGAATCAATGTGCTTTGGTAAGAGTAAATTCAAGGCAACCAATATTCCAGTTGAATGTTATCGGGGTCACGGAAAGCGATGTACCAATTCCCCGTGTGGACGAACTGCTCGATTCCTTTTGTGTCCACACCTGCCGCGATCAATTTATCAGCCATTTCGTGTAAGAACTCCATGCTTGGAGCAGTGAATGAAAGATGATCCAGTCCAATGCGGAATTCATTGAAACGGTCGTCAGGAATCGGTTTGCGGGAAGGGAAGAAGAAGACCTGCGCGCATCCACAAGTGAAGAAACTTTTGTCTGGGTTTTCTTGGATGACGGTGATGTCAAAGCCGAGCAGGTCGCCATAGAAGGCGCGGGATCGCTCGGTGTTGGAGATGGTGATGATGATGTGGTTTAGACCGGGAGTTTGCATAGGGAGATTCCCTTTTCGAACTTTACGGCGAAGTGATGGATGGTTTTGGATTTATTTTTTTATCGTCTGGAGTAATTTTTGTAATTTCTTTTAATGGTTTATCTGAGGCGAGATATAGCGCCCAGCACATAAGTTGAATTATACATCTGCACTGTAGGAAAGCGAAAATATTAATTGACATGATTACCCCATTGCAAACCGTAGGGGCGGAGCATCGCTCCGCCCCTACAAAATCTTATGCGTTCACATCGTAATTATCAGGCAACCAGCAACACAAGACCAATTCCCTCGCCGCTTTGACCTCATCCATCCTTCCAAAGCGCGTTGTGCTTGGCGCATTGTGCAACAACTCGGGTTGGGTCTTTGCTTCCTCGGCGATCTTGATCAGTGCGTCAACGAAGGAATCGAGCGTGTCCTTGTTTTCAGTCTCGGTTGGCTCGATCATCAGCGCTTCGTGTACGATGAGCGGGAAGTAGTTTGTGGGCGGGTGGAAGTTGTAGTCCATTAGGCGCTTGGCGATATCCAGTGCGCGCACGTCACTGCCTTCGAACTGTCCCTCCGCGACAAACTCGTGCATGCAGATGCGATCATACGGAACCTTGTACGTACTGCGTAGGCGTGCTTGCAAATAGTTGGCGTTCAAGACCGCATACTGCGAAATGTCTTTGAGACCGTCGGGTCCGTGCATGGCGATGTAGGTGAAGGAACGGACGAAGCCGCCGCCGAAATGTCCGTTGAAGGCTTTCATGCGACCGATCGTTTTTGCGGGTTTTACGAATCCATAGAGCGGTGGGACATCGTCTTCGGCTTCTTCAAAAATCCCGACTAACGGTTCAGGCAGGAAGTCTGCCAGATGTGCCGCGACTCCAACGGGACCTACACCCGGTCCGCCACCCCCGTGTGGGACCGAAAATGTTTTGTGCAGGTTGAAGTGCATTACGTCAAAACCTAAGTCGCCGGGGCGGACAATGCCAAGTAAGGCGTTCAAGTTGGCGCCATCGCCGTACATCAAACCGCCACATCCGTGCACCAACTCAATCACTTTATCGATGTGTTCATCGAACAGACCGAGCGTGTTCGGGTTGGTGAGCATCATGCCGACAACAGTATCGTCGCATGCTTTTTCCAATTCTTTCAAATCCACGTTGCCGCGATCATCAGAAGGGATGGTGACGACGGTCATGCCCATCATGCCGACCGAGGCAGGGTTGGTCCCATGTGCGGCATCGGGGATGAGCATTTTGGTTCGCTTTGTGTCGCCGCGTGATTTGTGATAGGCACGCATGATGAGCACGCCTGTGAATTCCCCGTGTGCGCCCGCGGCGGGTTGTAAGGTCACAGCCGCGAAACCCGCGATCTCTTTCAACCATTCCTGCAATTGGAACATCAACGCCAGATTGCCTTGCACGGTTTCGATGGGCTGTAATGGATGTGTGAATAAGAATCCGGGCAGTCTGCACGTGTCTTCGTTGATCTTCGGGTTGTACTTCATCGTGCATGAGCCCAAAGGATAGTAACCGCTGTCCACGCTGTAGTTGAAGGAGGAGAGATGCATGTAGTGACGCACCACATCCACTTCGGCGAGTTCGGGCAGGGGCAGGTCAGAGCGAAGTAGATCTTTGGGAGGCAGGGCAGTTTCCGGTACGTCTGAAGCGGGCATCGTCACACCAGTGCGCCCCGGTGACGATAAGTCGAAAATGGTTGGTTCAACGATCTTTGCAGCTGTTGTTTTCTCAGGCGCTTCAATCATGGCTCACCTCCGACATGACTTCCACAAACGCATCGATCTCTTCTTTCGAGTTCATCTCGGTCACCGCGATCAACATGTGATTCGCAAGCGACGGATAATCCTGTCCGAGATCGTACCCGCCGATGATGCCGTGCTCGAGCAAATGCGCGTTGATCTCTGTAACCGGTTCGGGACACTGCAACGTGAACTCATGGAAGAACGGTTCGTTGTGGCTCAACTTGTAACCCTTGACCTTGCTGAGTTGCGTTGCGGTGTAATGCGCCTTTTGATAACAAAGTTCTGCAACCTGTCGGAACCCTTTTTTACCGAGCACGGAAAGATACACTGCTGTGCCCAGCGCGATCAGCCCTTGATTGGTGCAGATGTTCGAAGTGGCGCGTTCACGTTTGATATGCTGCTCGCGGGCGGTAAGCGTCAACACATAGGCACGTTGCCCGCGGTTGTCAACGGTCTCGCCGACGAGACGCCCAGCCATCTTGTGGACCATATTTTTTCGCGTCGTGAAAAAACCGACGCTGGGTCCGCCGTACCACATTGGAATGCCAAGAGGTTGTCCATCGCCCACGACGATATCCGCACCCATCGAGCCGGGAGTTTTGAACATCGCCAGCGCAGTGGGATTGGCGACCACGCAGACAAGTGATCCTTTGGCGTGAACGGCATCAATGAATTTTGTGTAATCGTAGACTCGCCCAAAGAAATCTGGATATTGGACGATGACCAAACACGTATTGTCATCCACTTGATCAGCGAACGCTTCGGGACTTAAGCCAATGCCTGCTTCGTCGTCCCCAGCCGTATCCACGCCCATGCCTTGAGTGTACGTACGGACGACTTCCCGATACTGCGGATGTAGACCCGGTGACATCACTACCTTTTTGCGTTTACCGCGAAACTGTGCATACGCCAGGTTGACCGCCTCAGCGGTTGCCGTTGCGCCATCATAATGCGACGCGTTGGACACATCCATGCCGGTCAGTGCGGACATCAACGATTGATATTCGAAGATGGCTTGCAATGTGCCTTGTGATATCTCTGGCTGATACGGCGTGTAGGCAGTATAGAACTCACCGCGCCGAAGCATGTGGTCAACGACAGAGGGGATGTAGTGGTTGTACATGCCCGCGCCGAGGAAGGACACGAGATCGTTGCGAACATTCTCGTTGGTCTGCGCGAGACCCGAGAGTTCGTCCATCGCCTCCATCTCTGTGAGGGCGGGAGGTAGGTTCAATTTGGGAAAGCGATGTTTGACTGGGATGGCGTCGAACAAATCATCAAGCGATTTGACTCCGACAGTCTCCAGCATCGCATCCCGTTCCTTGGGACTAATAGGGATGTAGGTCATAAAACCTCCATGTTATTGCGACGAAGTAATCCCCATATTATGAGGAGATTGCTTCGCTTCGCTCGCAACGACATATGATTAGTGTGCTCTCTCTTCACAATACTTCTCGTACGCGGCTGCATCCATCACCTCACCGGCAGAGCCACCTTCGATTTGTATCATCCACGCTTCGCCGAATGGATCAGTGTTGAGAGATTCAGGCTTGTTGGGTAATTCTTTATTCACTGCCGCGACCTTCCCCGAGGCGGGAGAATAAATCTCTGCCGAGGCTTTCACTGATTCAACGGAGGCAATTGCCTTGCCGGCTTCGATGGTCTCACCGGCTTCGACGAAGATCTCGATGAAGACGATATCCGAGAGTTGGTTCTGGGCGTAGTCGGTGATGCCCGTTTTGCCGGAGGCGGGATCGAACCATTCATCGGATTTTGTATACTTCAAATTGGCGGGGGTGTTCATATAGTACATCTCCTTTGGGTGTGTTATGGCGAATCAAAAAGGCGCACGAAAAGTTTCGCGCGCCTCTGTAATTGGACCTGAGAGATTACTGTTATTGTTAATATTGGGCGGGGAAACCCCGCCCCTACAACGAATAACGTTTACACCGTCGGTGTTGTTGTCATGCAGTTCAACTGCATGACACTCAAACTTTCCAGAGTTGATTTCGGGTACAGGGTCCTTTTGCCTGAGAGATTCATCTGGTCTCGCCAGTACCAGACTTGCACCTTCGGCGCTTATGGTAGTTGCGACTTTAGTCGCATGGTTTTGACGATTGAAATCGCCACTACATAAGTCTCTTCCCTGTTGCCCGTTAAGTTGTTACTACCATTTTATGGGGGAGATGGATGAGAGTCAAGTGTTCAATGGCATCATTTTACAAAACATCCGAAGTCATATGCGACTTCGGATATTTTGTGATGTTTATTTCTTCGCCACTTTGCGTGGAGTCCGCTTGGGTTGGACGGGAGGCTCTTCGGGTTGTGGCGCAGGGGATTCGAGTTCAGCTGGCGCGGCAGGCTCCTCGAAGACGGGAACAGGTATCGGTTCAGAGAATGAGGCGGGCGTGAGTGGAGTCGCAGGCGCGGGAGTCAAAGTCCCATTCAGTCCTGCGAAGTAATTCTTAACCACGGTGTCGTTATAAAAGACCAGTGCGAGAATACCGACCGCCATCGAAAAGACATTGCCTGTAAGGACCGATGCGATCTCGAAGACAGCAATGTTTGTAGACGGTTGCTGGATCTGCGGTGGATTGCTGAACAACTTGGCGGCATAGATCAGTTCGAAAACGCCCAGTATCGTCGGCAAAATCGTAAAGGGTGTACAGATTACTCCGACGAGGGTTGCAAGCGCTGTGCCTGATGCGGCGAATCCCCAGAAAAGGTTGACAATACCGCTGGTGAGGGTCAGCCATGCGATGACGCTGACGAGATTTGGTTTTTGTTGCATATTCATATCTTTCTCCTAAATGATTTTCACTTTCATATACGCTATTTTAGGAGATTGGTTGCAGAGGATGTCCGGCTATTTTTATTGGTCGGGTATCCCCGCGGCTTTCACATCCTTGAGATTCAATTGCAGGGTTCGTTTGCCGTTCCATTCGTTGGCTTCAAAGTGATACATCACGTCCACATGCGATGGGAGGCTGTCTCTGAGATTCCCCATGCGAAAGCCGATGGAATCAAAGGCGGCGCCATGCTTGTCCTCCACAGTCAGTTTGAGATGTTTCCCCTCCGCTCCGACCGTGCGCGAAGATTTTACTTTGACGTCCCTCGACACAAAGACCGCGTCGGGATTCCCATAACCGGTTGGTTCGAGGTACTGGAGATGTTTCAACACTTCAAAATTCAACTCTTCGAGTGAGATCTCCATATCGGCAGAAAGCGTCTGACGCAGGTCTTTGCCTTCGAGTTGTTCTTTGGCGATCTCTTTCAGCCTTGTTACGAATTCGGTCAGGTTTTCATTCTTCACGGTGAAGCCTGCCGCAGCGGCATGACCTCCGTGGCGGACGAGCAGGTCTTTGCACAGGTCGAGCGCGTCGGTAATGTGGAACTCAGGAATCGAGCGGCATGAGCCGCGCGTCTCATAGGTTCCTTTTGCGGCGACTATGGCGGGACGGTAGTAGGTCTCTGTTAATCGTGAGGCGGCAAGCCCGACGACGCCGGGATTGAAATCCTCATGTGCGGCAAAGAGCAGGAACGCATCGGGGTCCTCGCTTATGGCGATCTCTTCCGCCTGTCTTTGCATGGAGCGTGTGATGGATTGCCGTTGCCTGTTCTGCACATCGAGTTGTTGCGCGAGCTGACCCGCGCGCATGAAGTCGGTTGTGGTCAGTAATTCAAATGAAGCCAACGCAGACTCGAGTCTGCCTGAAGCGTTGAGCCGCGGTCCGAGCATGAAGCCGATATTGCCCGCGGTGATCTTGTCTATTTTTGTTTCGGCAACGCCCGCCAGAGAGAAGAGTCCCTGCCGTTTTGTTTCGCGGATCTGTTTGATTCCTTTGCGGACGAGGACACGGTTCTCTCCGACTAACGGGGCGAGATCGGCAACAGTTCCCAGTGCAACGAGGTCGAGCAGGTCGCTGAGTTGAAATCCATTTGTGGGTTGACGAGCACCTGCAAGCGCTTCGGCGA
>Ga0315912_10006829_pt1 | contig 10132 bp, 10 predicted proteins | sample VfabasoilMG_FD_204469 | JGI IMG/M metagenome (GOLD analysis project Ga0315912, IMG submission 204469) | Garden soil microbial communities collected in Santa Monica, California, United States - V. faba soil | ecosystem: Environmental > Terrestrial > Soil > Garden | place: USA: California... | reverse complement strand
AAAATCCAGAAACGTCATGAATCGGCGGTGCGCCACGCCGATGGGTTGGGACTCCAGTCCGCTTGCACGATGGACAAGACGATGAGCGCGTTCAATGTCGCCATTCTGCATCACCGGGCGCGACAGAAGAAAAAACGAAGAAGAAACGAAAGGCCCGCGCCGGCACTCGACCGTATTTTCCGGGGCCTCTTTCGTCTGACAGCAGGGAGCAATAAGTCCAATGAACTCAAGATCCATCAAGTGCCTGGCGTCGCGCCTCGCCGCGACCGCGGCCTTCGCGACCATGGTGGCCATGCCGCTCGTGTCCGCCGCGGGCCCGCGGTACGGAGAACCCAACGTCTCCATCTTCACCGACAGCACCGGTGCGGGTTACGCGATGGGCACGCTGGGTGGGACGCGCGACAGCGCCGACCTCATCCAGCGGCTGTCCTGCCTCGTGAGCCGCAACGAGACCACCAGTTCCTCGGGTGCCAAGACGCGGACCGCGTCGGTGACCTGCAGCGCCCGTGACACGGCGCGCAAGACGGTCAGCTGCACGACGACCTCCGATGCGATGGCGAATGCGCTCAGTGGCGTCTCGAACGACAGCCTGCTCGAGTTCCATTTCGACGCGGCCGGCAAGTGCACCGACGTCATCGTCTACGAATCCACGTCGCTCGAAAGAAAGAGCTGAGGACAACCACATGAAACCGATTTCCGGATTTTCCCGCGCCTGCATCGCGGCCTTCGGCGCCCTGGCGCTGGTGAGCGCGGCCAGCGCAGGATCGAAGTTCACGGGCGACGGCCACGTGAAGATCAACCGCAATGCCGATGGCACGGGCCTCGCGATTGCCTACCTCGGCATGGTCTACAACGGCGACGGAACGAAGGAATACCTGGGCTGCCAGAAGAGCGGCAAAGACCAGGTCTTCTGTCATGCCCGTACCGAAAGCGAGGATCGCGTAACGTGTACCGCCAGCTCGAGCTACCTCGCCTTGTCGGTGGCCTCGATCTCGCCCGACTCCCGGTTGATCTTCACCTTCAACGCCAAGGGCGTGTGCACCGGGATCTCGGTGCAGCACTCCTCGGAATACGAAGACAAGCAATGACGATGACGCCCCGCAGCTGGATGGTTCCGGCGGCCTCCGCAGTCGCGGGCCTGGTTGCGGGGCTCTTCATCGGCAATTTTCGCGGTGACGGGGCCGCGGCGCCGCAGGGCGCCGCTGCCCCGGCGCGCGTGCAGGCCGCGCCGGTTGACCCGGATCAGCGCGGCGTGTCGATCGAGGAGGTGCGGCGCGTGGTTCGGGAGGAATTGGCCGCGCACGACCGGCACGCGGCCAGTCCCGGCCAGGCCTCGACTGCCCAACCGCCGGAGCCGAAAAGCGCCACTCAGGAAACGGCCACGAGCCGGGCCAACGAGGTCCTGGTCGCGGCGCTGGGTCGCCGGCAGTGGACCGATGGAGACGCGGCGGCGCTGCGCAGCCAGTTCTACCAGATGACCGGCGACGACCAGTCGGAAGTCCTGCGCCAGTTCTCGCAGGCCGTCAACGAAGGTCGACTGACCGTGGAGACCGACCAGGTCCCGTTCTAGTTCGGGTGTGTGCCTGCGGGCATACTCCCGAACCATGGAGCAGACCATTCGTTTCGTCACCACGGGTGACGGGGTCAAACTCGCCTACGCGGAGTCCGGCGAGGGCCCGCCGCTGCTCAAGACCGCCAACTGGCTCAACCACCTGGAGTTCGACTGGCAGAGTCCCGTCTGGAACCACTGGTTCACGCAGTTTTCGACCTTCAACAAGCTCTATCGCTACGACATCCGCGGCAGCGGCCTGTCCGATTGGGTCGACTCGCGTCTCCATTTCGACCAACAGGTCGCCGACCTCGAATGCGTGGCGGATGCCGCCGGCCTGGAAAAATTCGCGCTGCTGGGAATATCGCAGGGCGCTTCCATCGCAATCGAATATGCCGCGCGCCATCCCGAACGTGTCTCGCACCTCGTGATCCACGGCGGATTCGCGCGAGGCTGGGCGAAACGCAGCGCCGAAACGGAGCGGGCCGGGCGCGCCTGGGTGGAACTGGTGCGGGTAGGTTGGGGCGCGCGTTCCACCGCGGCCTACCGGCGCATGTTCGCGGAGTTGTTCATTCCCCAGGCCACCGAGGAACAGATGTCCTGGTTCGTGGAGATGCAGCTTCGTTCCACGACACCGGAGATCGCGGCGCGCGTCATGGAAGCGTCCAGCGTCATCGACGTCATGGACCGGCTGGCGCTGGTGCAGGCCCCGACGCTGGTCATGCATCCGCGGGGTGATGCCGTCGTGCCCTTCGAACAGGGCCGCCGGATCGCCGCGGGAATTCCCAATGCGAAGTTCGTCGAGTTCGACAGCTCCAATCACATCCTCATCGAAAGTGAACCCGCATGGGCACGCTTGCAGGAAGTGGTGAGCGAGTTCCTCGGCTGGCGCCGGGAAGCGCCGCGGCGCCGCGCTTCGGATGCCCCGGTAGTCAGCGATGAGCTGGCGGCGCTCACGACTCGCGAACGCGAGATCCTCGACCTGGTGGCGAGCGGCGCGAACAACCAGGAGATCGCCGACCAGCTCTTCATAAGCGAAAAGACCGTGCGCAATCACCTGACGGCGATCTTCGACAAGATCGGCGTGAGCTCGCGTTCGCAGGCCATCGTGTATGCCCGCGATCGTGGGCTGGCGGGACGCGCGAACTGATTTCCCGGGACGAATGTCCCGAATTGCCGTGCCGAAAATTGAGGCGATTGCCTCAGGCGCCTCGCGAGCCGGTTCAACAAGATGCGCTCCTGATTCCCGGGAGCACCATCATGTTGAAACGTGTTTCGATCTTTTTCTACGGCGTCGTCTGCTACGGCATTTTCTTCGGCACCTTCCTCTACGCGCTGGGTTTCGTCGGCAACTTCATCGTGCCCGTGACCATGGACGGAACGCCCTCCATGGCCACCGGCAAGGCGTTGCTCATCGACGTGCTGTTGCTCGGCATCTTCGCCCTGCAGCACAGCGTGATGGCGCGTCCGGTCTTCAAGCGCTGGCTGACGCGCTTCATTCCCGAGCCGGCGGAACGCAGCACCTACGTGCTGTTGTCGAGCCTCGCGCTGATCGCGATGTTCTTCTTCTGGCAGCCGCTCGGCGGCATCGCCTGGCACATCGCGGATCCCACGGCGCGCGCCGTGTTGTACGGCCTGTTCGCCTTCGGCTGGCTGCTGGTGCTGGTGTCGACCTTCCTCATCAATCATTTCGACCTGTTCGGGCTGCGCCAGGTGTGGCTGCAACTGCGCGGCAAGCCGTACCGGGCATTGCGCTTCGGCACGCCGGGTCCCTACAAACTGGTGCGTCATCCGTTGTATCTCGGCTGGTTGTTGGCGTTCTGGGCCACACCTACCATGACGGGAACACACCTGCTGTTTGCGTTCATGACCACCGCCTACATCCTGGTGGCGATCCAGCTCGAGGAGCGCGACCTGGTCGACTCGCTCGGCGAGGACTATCGCCGCTATCGCGACCGGGTGCCGATGATCATCCCGGGTCCGCGGCGCGCGTCCCAGGGCTGAAATCCTGCGAATCCCCTCGGCGCTTATGCCGATTTCAGGGCCGGCCATGCCGGCCCTTCTTTTTTTGAGACACAGGTCATCCTGCGGCCCGGAGCGCATGACGCCCCGGGAAAGTTGGGGCATCCTGCGCGCCGAGGCAGTGTTGGGAGGCAGGCCTTGATGAAGCGCATCTCGAGCGGCATCGCGTGCCTGGTGGCAATAGTTGGTCTGGCGGCACCGGCCCGTCCGGCGCCGGTCACCGGCGTCGAGGCCGACCGCGAAGAAGCGTCGTTCAACAAGTCGTTCAAACGTGCGCCGATCGCGGACGACTATCTCAAGGCCATCGTCGAACGCATCACGGCCGCCGCGCAGCGCCCGTCCAGCATCGAGATCCGCGCGGTCGCGGTACGCGCCGACTGGCCCTTCGTATTCGCGCTCGGCAACGGCGCCACCTATGTCTCCACCGGATTGCTGGCTCGCCTCGCGAACGATTCGCAGGTCGCCACCCTGATCGCTCCGGAGATCGCCAGCGTGCTCGCGCCGAACACGCAGATCGAAGCCGCCTATAACCAGAAGAATCGTCGCAGTTCCGTCGGCAAGATCCTGGCCGTGATGGCGACCGCTGGCATCGCGGCGTTCCCGATCAGCAGCGCCGAAGGCAAGGCTTACAGCGAAATGCAGGACGCCATAGTTCTCGACAATGACAGGACAGCGCTGCGCTGGGTGCGCGACGCGGGCTTCGACGTCAGCCAGGGTGCGGTTGCCGCGCAGCGCCTCAAGGAGCTGCTGGCGCAGGAGCAACTGTCGGGCAGCAACCGTCTCGCGAACGCGGCGGGGCTCGATCGCCGTGCGGAGCAATTGACCAAAGCCGCGAACCAGTTGCCGGTCGACCTGACTACCAAGCCGCCGGCACCCGATCCGGTCGAGCCACTGAAGTCGCTGGTGCACAAGCTGTCGCTCGACCTGGTGCGCCTGGACTTCGAACGCAACCAGCGCGAGGGCATCGCGGCGATGCTGGAACGCATCGAGCGCGAGTCCGGTGCGTCGGCCGACACGACCTGCCTGCGCGCCCGCTACCAGCGCGAGCTGCCCGCTTCCTCGCAGGTCACGCGCGAGGTGATCGCCGCACACGAGGCCTGCGTCGCCTCGCCGGGCGCACCGGTCGACAACCTGAAAGAGCTGGCCTTCCTGCAGCGGGACAACGGCGACGCCGCGGCCGCGGCGCACAGCTTCGAGAAATACCTGTCGCTGGCGCCGAACGCAGTCGACGCGCCCATCATCCGCGGTTACATCGAGGAACTCCGTGCACAGCATTAGAGCCTGGATATTGGCAATCATCACGCTCTGCGTCGCCCTGGGCGACGCAGCGCAGGCCGCCAACAGCAAGAAGGCCAAGCCGCCGCCGATTCCAACCGACAAGGAGCTCGGCTTCTTCGACAACACGCGCGACGAGCTGCTGGCCAACGTCAAACGCGTCGGTGTCCTGCCGGTGTACGACATGCCCGCGTCGTTGCGCGACCGCGAAGACGCGAAGAAGGCGCTGCAGGATGCGGTGATCAAGTACCTGCAACTTGCGAAATTCGAAGTCGTGGGACCCGAGGCGTACCAGGCGGTGTTCGACCGCTTCAACAAGCAACTCGGTGGCATGTACGACCCGGCCACCGGCGACCTGAGGCGCGATGTCGCCAAGGCCGTGCTGGAGAACGCACGCCGTGAATTCGGTTCGAAGGAGAAACTCGACGCGTTCGTGTTCGTGCGCGTGCTCATTGCCGCCGCGCCGTACAGCAACGACTACTGCAACTGGGACGGTGTGCACGATCGCGCGGACGGCAAGATGCCTTCGAAGAACGCCTTCCTGAATTTCTGGAATGCGGACGCCAGCACCGGATCGGTGCCTGCGCTGTCGCTGCTGATCCAGGTCGTCAGTACCCGCGACCGAGTGCTCTTCGGTCGCAAGGGCGGAATCCAGCCGGCCGCGTATCACGATTGGGTGAAGGGATCGGACGCGCCCTTCCAGACCGTCAAGTCCGACGACCTGCTCAAGGACACCCAGCGCATCGAGCGCGCCGCCCGGGTGGCGACCTTGCCGCTGGTGCGCACGCCGCAGGAAATCTCGCTCGGCGACGAAAATCCCGAGATCAACGCGAAACAGATCGACCTGTCGACGCTGCCGGCATTGCCGCCCGGCAAGTTGTACAAGGACGAATCGCCGCTGCTGGTGCCGCGCGACCAGATCCTGCAGAAAGTGCATCGCGTGGCGCTGAGTCCCGTCGATCCGGAGCGCTTCAATATCACCGACGAAATGAAGCAGCGGCTGGTCGCACACGTGAAGTCGGAGCTCGCGCCGCTCAACTGGGAGCTCGTGGACGCACCCACCGCGCACGAGTTGCTCGGCAAGGAGTTGCTGAAGACGCAGCTGTTCGATCCGCTGACCGGTAAGCGTGACGAAGCCCGGGCGAGCGCGGTTCGCAAGTCGGTGTTCTCCGCGCTCGGCATCTCGCCGGTGCCGGACGCCATCCTGTGGATCGGTGTCTCGCGCACCACCGCGATTCACCGCTATGGCGACGTGGAGTGGGACGGGGTCAGCCAGAGCGGCCTGACGCTCGGTCCCGTGGTGCAGAAACTGTTCAGCGGCAGCGGAGAACCGGGCGCCGGTTCCGGCGGCATCTCGGCGTCCTCGTTCACCGCCTATCTCGCCGATGCGAACGACACACCTCTTTACCGGGGGCGGGGCGGATTGCAGCTGCTGCAGAAGCTCAAATACACGCCGCCGGGCTACTACCAGCCGGGGCGGGCGGATCCGGTCGATCTCGCGCCGGGTGAATTGTTTAATGACCTGACCCGCGAACAGCCCGCGGTCCACGCCGCGCTGCGCGCCCTGGTGCTGACGCCCGAAGCGCTGCAGGCCGAACTGGACCCGCCCAAGGGCGCCGGCAAGGAAAAGAAGGCCAAGAAGAAGGCCTGAACGGGCGGGGTCACCGGGACTCTTATAGGGGGACCCGGAGGGGCGCTGACGCAGTGCAGCAATTCGTTGACACCCCCCGGTCACATACCTAGAATCGCCGGCCTTTGTCGCCCACCCCCAAACCGGGCAGGGCGTAAATAGCGGACAAATCTACCGGGCCGACCTCCCCAAAAGGGGTCGGCCCGGTGTTTTCTCGTCCGCACGGTTCACAACTTGGAGTAAGCATGGCCACAACGAGCCAGTTGATCGCGAACCCGCGTCGCATCAACAAAGAGAAGACGAAAGTGCCCGCCCTCAATGCGTCGCCGCAGAAGCGTGGCGTCTGCACGCGCGTCTATGCAACGACGCCGAAGAAGCCGAACTCGGCCATGCGCAAAGTCGCACGCGTACGACTCGTCAACGGTTTCGAGGTCACGTCGTACATCGGCGGCGAAGGCCACAACCTGCAGGAGCACTCGGTGGTGCTCATCCGCGGTGGCCGCGTCAAGGATCTCCCGGGTGTCCGTTACCACACCGTGCGCGGCACGCTCGACTGCGCCGGCGTGGGCAATCGCAAGCAGGGCCGTTCCAAGTACGGCGCCAAGCGCGCGAAGAAGTAAGAGGACTAACTAATGTCACGTCGCGCACAAGCCCCCGTCCGCCACATCCTGCCGGACCCGAAGTTCAACAACGACATGCTGGCCAAGTTCATGAACGTGGTCATGCAGAGCGGCAAGAAGTCGGCCGCCGAACGCATCATCTACGGCGCCATCGACCGCATCGTCGAGAAGACCGGCAAGCAGGCCCCGGATGCCGTGGCCATGCTGACCACCGCGCTGGACAACGTGAAGCCCGTGGTCGAAGTGAAGTCGCGCCGCGTCGGCGGCGCCACCTACCAGGTGCCCGTCGAAGTCCGCGCGCAGCGCCGCCAGACGCTGGCGATGCGCTGGCTCATCGAAGCCGCGCGCGAGCGCAGCGAGAAGTCGATGGCCTTCCGCCTGGCGCACGAGCTCATGGACGCCGCCGAGAATCGCGGCGCCGCCGTCCGCAAGCGCGAAGACACGCACCGCATGGCCGAGGCTAACAAGGCATTCGCTCACTACCGCTGGTAATCCAGTGTCACGAGCCCTCAATGCCGCGCAATACGCCCATAGAACGCTACAGGAACATCGGAATCTCGGCGCACATCGATGCCGGGAAGACGACCACGACCGAGCGCATCCTTTTCTACACGGGCGTCTCTCACAAGATCGGTGAAGTCCATGACGGCGCGGCCGTCATGGACTACATGGAACAGGAACAGGAACGCGGCATCACCATCACGTCCGCGGCCACCACCTGCTTCTGGAAGGGGATGGACAAGTCCTTCCCCGAGCACCGCATCAACATCATCGATACGCCGGGCCACGTCGACTTCACGATCGAAGTCGAACGCAGCCTGCGCGTGCTCGATTCGGCGGTGGCGCTGTTCGATTCGGTGGCCGGCGTGCAGCCGCAGTCGGAGACGGTGTGGCGGCAGATGAACCGCTACAACGTGCCGCGGATCGCCTTCGTCAACAAGATGGACCGTGCCGGCGCCAACTTCCTGCGCGTCTGCGAAATGATCCGCGCGCGCCTGCGCGCCAATCCCGTGCCCATCCAGCTGCCCATCGGCGCGGAAGACGCCTTCGAAGGCGTGGTAGACCTCATCAAGATGAAGGCTATCTACTGGGACATGGAAACCCAGGGCATGAAGTTCGAGTACCGCGAGATCCCCGCGGAGCTCAAGGCGCAGGCCGCGGAGTACCGCGCCAGGATGATCGAGGCGGCGGCCGAGGGCGACGACGCGCTCACCGAGAAATATCTCAACGACGCGGCATCGCTGTCCGACGACGAGATCAAGCGCGGCCTCAAGGCGCGCGCGCTCAAGAACGACATCGTGCTGTGCATGTGTGGTTCGGCATTCAAGAACAAGGGCGTGCAGGCGCTGCTCGACGCCGTCATCGAGTTCATGCCGGCGCCGGTCGAAATGCCGCCGACGCCCGGTCTCGACTACCACGGCAAGGCGATCACGCGCACCGCGAGCGACGAGCAGCCGTTCGCGGCGCTGGCGTTCAAGATCCTCAACGATCCCTTCGTCGGCAACCTCACGTTCTTCCGCGTCTACTCCGGCACGCTCAATTCCGGCGACACGGTGCTGGTGCCGACCAAGTCGAAGAAAGAGCGCATCGGCCGCCTGCTGCAGATGCACGCCAACGAGCGCAGCGAGATCAAGGAAGTCCGCGCCGGCGACATCGCCGCGGCGGTCGGACTCAAGGACGTCTACACGGGCGACACCATCTGCGACCTCGAGAAGGCCATCACGCTCGAGAAGATGGTGATCCCGGTGCCGGTGATCTCGGTCGCCGTGGAGCCGAAGACGCAGGCCGACCAGGAGAAGATGAGCCTGGCGCTGCAGCGTCTCGCCAAGGAAGACCCTTCGTTCCGCGTTGCCACCGACGAAGAATCCGCGCAGACCATCATCTCGGGCATGGGCGAGCTGCACCTGGAGATCATCGTCGATCGCATGCGGCGCGAGTTCAAGGTCGAGGCCAACGTCGGCAAGCCGCAGGTGGCCTACCGCGAAACCATTCGCGGCACGATCGAGAGCGAAGGCAAGCACATCAAGCAGTCCGGCGGCCGCGGCCAGTTCGGACACGTGTGGCTCAAGATCGAGCCGAATGAAGCCGGCAAGGGCAACCAGTTCGTCAACGGCATCATCGGCGGATCGGTGCCGAAAGAATTCATTCCGGCGGTCGAGAAGGGCATCAAGGAAGCCATCGAGACCGGCGTGATGGCCGGTTATCCGGTCGTCGACACCAAGGTGACGCTGTTCGACGGCTCGTACCACGACGTCGACTCGGACGAAATCTCGTTCCGCATGGCGGCGATCTTCGGTTTCAAGGATGGCTTCCGCAAAGCGAAGCCGGTGATCCTCGAGCCCATCATGAAGGTCGAGGTCGTGACGCCCGAGGATTACATGGGTGACGTGATCGGCGATCTGAATCGCCGCCGCGGCCAGATCCATGGCAACGAAGACACGCCGGCCGGCAAGACCATCACCGCCGAGGTGCCGCTGTCAGAAATGTTCGGTTACGCGACCCGCGTGCGCTCGATGAGCCAGGGACGCGCGACCTTCACGATGGAATTCGCCCGGTACATGGAAGTTCCACCGAATATCGCCGATACGATCATCAACAAATAAGTCTCGGAGCCTGCTCTCATGTCCAAGGAAAAGTTCGAACGCAACAAACCGCACGTAAACGTGGGCACGATCGGCCACGTGGACCATGGCAAGACGACGCTGACCGCGGCGTTGACGAAGGTGATGGCGGAGACGAACGGCGGGTCGTACATGGCCTATGACCAGATCGACAAGGCGCCGGAAGAGAAGGCGCGCGGCATCACGATCTCGACGGCGCACGTCGAGTACCAGTCGAAGAACCGCCACTACGCACACGTCGACTGCCCCGGACATGCCGACTACGTGAAGAACATGATCACGGGCGCGGCGCAGATGGACGGCGCGATCCTGGTGGTGTCGGCCGCTGACGGCCCGATGCCACAGACCCGCGAGCACATTCTTCTGGCCCGCCAGGTCGGCGTGCCCTACATCGTCGTGTTCATGAACAAGGCGG
>Ga0315912_10006828_pt1 | contig 10132 bp, 10 predicted proteins | sample VfabasoilMG_FD_204469 | JGI IMG/M metagenome (GOLD analysis project Ga0315912, IMG submission 204469) | Garden soil microbial communities collected in Santa Monica, California, United States - V. faba soil | ecosystem: Environmental > Terrestrial > Soil > Garden | place: USA: California... | reverse complement strand
AATGCCCGACGTTTGGGCGGCCCTGCCGCTCGCCCGGATCCTGGCCCCTTGGCGGAATGGCAGACGCAGGGGATTTAAAATCCCTCGCCCGAAAGGGCTTGCCGGTTCGAGTCCGGCAGGGGCTACCCTTGGAATTGCTGGAGAATCTGGAGCGGTGTCGCCCGCGGGCTCGCAGCTCTGGTTCACCCCGTGGTTCACCTTGCTGGGGTTCCTCGGCTGGCGAGACCTCCGAGAGAGCTCGGTCTAAGGGGGTCAGGCCGCCCAGCTCGAGCTCCGCTGCGTGCCGGGCCTGCCGGCGGTAGGTGTTGAGCATCAAACTCGTCGTGTGCCCTGTCCGATCCTGAACCCAGGTCTCCGACTTGCCGGCGGCCAAGGCCAGGGTGATGAACGTCGCTCTCAGATCGTGCAAGCGGAGCGGGCGCCGCTCGCCACTCCGCTCGTGGAGCTCGCTCCGGTCGACGCCTGCGATCAGCAGGTGCTCCCGGAAGGCCTTGGCGGCCTTGTTAGACTCGACTCCCGAGAACACCAACGCGTCAGGTGCACGGTTGGGGCCGCAGTAAGGCGGAGCCACGTCGCCACGGAAGGCCACTAGCGCCGCCGTCACGCCGGGGTCGAGCGTCCAGGCGCGCGGCTCGTCGGTCTTGGTTCGGTCGAGCCGCACCGCGCCTCGCTCCAAGTCGAGGTGATGCCAGCGCAGCGCCAACGCTTCGCCCACCCGGAGGCCCTCTCGGGCCAGTACACCGTAGAACACGCGGAGCGGCAGCGGGACCTCCTGGCAGCCCAGGAGCAGCTCATCCTCGGAGGGATAGAGATACGCGAACGCCGGCCGCTTCCCGATGCTTGGTAGGAATCCCCGCGGCAGCGGCGAGCGCTCGATCAGGCTCAGCGGGTACACGGCAAGGTTCAGCACTTTCGCAATCAGCTGCGCGTAGTGGCGCCGAGTCGCCGGCCGCCGTCCGTTCGGCACGGCGGCCATGGCCCGCTCCGCATCCTCGAGCTTGAACTGGGCGAGCGGGACGGGCCCGATCGTGGCGTAAAGCCGCCGCAGGCGGCCGCGGTCGTTGTCCACACTCCGCTTGGCCTTGACGTGATCGGGGTACTTCTCCGCGAGGTCGCCCGACGTCCAGCGCTCACCGACGTCGCGGAATGTGACCTCGTGCGGCGCCGCCGGGGCTCCGCGCCTCGCGCGGCACCGCTTTTCAGCTGCGGCGATCATGCCCTCTACAAGGTCGGTATCCGCCTCGCTGGCGAGCTTCAACGCCTCCGGCGCACGGGCGGCGGCCCCAGCGGTCACCATCATCCGGGCCAGCTTGGCCATGCGATCCGCACGCGCGATGGCCTCCGACTCGTCGCGAGCCTTGATGGTGAAGCGCGGGTTCTGCGGGCGGCCGTCCTTGTCGCGGCCGCAGCGGATGCGAACGGAAAAACCGTCTCGCGTGGGCGTGATCGTGGTATCGCTCACTGGTCGAACTCGTTTCGTGGGAATGGAACTGGGTTTCACTCAGACCTGGCAGTTAGCGCTGCCGGGTTTTCTTTTTTGCATTTGACAACATTGCGCACCGTAGGCGTCAAGCAAACGGCGCGGCGAAGGTGTTTCACCGGCACAACTCACACGACCCCTCGTGGTTTGCCGGAGCCGGGCCGGCCCCGGCTCGCGCCCGCGGGGCCAACAAAGGAATCGCAACCACAACCCCGCGGACGCCAGCCCGACTCTAAAGGTTTCCCCAGCTCAACTCATGAGGGCAAGCGAGCGACCTCCGGCCTCTCTCAGTCCCGCACGAACGGGCTGGATCTTTGGGCTCGAAGCTTCGCCACGACCTGATCGCCGAGGTCGCCCGTCGGCTCGGCGCCAGGCGCCGCGTCGCTCTGAGAAGCGCCGTCGCCCGGATGCCCTGCAAGGGGCTGCGTCCAGGCGTTCTCTTGCGCAGCGGCGCGCTCCTCCCATCGCGCGGCCATCGCCAAGAGCTCGGGCGTCGCCTCTCGGCGCGCTTTTTCGATCGCGACCATCACCGATGATTCGAGCAACCAGACGGTCATTTCTTCATCTTCCTTTCTTCGGGGCGGGCGTAGTTGGGGGCGCGCTCGATTGCACCGGAAGAGAGCGCGCAGTGAAACTCGCTCTGCCGCGGGGGGACCAACGACCTGGGGGGCACGCGAGCATCGATCTCCTCGGCGACGATACGCCGGAGCTCGCACGGTCATCTGCGATGCAGGGGCTTCGTCGCTGAAGCGGCGCGGAAGCTCGAGCGGCGGAAAATCCGCCTCACTCACGCTCTGACCGCGGCGCAGCGTCCGCGTGCCAACCTGCGCTGTCGCGGCCACCACGACAAAGGGACCGACGCTCGGATCGAGCGCGTTGAGCCACGCGATGTGCGGATCAATCGAGCTCACGAGACCCCGGTCCACGAGGACCCTCAGGACCTCGGCCGCGTGAGGATGATCGACGTTCTCGGCGGTGAGCGCTGCCCCTTCGCTCAGGCGCGTGCCGTCGCGCAGCGTGATTGTTGCGCCGAGGGCGACCTCGAATTGCGAGCGCTGCTTCTCTCGGCGGCGCTCTTGCTGGCGTCGAATCGCCTCCCGCTCGTGCGCATCTCCGAAGACTTTCGAAGCAGCAGACAAGCCAGCGGCTCCGATCGGATCGAAGAGATGCCCCGCGCGCGTGCGCTCCGCCTCCCATGGATCGGGCGGCGGCACGTCCTCACCGCGCAAGTTCACGACCACGCCGTTTCGGCGGGCTCGCTCTGCGTCGATCGCCGGCTGCCCATAGAGCGGCGCCTTTTCGGCGAGATCCTCATCGCGAACGAAAGCCAGTTCTTTCATGGTTTTCTCTTTTCTTCTGATGTTGCCGAGCGACGGATCGAGCGCAGTTGTGTCATCGAAGCAACGCGGCGCCGCGCTGTATCCCGCGAGGGACTCTTCCGCCTGTCCCAGGCGGGCTCTCGACGGGTAGCGCGCAAACCAGGCCGCGCAGGCGTTCCGAGGGGCGCACGAAGTGCACGCCTCGCGCGCGCTGGGCGTTCCTCCATGCGAGCCCAGCCTGGTGAACGCCCGCGGTCTCCGAATCGGGCCCGCCGCAGCGCTGGTCCCCATCGGCACGCACGGCCGCGCCACGCAGCGCGGCATAGGCAGGGCGGTTAACACCCGCTCCGACTGCCCGATCACCGGGGGCAGCGGAAAGCCATCCTGCGCATTTTCCGCGGCGGCGCGCGCGTGGTTAACACCGGCAACCCGGTTAACACTCCGGTTAACACTCTTGGCGAAGGCCGGAATTTGCGCGCGGGGCAGGGTCGCAATGATGAACCCTGGGGGAGGACGGGGGGTTTCCACAGTACCTTGTGAAAACCCTCCCCCGGCACAGGCGCCGCGCAGCCTGGCTTCCGCGCCGCGCGCACAGCACCTTGCTGCTCGTACTGAGCTGCTGTCTGCAGGCTTCACTCGACGTCCCCCGGCCCGAGCTCGCCTGAGGCGGGCAGCGCACCGCCATGCTTGAGATAGGCGAGCACGCGGGCAGCCGTGGATGGCAGTACGTGGGAGCCCGCGCAGCAACCGGCGAGCGCCGCCGGCGAGATGCCCACCTCGCGAAAAACGCGATGCGAGCCGCGCTCGCGCACGACAGCTCGCAGCCGCTCGGCGAGCGCTGGATCGATGGGCGTTCCGGTGCGTTGGGGCTGATGGTTGGCCATGCATTGTACTATACATCCGTTCAGATACTCGGGAAACGAGGCTCCGCGTTTTCTTGCGACAGCTGCAGCACCTCGCACACGATGTCCGCGGTCGTGAGCCGACGCGGCTGGTCGAGTAGGCCGCGCCCGGACAATGCGTAGAGCTGGTGGGCTTCGCGCAGCGCTGCCACCCGCGCATCGCGCGAGTCTTCGCCGGACCACAGCATCCAGCCGGCAACGTAGAGCCGCAGGTGGCGCGGCAGCGCCCGGCACACGAGACGTTCGGGATCGCCGAAACACGCATCGGGACGCACGATGAGATCTTCGATCAGATCGGCCGGGGGCATCCGGAGCTCACGCTGAGGCGAAGCCATGCCACTCCTCGGGCCTCGGATCGGACGGCGAGTCCCAGCGCCGATCGCCATAGTCGCCGGGCGCGTCGGTGCGGAAGGAGCCGTTCAGGTTGTCCCATTCGAGATCGATCACCGCATCCTTGGCGCCGCACTTGTTTTTCTTGATGAACAACTTCAGCCCGTGCGGCGGGTCCGGCTCCCGTCGACCGATGAGCACGACCTCTGCCGCGTGCTCGACGTCGCGGCTTTCGCGGATGTCTTCACCCGTAAGCTGGCTGGCGAGCACGCCGCCGGCGCCGGACGTCTTGATTGCATCCGTCAACGTGCGCGCGATGTGGTTGATCTCGGAGCGCCGATCCTGGGTAGTCCGGGCCGTGCCGATGCATTGGAGGTAGTCCACGAGCACGAGCTCGATGCGGTGGGCGCGCGTTGCCGCGCGGATGTCGCCGGCGAGGTGCTCGACGTCGCGACCGCGACCGTCGAGCATGACCGGGCCCGCTCCGCGTGCTCGGGCTGCAATGATCTCGTCGCTGGCGCGCGCCAGGTGCTCGACCGTCAGGCGCCCATCCCGCGCGGCTCTCCCGGGCAGGCCCGCGCGGCGGCAGAGCAGGCGAGTGCCGAGCAGCTCCGGAGCGTCTTCCGCCGTCACGAACAGCGCCCGCCGACCGCAAACGCGCTGGCAGTGGTCGAGCAATGCGAGCAGCCAGCTCGATTTTCCCCAGTTGGTCGGGGCGCCGAGCACCCACACGTGCCCGGGGCGCAGCCCGCCCGTGACCTCGTCGAGCTCGCCGAAGCCCGTCGAGTAGCCGGCGACGCGGCGGACGGTCGCGGCCTCGAGCGCACCGGTCATGAGCTGCGCGTCGGAGTACACGACCGTGGCCGCTTGGGCATCCGCGGCCGCTAGCGCCTCGTGGACGCGTCCGCGCATTGTCGACAGGTCCGTACCGGGTCCGATGGCTGCGAGCGCGTGCTGGAGCCCTTTCTGAAGCGCTTGCAGGCTCCGTAGCTCGCGCCAGCGCCCGAGAGCGCGGACGGGGTCGCTCTCGTCGTCGTGAGCGAGGACCGGTGCCCCCGTTTCCCACAGCCCCAGCTTCCCAGCGGCCGCGAGCGCCACCATAACGGAAGTTCCGAGGTCGTTGCCAGCGAGGTCCGCAACGGAGCGGCACGCGCCAGCCACGGCCTGGGAACGCACAGTGAAGAACTCCGCGGGCTCCGGCGTCCACGCGGCGCGCAGGCTGGGGCGCCGCGTCCACGTGCCGAGCAGGCGCTCCTCGAGCTGCGCGATTTGCGCGATGAGCTCGCTCATGGGCACTCCATGTTCGCTTCAGCGGCGGAGCGTTCCCGCCGCCTCGCTGGCGGGCCGCTGGCGGGCCCGTTGGTGCGAGCTGGGGTCCGGGCGGCGTAGTCGTTGCTGCGCCGCAGCCAGTTCCGCCATCCCGCGTCCCAATTGGCAAATCGAGTGCCCTTTGCGATGTGGTGATCGCGAAAGCGCGGCAGCTCGCGCGTCTGGTCTACGCCAGCTGCCCGCGCCTCCACTTCTGCTCTCCGGTTGGCGTCGCTTCCCTCCGGCTGCCAGTCATCTCGCATGAGCGTCCTAGAGCTCGCTCCTCCCCGATCTCTCTTGGCTCCTCCGGGCTTGTGGTCTTTCGGATCCGGTGCGCTGAGAGAGGGGTTGGGGGTCGTCGGCGTATCCGCGCTCCCGTCGACCGCTTCTTTGTCTGTTTCTCTTGTCTGCTTCGGGCGACTGCGAGTCGCTGGTTGCGGTGACTGTGAGTCGCTGGTTTCGGGACTGTGAGCCGCTGGCGACTGTGAGTCACCGGCGACTGTGCGTCGCTGGTTTCGCGGGCCGGTTCCCTTTGCCCAGGTTCCGGTCAGCTCGTAGTGAGAGCGCGCGCCGTTTCGCTTTGCGGCGAGGAGGCAACCCCACGCGACCAGGTCGGCCAGGCATCGCTCCACGGTGCGCTTGCATGCCCCGGTGTGCTCGGCGAGAGACGCAACGCTCGGCGCTACGTGCGGCAGGTGCTCGACGAGTCGGAGAGCGATGAGCCGGTGCAGCGCCGGCAGCGAGCTCGCCCAGATCGCATCGCGCACCGCTCGGTAATCAGTTCCAGACGACGCGGCCATATGCCACCTCCTCGCTCTCTCGGGCATCGCGCTCGACGAGCTCTGCGACAGCTTCATCAGCGAGCGCCCCGATTGCGCGCCGGACGAGCTGGGGGGCGCTGAGCCCTGGGTAGCGCTCGCTCAGCGCGTTGATATCTGCCGCCACGGCTTGGCTCAGGTAGAGCGACAGCCTGCCGCCGGGCTTCATTCCGCGGCCTCCGCGATGGCGAGATCCAGCTCCCGCTCGAACCGTTCCAACGGCGAGAGTCGTTGCTCCGGCACAAATGTCGAAGCCGCTCGCTTAGGCTGCGGAGCTCCGCGCAAGAACTCATCCAGCGCCGAGCGACGCAAGTAGTACATGCGGCCTTGTTTCGCCGCTCGTTCGTCACCGCACGCGAGAAGCTCGCGACAAAAGCTCGTGAACGTTCGGACGGGAATCGGGCTCTCGCGGTGCGGGATCCATTGAAACCCTCTCGGTGCGCCTCGCGTCGCGGCTATCTGATCTCTCAGGGCGACGGTGACGCTCACCAGTTGATTCAGCAGTGGGAGCAGTGGATCTGGTTCGTCGTCGCCTCCGGACGGGAGAGCTCCGAGACGCGGCCTCGCGCGCCGACTCCGATCACGATCGCCGCGCGTCGGCGCTGTCGTCGGTGCGCGTGGCGGCCGCCCAACAAGAATCGCTTGCCGCGCTTGCAGCTCTTGCCGCACTTGCAGCTCTTCCCGCGCTTGCAGTTCTTGCCGCTCTTGCCGCTCTCGTCGAACGCGTGTGAGCGCTTGAAACTCAGTCAACAGCTCGCGCTGGCTTGCTGTTGCTCGACGATACGCGTCCATGTCCTCGCTCTTGAGGGCCGCGAGAACCTCTTGTTCGGAGGCAGACTGGCGCCTCATCAGTTCTTCTCTTGCATCGGCCCACAGCTTGCCCTGCGTTTCTGATGCTCGACGATACGCCTCAGTGTCCCCGCTCTTGAGAGCCGCGAGAACCTCGGCGCGCTGGCGCATCAGTGCTTCTATTCGATCGCTCACTTGTAATCTCCTTCCGCCCCTCCGAATCCAACCCCGCATCACCGAGACAGGAAGGGCCGCCCCCTGATGAGGGGGGCGGGCGCCAATGAGGTGCGCGGCGCTAGCTTGGGTCCTCACGCTGCACATGTCTAGATCGATCTTCACGCGCTGCCCGCGCCCTCGCTTTGCCTGCGCGCACGCGAAAGCGATCCGCTCAGTATCGCACGCGCAGCCCATGCATCTGCGAGCACGGCGCGCAGTTCGGAGCCGGGCTCCTCGCGCAACTGGGAAGGAAGGGCGGGGATGGCCCGCGAAACCAGCGACTCACAGTCGCCGGTGACTCACAGTCGCAAGCGACTCGCAGTGATGAACCGTCGAGGGCAACTTCCACCCGGGAGCGCGCGAGCCGCGCATTTTGGGAGGCCATGACGCGCAAGCTCGCCGCTTCGACGGCCCGGCGCCGAACTCGAAGCATCCCATCACCATGATGTGGTGAGCGGTAGCTATCACCCCAACTCAAGGTCTCGCCCCGTTAGCGTGCGACGGCTACGGTGCTCGCCCCACCGGCGGGAGACGTATTGGCTCGTGCCGCTGCGCAACGTTCAGGTGATGCCATCCGGCATTCTCCCGGCGAAACTAGCCTGCGACCGGCTGGCGCCGAAGTTCAGCACGCGCGGCCGTCGCGGGCGAGCTCTCCTTCACCGGATCGCCAAATCACAGATCGGCGTCGGCGGGGATAACGGGCGTTTACTTGCCGACCCGGGAGACCTGGAGAACACTGGGGGGATGGCGGCTCAGCGCAAAACGTCCGAAGTGTTTGGAGTCTCGAATGAAATCCTTCCGGACTCATACGTAGATCGCGGGCATCTCGATGACCGCCTTCGAATACTGCTTGGTAGGCCTACGCACATTGCACTCCGCGGTGTGTCGAAGTGCGGAAAGTCGTGGCTGCGACAGAAGCTCTTGCCGGACGCGTTGACCGTGCAATGCCGGTACAAGAAGACCGCCAGCGATATTTATGTTGATGCTCTTTCGCAGTTAGGAGTGCGCTTGGAGGTGGAGCGCTCGTCGGACAAGGCAGTGAGGTTCACAGCTGAAGGCCAAGGACAGCTCGGGCTGAAGCTGATCGCTGAGGCACGTGCCTCGGTGGGCGCTGGGGTGGAGGGTACTTGGGGAACGAAGACGGCCCCGGTCGGACGGACCGCTGGGGATTTGACGTTCGTCGCTGAGATACTCAAAGTCTCGGGCCGAAGGCTTGTAATTGAGGACTTTCATTATCTCGCGCACGCCGAGCGAACTCACTTCGCGTTCGACCTCAAGGCCCTCTGGGACTTCGGCGTCTTCGCTCTTGTTATTGGCGTCTGGAGCGAGAGCAACTTTGTGCTGTCTCTGAATCCAGATCTCACGGGTCGAGTCGAAGAGCTGGCGATAAGCTGGTCGAAGAGTGACTTGGAGCGGGTCCTGCTCCGCGGCGGTCTCGCTCTGAATCTGGTCTTCACCAGCGCAGTTCGGGAGCAGCTTGTCGAGCTAGCATACGAGAACGCAGGTGTGCTGCAGAAGTTGGCACTACAGACGCTGGACGAGATGGGCATTGCCGAGGCAGCCGTCGAACAGCGCACCCTTGATGACGTCAGCGCTGTCGAGGGAGCGGCCCTGCACTATGCAGAACAGCTCAATCCCCTATACCAGCAGTTCGCGAGGCGAGTTGCAGAGGGCATTCGGCATCGACACGATTCAACAGCCATCTATCCGCATACGATGGCGGCGATTCTGGCGGAACCAGATGCCGAACTCCTGCGCGGGGTAAACATTGACAGGATCCATCAGGTGGCACATGCGAGACAGCCGAGGATCCAGAAGGGCAATCTTCGAACGATCCTTCAGAAGTTCGCTCGGCTTCAGGTCGACGAAGAAGGGCGTGGACTGGTGCTCGCCTTCAACGACGCGAATGACGATGTAACCGTAGTCGACCGGCAACTCCTGCTCTACCGACGTTACGCCACCGTGCGTTGGCCATGGGAGGATCTGATCCGCGAAGCAGAAAATAATCCGACGTCAGATCCAGAGGACGCGGCTAACTAGGCCGTTGCAGCTGACGCAGGACGCCCATTCTATCCAGGCGCCTCACCGCGAGAGCGGTCGCGAGACGGCCATCGAAACGGCCTGCGAAGACTCTGAACTGTGCTAGCTTGCAGACCCACGGGGGATGGTCCCTGTCGTCGCCCACCGAGGCGGCAGCAAACGGGCGGAGGACTCTCATGACAGGTCGGAAGTTCAAGGCAACCGTCAAAGAAGGAAGAACGGATCCGGAATCCAGGCGTGCGCCGGTGTGGGTCTTGATCGAGCCGGACGAGGACATCGGGTTACCTTCGGATTCGAGCATCACGATTCAGTTCTCGCCAGACACGCCATATGAGACAGCGCAGGCGGTGGCTCGTACGCTGAACGAGAACGCGTATCGATTCAAGATCTGGAAATTCCCAGAGAACCAGTAGCGGCGTCTCTGAAATGCAAACGGTTGCCGTCGCGCTCATCGACGCGCTCGGGTTTAAAGGCATTTGGAAGGTTGCAGATCCCACCGACGTCCTGAAGACCCTCAGAGGATTTCGGCAAGTCACGCAGGGGATGACCGAGGCAATCAATCGGTTTCCCTCGCCGGTTACCTTTCACGCGCTGTCCGTCTCTGACTCGCTCGTGTTCGCTGCGGCGGCAAACGACTCGGCGCACTCAGCGCGCATGCTGGATCTTCTCGGAACAGCAGTGGCGCGCTTCCTGAGGAATGCCCTGTTGAGCGACCTGCCACTTACCTTTCGGGGATGCATTACGGTTGGTCCGGGGTTCATGGAGGACGGTATCATCGTGGGTGAAGCCATCGATTGTGCCGCAAGGGAGTGTCAGAAAATTTGTGTAAGTTGACGAGTGCAGGTGACTTAACAGGAGTCACCCATGGAACCGCAAGAAACCAACAAGACCGAGAAGCCGCTCAGCAACCGAGAGCGTGCCGCGATCAAG
>Ga0315912_10006827_pt1 | contig 10134 bp, 6 predicted proteins | sample VfabasoilMG_FD_204469 | JGI IMG/M metagenome (GOLD analysis project Ga0315912, IMG submission 204469) | Garden soil microbial communities collected in Santa Monica, California, United States - V. faba soil | ecosystem: Environmental > Terrestrial > Soil > Garden | place: USA: California... | reverse complement strand
TGGCTTTCAGGAAATCTATGGCTTCCAGGTTTTCACGTCCTCCATATTTATTCGGTTCCCATTCCCCTTCTTTCCGTGAATAGTCGAGGTAGATCATTGATGCAACCGCATCTACTCTCAATCCATCGGCATGAAATTCATCGAGCCAGTATAAGGCATTGCTGATGAGGAATGATTTGATCTCATTGCGTCCGTAATTGAATATCAAACTTTGCCAGTCCTGGTGGAACCCTTTGCGGGAATCGGGATGTTCGTATACATGACTTCCATCGAAATATCCAAGGCCATGTCCATCGGTTGGAAAATGTGATGGCACCCAGTCGAGGATCACACCGATATTTTCCTGGTGTAAGCGATCAATTAAATATTTCAAATCATCGGGAGTACCAAAGCGGCTGGTTGGGGCAAAGTACCCGGTGATTTGATAGCCCCACGATGGATCATAAGGATGTTCCATGATCGGCATGAATTCCACATGCGTGAAACCCATTTCATTGAGATAAGCAGGTAATATATCTGCCATCTCGCGATATGAATAAGAGTCGCCATTTTCTTTTCGTTTCCAGGAAGCAAAATGCAATTCGTAGATCGACATGGCGACACCGAGGCGATTGTGTTGATTACGAATTTGCATCCATGCATCATCACGCCATTTATGTTCTTCATCCCAGATGATGGAAGCGGTCATCGGGGGCTTCTCCGCATATCGCGCGTATGGATCCGCTTTTGTGGCCTGGAAACCGGAATGTGCTTCAATCGCATATTTATATAATGTACCTGGTTGAAGATCCGGAATGAAGCCTTCACAGATACCGGAGCTGTTCCATTTTGGATAGAGGTCGTGGGTACCGGCATGCCATTGATTGAAGTGGCCGATGACTGATACTCGTCGGGCTGCAGGTGCATAGACAGAAAAAGTGTAGCCTTTAACGCCATCGATTTCTGCCGGATGTGCGCCCAGTTTTTGATACAAGCGGCAATGCATACCGGCCTGCATGAGGGTGATATCGTAGTCAGTGAGGATGGTGGCTGGCTTCGCTTTGTTCATTGTGGTGAAAGGTAAGTAATAAAGGGCATCTCGTTCAAAGCGCAGCTTTGGTGACACCAGGACGTCGGTGGACCGACGTCCTGGTGTAATCATGGCTGGGGCATGTGTGAGGGCATAGCAGTAGCAGTACGAAGTCCTTTTAAGATTTCGTAGAAAACTACCACCAAGGAGTAGTGTCCCGGGAAGGCCAAATGTTACCGTCTAAATCCACTTTTTTTAAAATTATTTTCAAAAAGACCTCTATACCTTAGTCGCCGCCAATCGATCATTCATGAAAACCTTTCTTTACTGTTTTGCTTCGCTACTCAGCCTGGTCTTTCACTCTTGCAACAGCCAGGCACAATCCGGCTCTTTACTTCCACCAGTCGATTTCAAAAAGAAAGTAGAAGCCACGACGAATCCTGTCATTGTGGATGTACGCACACCGGATGAATACATCGACGGTCATCTCCCGAATGCAGTCAACATGGATTGGGAGGGAGACCATTTTGATCAGCAAATTCAAAAGCTGGATAAGAATGCATCAGTCTTTGTCTATTGCTATGGAGGAGGCAGAAGCGAGGATGCTGCTAAAGCATTGCGGAAGCAGGGTTTTTCAAAAGTATATGATCTGGATGGGGGTTTTGCAGCGTGGAGAAAGGCTGGATTGCCGGAGGTGAAGTGATCGGTAATCAGTGATCAGAGGAAATACGTAATCATGTTTTTATAAAATATTTGTAGGGGCTGAAAATCTTCAGCCCCTACAAATATTTTATAAAAACACAAGGTTATTACTTCTGAAACACCCGTACATAATCTACAATCAAATACTGTGGAAACTTAGTGCTGCTATCAGGAGCACCCGGCCAATTTCCTCCTACCGCAACATTGAAGATGAAGAAGAAGAATTTATTGAAAGGCCAGGGTTGTCCATTTAAGTCAGCGGGCGTGATGGTAGAAAAAACTTCATCATCGACGAGAAATTCAATTTTATTGTTTTCCCAATTGATAGAGTACACATGGAATTTATCCTGGTAGCTGTCACCGCTGGCAGCAAATTTGGAGACACTGTTGTATTGATGATGAGCAAGATCAGAGCCATAATGCACAGTTCCTACCACGCGATTGGGTACATCGCCTGTAAGTTCCATGATATCAATCTCTCCACATGCGGGCCAACCTACTGCGTCTATATTGGAACCTAACATCCACATCGCAGGCCAGATGCCTTGTCCTTCCGGCAATGCAGCACGTATGTCGATGCGACCGAATTTAAATTGCTGTTTGCCTTTAGTGATTAATCGGGAAGAAGTGTAATCGTATCCGTTATAACTCTGTTTTTTAGCAGTAATCACTAAGTGGCCATTGATGATAGAAGTGTTTTCTTCGCGGTAGTATTCCAACTCGTTATTTCCCCAGCCGCAATTGTTGGGACAGCCATTGCCGATTTCATAAGTCCAGTCAGCCGTATTCAATGCAGCAGCATCAAATTCATCGCGCCATACGAGTGTATAATCGGGATAACTTTCGGGAGATGTATAACCACCAGATGGAATGTCTAATCCACCGGTATTATTATCATCATCTTCGATCGTAATGATTGAAAGGTCGTGTTCGATCTTGCAGTTTTGCGGATTGTAGAGTTTGACTTCGAAGGATTCGGTAGTTTCTCTTCCTTCATCGGCTTTGATCCGGATGCTGATGAGCTTTGTTGTTTCACCTGGTGCAAACTGAAGTTTGCCGGTGGTCAGCATAGAGTAGTCATCCGGAGTCTCCGCAGAACCTTCGATGCCGGATAATGTCACAATCGCATTCGTCGTATTCTCGCCAGTGAGGGTGACTTCAAGTTCGATGATTTTGTCTTCGTCACCTTCTTCGACGGTGACATCACTGATCTGAAGTACCGGCAGATCAAGTGGGGCAGGGGAGCCGTCATTGTCGTCTTTGCAGGAGGAGAAAGTACACAATGCTATGATGGAGAGCAATGCGTAGAAGAATTTAAAGGTCGTTGAATTCATGATTTGCATTTTATTACTCGGGACTAAAGTCCCGTAATTAATTTCTTTTGTCGCTTCTCCTCCGCCTTAAAAGGCGGAGTTATTATAGTTTCCGGTCTTTTCAATTCACTATTCACTATTCACAATTCACTATTCACATTGTCACATTATCACATTGCCACATTATCACATTGTCACATTATCAAAATATCACATTATCACATTGTCACATTGTCACATTGTCACATTGTCACATTGTCACATTATCACATACCTCGCACAGAGATTACGGAGTACACAGAGAGCTTACTGGTACACGCGAACATAATCCACCTCCATCCGCTGCGGCCATATCGAAACATCCACTCCATGCTTCCCTCCCCAATTTCCACCTACTGCGACATTGAGTATTATATGAAACGCCTTATCAAAGGGCCAGGATTCAAATCCTTCACGATTGTTTTTGAAAGTTTGATATACCTGTCCGTCAAAAAGGAAATCTATTTTTTGTTTATCCCATTCAACTCCATATTCATGGAATGCAGTATTCAAAGTATTGGAGTAAACGCCTTTCGTTACCTGCGTGCCGATGATATGGTTGAATTTTTTGGTGTGAATGGATCCATAGACAGTGTCGGGGCTGTATCCGACATTTTCCATGATGTCAATTTCACCACTGGAGGGCCAGCCACCATACTCCCAATTGGTCGGTAACATCCATATTGCGGGCCAAACACCGGTACCCTTAGGAAGCTTCGCGCTGATCACCATTTTACCATAGGTCCAGTCGCCTTTGTTTTTGCTTTTCAGGCGAGTTGAAGTGTAATCACGTCCACCCATTTTTTCCTGGCGCGCTTCGATGATCAGCTTACCATTTTCAATGCGGACATTTTCTTTACGATCTGCTGTATAGTATTCTAACTCATTATTTCCCCAGCCACATACATCGGGACAACCGTCACCGAGATCGTAACCCCACTTAGCGGGATCAGGCATAGTGCCGGTGTCAAACTCATCGGACCACACCAGCTTCATCTTTTTATGCGACGGCCCCATGATATTGGATGCCGACCAGAAGATGATCCCTCCAATGCAGAAGACTAATAATAATATGGCAGAGTTGTTCCTCATTAATAAGCTACGAATGTTAATTCAAACCAACCCTGTGCAGCCGGTGTGCCATCTTGTGCACAAAGACGTGCGCGTACGACTAATTCATCAGCTGTAAGTGACATCACATCCATGACATTATCTGTATCCCACGTGCCCATAAACTGATCATCCGGAATAATGATTTGGTCACGACCATCCGTGCCTGTGCCTTCGAGATAAAGAAACTCGCTAATGCCCGGATCATAATCTTCTGCCGCATATCCATTCCACGGATTCACCGATTGTCCATTGTTGTCATTTTGGAAAACGAAATGGAGGAAGGTGAAGTAGTACACATCATCATACTGCGCATCCTGCAATCCATCTTCCGGTGATGTATACCAGGAGAAATCTTCATAAGCGGGCCCAACCTTTACAGCACCGGCTGCATGCGAAAACGTCCAGCCTTTACTGAGCGAACCGCAGTTGGTCAACAATTCAAGTTTTTCACTGCATTCCAGCGGTGCATCTCGCAGGATCTGGACTTTCTGTGAAGCGGATGAAGTTCCATTTCCATCTGCACTGGATGCATACAACGTGATCGTGTATTCACCGATGTCAGTATATAATATGGTGTCCGTTGCCTTGCTCGAAGTCTTGGGTATACCACCCGGCAGATCCCAAAGCAATTGGAAATTTCCATCAGACTGGCTCGTCACCACAACGCGATTGGAGTCAGTTTCCAAAATTCTTGCAGTAAACTGTGGCGGAGCAGGGGATGGGCCGAGTTGTATGCTTTCATCGCGCTGTGGATCACAGGCGATGAGAAACGAGAGAGAGATGAGGAGGAGGAATATGTTTTTCACGATTATGGTATGTGAATGGTGAATTGTCAATTGTGAATTTGTTTTTGTTTATTGTCTATTGCGAATTGTCATTTGTACCCATCATTTTGCATAATGGCTCCATTCGTTGCTTGTATCTGTGATTGCGGAATCGGGAAGAGATTGTGGATTCCTTCCATATATCCGAGCGGTCCCAGTACCTCTGCAGCTTTGTGTGTTCGTACAAGATCAAAGAAGCGATGCGCTTCGAGGCCAAGTTCGACACGACGTTCGTGATAGATGGCTTCCAGTAAATCATTTCCGGTAGCAGTGACCAATGGAATCTGAACTCGTGTTCGTACTTGATTTATGGAAGTGCGGGCACTTTCTTCATCACCGAGGTGATAAGCAGCCTCTGCATGCATGAGTAATACATCAGCATATCGAATCACGCGATCATTAGTTCCGCCATTTGGATTGGGATCGCCGAAAGGCGCAGTTTCTGATTTATTGTCGAAATATTTTTTAGCATAATAAATAAAAGGCACGCCTCCTGTAGCATCAATAGTGAATGTACCGCGATCTCCCATTTCATCCCCTAACCTGAACACCGTAGATTTTAATCTTGGATCTTCAAATCCTTCTTTGAAAAATTCATTGACAAAATCCTGCGTCGGGATATTAAATCCATAACCGGCAAATTGTCCACGTGCACGAGTAAACACATTGGTGAAACTTCCTTCATTGGCATTGTTCTTACCCCAATTTCCTCCTGATGCATTCATGTATTGAATTTCAAAAATGGATTCTTCATTGTTTTCACCGTACAAGGGAAAGATGTCAGCATAATCAGCGACGAGTTGATATTCACCTGAATTGATGACTTCCTCTGCAGCAGTTTTTGCTTCTGCCCATTTCTCACGCCACAAGTAAGCTTTCACCAACAATGATTGTGCTGCGCCTTTGGTAATGCGACCTAAATCAGCAGCAGGATATTCACTTCTCTTCCAAAGTACCAATGAAGCAGATGTCAAATCTGATTCAATCAGATCCCAAACCTGGTCCGCAGTTGCTCTCGGCATATTGTATTCAGAAGGCGCCAGCACATGATCCGCTAAGGGCACACCACCAAACATGGTCACGAGTTGATAATAATTCCATGCGCGGATAAATTTAGCTTCACCTAAGATCCGTGCTTTCAATTTCTCATCCATTTCAATGGCTGGCACTTTTTCCAATACCACATTGGCACGATAAATGCCTTCATAATCTGATCCCCATTCAGCTTCCAATAAATCAGTATTTGCAGGTCCTTTGAATGTTTCTAATTGCAAAAGCTCATTCACGTCATTATCACCTGATCCACCTTTTTCAGAATCATCGGACATGATATCTCCCCAAAACCAACGGAAATGTCCTGCAGGTGAGATTTGAAATTGCATCGAAGCATAGGCTGCATTGACAGCTGCAATCGCATCTTCTTGCGTACGGTAAAAATTGCCTTCGGTTATACCAACAATAGGTGCTTTATCCAGGAAATCTTTTTCACAGGATGTGATCACCACGAAGACCGGAACCAACAGGATGTATATTATTTTTTTCATGGCTGCTGTTGTTAAAAGGTTAAGCTAATTCCACCTACAATAGTCCGTGCCTGGGGATAAAATCCACGATCAATTCCCAATTCCAGGCTGTTATTGCTAATATTTCCTATTTCAGGATCATACCCTTCATACTTCGTGAATGTGAGTAAATTTTGCCCGGTGACGTAAACCTTGAATTTGTCCATATGCATTTTATTCAGCCACGCTTCGGGAAGATTGTAACCGATTTGCAATGTTTTTAATCGTAAGTAAGATCCATCTTCCACAAAGCGATCCGATATCCTGGCATTCTGATTAGCATCACTTAAATTGACACGCGGTTCTGAATTCGATGTCCCTGTGCCAGTCCAACGATCAAGCACGGAGGATGGACGGTTGCCGTAATTAAAATCGTATCGAATAGTATTATTATAAATTTCGTTTCCTGATGTGCCCTGGAAAAAGATATTGACTTCAAATCCTTTCCAACCCAGTTCACCGGTAAAGCCATAGGAAAAATCAGGAGTGGGATCACCGATGTAAGTCTGATCATTCACGTCAATCTCCCCGTCACCATTCAGGTCTTTAAAGCGAATATCACCGGGCGCTGTACCGCTGCTTTGGAATGGAGCTGACTCGACTTCTTCCTGTGTTTGGAATATGCCATCCGTAACATATCCAAAGAAAGAAGCCAGTGGATGGCCAATATCCGTTTTAGCAGCATAAGCACTGGCACTTTGCACGTATCCAGAATAAACAGGTTCACCACCCCGGCCCAACCCGGTGACTTCGCTATTGATGAAAGAAATATTACCGCCAAAAGAATATTGCAGCGCATGATCACGGTTGCGATAGTTCAATGCGAACTCCCAACCTCTATTCTCTGCAGTAGCTACATTTTGAACCGGCGCTGCTGTACCAGCCACCAAAGGAATCGGTGAAGCATACAACATGTCCGAAGTCTGCTTGATATAATAATCTGTAATCAGCTCTATTTTTCCGTCATATAACTCGAGATCCAGGCCAATATCCGTTTGTGAAATCGTTTCCCATTTCAAATCCGGATTAGCTGCACTTAATGCCACACTTCCATTTGTAATGATTTCACCCGGACCGAAAGTGTAATTCTGTCCACTCGAAACGACTGTGGTAAAACTATAATCCCCGATCCGGTCATTTCCATTCTTACCCCAACTGGCTCTCAATTTAGCAGCACTGATAGCGTCAATATGCCAGAAATCTTCATTGCTTATTGTCCATCCTGCAGAGAATGAGGGGAAATATCCGTATCGATTATTTTTTCCAAAACGTGATGAGCCATCAGCCCTGAAAGTAGCGGTGAATGAATACCTGTTATCATATGCATAAATTCCTCTGCCAAACCATGAAAGAAGGGAAGATTCATTAGCCGTTTGCCACGCACTTTGAGATGCAATGGGATCAATCGTATTGCCGATGTATGCATCCTCCCAATCATTCGAAGGAAGATTAGTATTTCCACCCCCGCTGGCATCGAAGCGATTAGTTAATGCTGTTGTACCAGCAATCAAAGACAGGTAGTGTTTTTCTTGAAATGTATTCTGATAGGTCAATACATTTTCCCATTGCAGGTTGCGCCAGTTATAATTACCAACAGCTACACTGTTGACAGTTCGCTTTTCTGCAGGGGGGGCTTCACTGATCTCCGGAATATTACTCAGGTCAAATTCCGGGTAAAATATCCTTTGAAGAGAAAAGGTCTGATCCAGGCTGAATGTAGTACGGAAAGAAAACAGTTTGCTGAATTTAATGTCACCGTATACATTCCCGACCAGTCGATTGCTGGTCCAGTTGTTATACGTTTGTTCAATGCCATTGACAGGATTTGCAATGTCAGTGTCGGTGTACAACGAATAAGCATAAGTTCCGTCTGCTTTCCGGATCGGTGTGGTTGGATCTATATTCAGTGCCCGGATGATGGGAGAATCATATTGTGTATTCTCAATCAAAGCATTCCGGCTAAACCAGGTATACCCGATTGCATTGCCAATCGTCAGCCATTTATTCACATCATTGCTCCCATTTAATCGGGCAGTGATGCGTTCAAAATTGGCTTTATCGCCACCGACAATTCCATCCTGGTTGAAATAATTTCCAGTCAATGTATAATTAGAATGTTCTTTCCCTCCTGAAATACTGAGTTGATGATTGGTGATCGGTGCATCAGTGAAAATAGCTTCCTGCCAATCTGTTCCTTTTCCTAATGCGTCGGGGTTTGCAAATTCAGGAGGAGGTGTTTTTCCTGCTGCAACATAGGCTTCATTTTGAATGATGGCATACTCGCGTGCATCCAGCAGATCAAGTAAACGAGCAGCGCGTTGAGTTCCATAATATCCATCATAACTCACACTGCCTTTTTGATTTCTCCGGCCACCAATAGTGGTGATCAGAATCACACCATTGGCACCACGCGCACCATATATAGCTGCTGAAGAAGCATCTTTTAAAATATTAATGGTTTCGATGTCATTTGGATTGAGATAATCAAGTCCTTCCACCGGGATACCATCGACGATATACAAAGGATTGCTGTTATTAATGGTACCGGTACCGCGGATGCGCACTGTGCTAGCACTTCCCGGCGAGCCGGAATTTTGGGCGATGTTCACCCCTGGAGTGCGCCCTTGCAATGCCTGTTCGACGCGCAGGTATGGTTGCTCTTTGATCTCATCAGCATGTACAGTCGAAACAGCACCGCTGATATTTGATCTTTTTTCTGCTCCATACCCGGTGACGACCACCTCGTTGAGCAGTGAAATATCTTCCTTCAACATCACATCGATCATGGTGTCTGCACCGACCTCTATTTCCTGCTCTTCATACCCGATGTAGTGCACTACGAGCACGGAGTGATCGTCAGGCACGGTAATGGTATAATGTCCATTGATGTCTGTAATGACACCATCACCGGTGGCTTTCACAATGACGGCGGCACCGATCGCCGGCTCATTGTGTGGTAGAATGGTAATTGTCCCTTCGACCTGGTGTTGTCCTTTTGCGATGTTGCAAAAGACAAAAAGGATGAAAAGAAATCCTAAACGCATGGTGATGGTATTTATGATAGTAACTGAATTATTCATTAAATGCTGGCCGCATCGCGGCAAAACCAGTTGAATTTCGTTCTACCCCCTTGCCCCCTATAGGGGGTGAGTGTTTTTTTTGTTTTTCCACCCTTTCACCCCCTATAGGGGGCAAGGGGGTAGAACGAAATTCGGCAAGGGGGTAGAAGGCATTATTTTGTAAGCTTGCGCGTATAAAAGAGGTTGCCCGCTTTTACAGTAATGAAGTAAAGTCCGGAAGGTAAACCTGCAGTACTCATATTCTGCGAAGTCACACCTTCCTCCACATGCCAGCGACGGATAGTCTCACCAAGCATGTTATTCAACGTAACATATTTTTCTCCGGTGAATTCACCAAACACCAATTGTGTAATTCCATTGGCCGGTGGATTTCCGTTCAGTTCAAATACGCGTGCATCGGCAGTTGGATTTGTTGTTCCTGTGGTGCAGGCAACATCAGTGTAGCAAGTGCCAAAGCAAGTTTCGATAATTGAGTCACCCTGGATGGCGGGT
>Ga0315912_10006826_pt1 | contig 10134 bp, 9 predicted proteins | sample VfabasoilMG_FD_204469 | JGI IMG/M metagenome (GOLD analysis project Ga0315912, IMG submission 204469) | Garden soil microbial communities collected in Santa Monica, California, United States - V. faba soil | ecosystem: Environmental > Terrestrial > Soil > Garden | place: USA: California... | reverse complement strand
CGGGCTGCGGTGCAGCGCTGCCGCGATCTGCGGGTTGGTCTTTCCCGCGGCGACGAGGCGCAGCACCTGCAGCTCGCGTTCCGACAACCCGGCCGCGCGGGGCAGGGTGCCTGAAGCCCGGACAAGCTGCTGCTGCAGCGCCAGCGCACGCTCTTCGATGCCGCCCAGGCCCAGCCCACGAGCTGCGTCGAGCGCGGCAGCGGCCAGCGAGTGCGCGCGCTCGCGGTCCCCTGGCCCGGCGCGCTGCACCAGCATGGCCGCGAAGTCGCAGCGCGAACGAGCCAGCCAGGGGCGGCCGCCGCTGCGCTCGTCGAAACCGAGTGCGAACTCGAAGTGGCGCTGCGCCGCGTCCCACTGCCGCAACGTCGCCGCCAGCAGGCCGAGCAGGCGCGCCGCCGCGCCGAGCGATGCGGTATGCGCGCCGAAGACGATGCAACGCTCGGCGTAGGGCTGCAGAAACTCCTGGAGCGCGGGCGCGCGGCGCGCGTCGCCGAGCCAGGCGCAGACCTCGGCCAGGTAGGCGAGGCTGGCAATGCGGATGGCGTCGTCGGCAATGCCGGCAAAGCCGTCGCTGGCCAGTGTCTCGAAGACCTGGCGCGCTTCGTCTTGCGCGCCGAGCTCGCAGTGCAGGATCGCCAGCCCCGGCCGCCAAGGGCTTGCCAGCGAGCCCTGGTCGAGGAACTGCCTCAGCACCGGCGCCAGTTCGCGCAGCCGTCCCTGATGGCGGCGCAGCGTGAACATCTGCACGCCGAAGATGCCGGCGGCATTGGCGCGGTCGAAACGCTGGCCGCAGCGCAGCGACTGCATGGCCAGTTGCTCGCCTTCAGCAAATCGGCCCTGATGCGCGGCGATCATCGCCTGTGCCGCCAACGCGGTGGCTTCGTTGAAGGGTTCGCCGGTCGCGCGGCTGTGTTCGAGATGCATGCGGGCCGCGGCCAGCGCGGCCTCGCTGTCGCCGGACTCCATCATGTCGCCGGTGTGCCAGCCGAGAAAAGTCGAATGCGACCAAGCCAGGTGCGGTGCGCGCCGCACCAGCTCGATGCCTTCGCGAGCTGCCTCGATGCGCAGCGCAAGGCCTTCGGGGTACCAGCGGCCGGAGACGATCGCGCTCAACGCTTCATACAAAATCTGCGGGTCGCCGAGGCGGCGTGCGATGGCGACGGCTTCGCGTGAGACCTGCTGCGCTTCCATCGGCCGGCTTGCGAAGAGCAGCGCACGGCACAGCGCACTGAGCAGGCCGACGCGTTCGCGACTGTCGATGGGGGCCACCAGCGACAGCGCTTCCTGCAGCAGCGTCACGGCGGGCGAGCCGTCGCTGCCTTGTCGCCAGATGGTGTTGCCGAGCCCGATGGCGGCAGTGGCAAACAAACCGGCATCGCCCAGCCGCCGCGCCAGCGCTGCGGCGCGGGCGAAGGTGGGCAGCGCGCCGGCACTGTCGCCGGCGCTGTTCTGCGCTTCGCCCAGGCCCAGCAGCAGGCGGCAGCGCTGAGTGTCGTGGCTACCCGCCGCTGGCAGGGCCTCGGCGGCAAGCCGGTAGTGCCGCACTGCTTCTTCGTGCGCCAGCATGGCCGTGGCGCGTTGCGCGGCACGCGTGGCGTACTCGATGGCCTGCGCCGAGTCGCCGGCAGCATGCCAATGGTGGGCCAGCGCCGACAGCGGGGGCCGCGGATCGTCGGCGTGCTGCCGCTCCAGGGCCTCGGCCACGCGGCGGTGCAGCGCCTGACGCTGTGCCGCCGGCAGGTCGTCGTACAGCGCATCGCGCACCAGCATGTGCGAGAACTGCCATGTGCCGGCGTCGCCGCTTTCGTCCGCCAGGCTGGCCTTGCGCGACTCGTGCAGCAGTTCCAGGCAGCCCGTCGCGCCCGCTGCGTCGGTCAGGCGGCAGAGCAGGGCCACGGGGAACTGCCGGCCGATCACCGCGGCCTGCTGCAGCAGATCCAGGCAGGGCGGCGTGAGTGCGTTCAGCCGGGCGCCAATGACTTCGCGCACGCCCTTGGGCAGGCGCTGCAACGGCCTGCGGGGGTCGGGGCCGGTTGCTGCACGCGCAGGCGTCATGTCGCGCATCATCTCGGCCAGGAACAGCGGATGACCTTCGGTCTGCTCATGCATCAGCGCTCCCAGCTCGGGCGTGGCCAACCCGGCGGCTGCAACGAATTCGGCGGTTTCGGCGGCGGAGAAGCCGCCAAGCAACAGTCGCTGCACGTGCGCGTGGCGATGCAGCTGCATCAGAATCTCGGTCAATGGGTGCTGGCGCGTGACCTCCGCGTCGCGATAGGTGCCCAGCACCAGCAGGCGGCAGCGGCCGGCTTCGGCCATGACAAATTCCAGCAGGCGCAGCGAGGGCGCATCGGCGCGGTGCAGGTCATCCAGCACCAGCAGCAGCGGCTGGCGCGCCGCCGCACGCTGCCAGAAGCTGGCCACCGCATCCAACAGCCTGAAGCGCGCCTGCGCCGGATCGGCCGCGGCCAGCTCCGGCGCGGCCGGTGGTAGGTATTGCGCGAACTGCGGGTCCAGCGAGGCCAGCGGTGTCGCGGCATCGAAGACGCGTGCCAGCTCGGTGTCGTCCTGCACGGCAATCCAGCGGCGCATCAGCTGCACCCAGGGCCAGTAGGGCGGGGCGCCGGCCTCCTCGGGGCAGCGGCCCCACAGCGCGAGCACATCGTGCTGCGCGGCGATGGCAATCATCTCCTGCGCCGTGCGCGTCTTGCCGATGCCCGGCTCGCCGGTCAGCAGCACGATGCCGGGCTGTCCGTTCAGGGCGCGCTGCAGCGCCTGCCGCAACGCCTGGAGTTCGGTGTGGCGACCGACGAAGCGGCGTTCAGTGAGTCGGTCCATCGGCTCCAGGACCGTCGGCGCGCTCAGGCGAAGGCTTCGGGCCGCAACTCCGTGACTTCGACGATGACATCGGCGGGGATGTCGGCGCGCCGCGCCGCTTCACGGATTGCTTCTGCGTTGGGTGCCTCGTAGAGGCAATAGGTTTTTTTCCTGTCGGCCGACAGGAAGGAGAACAGCCAGTGCACGCCGACGTCGCTGTTGACCTGGCCTACCAGCCGGGCGGCCTCGGGGGTCATCTCCAACTGCTCGGCGAATTGACGTTCGATCACGAACAAAGCCATGGTCGTTCCCTTCTTGGGAGCAAAGAAGATCGACGCATTCTGAACGCCGGGTCGGTACGTTTCAATCGGCTGTCCTCAAGCCACAGGATCAGGCCACCTGCGCCGCCGCCTTGTGCCGTTGCACGTCGCGCAGCAGCCGTTCGACGATGAGCTTCATGAAGTAGAAGCCCAGCTTCGGGTTCTGGTAGTAGAGCTGGTAGATCTGTTCGTCGGTCATCATGTACAGATCGCAGTCGGTTTCGCAGACGATGGTCAGCGTGCGCTTCTTGTCCGGCGAGAACAGGGCGATCTCGCCGACCAGGTTGTCCGGGCCGATGGTGGCGCCCACGCCTTCCAGCCGCAGCGTGCCCCGGGCCACGTAGAAGATCTCGTCGGCCTTGTCGCCTTCGCGGAACAGCACGTGCCCGGCCTTGTGCTTGTGCAGGTGCATGTGCGGCAGCAGCCACTCCGACACCGGCGACTTCTCGGTCACCTTCTCGATCTCCCGGGTCAGGCGCAGGATCTCGACCAGCCGCTTGGCGTTCAGGGGCAGCAGGATCACGTTCAGCAGGAACTCGGGCAGCACGATCAGCTGGGCCCAGTGAAACTTCAGGTGGAACAGCGCAAAGATGATCAGGAGCACGTTGCTGCACAGCGACAGGACGCGCAGCGGCACCATGCCGCGCATGTAGTGGCTGGCGAGATAGAAGGCGCCGCCGAGCAGGCCGATGGCGGTGATCAGGTCGAAATGCATGGAATCTGTGTCCTTGGTACCGGGTCTCGTGAGCCTTGTGCCGCGATGCGGCATGCCGCGACGCACGATTGTGTTGCATTTCCCGGGCCCGGCCATGCCCGCGGCCTGCGCTCGGGCTTCGTCTGGCCGGTGGGAATTTCGTTAGCATAGGCTGATGGAAATCCATCGATGCTGCTCCGTCGCACTGCTTGCCGTCGCCCTGCTGGCCGCGCCGGCGCTGGCTCAGTCACCCGCCATGCTGGTGCCTGCACAAAGCGAGGTAGCCTTCGTCACCAAGCAGATGGGCGTGCCGGTGGATGGCAAGTTCAAGAAGTTCGACGCGCAGATCAGCCTCGACCCGAAGAATCCCGCGGCCGGCAGCGTGGCCTTCAGCATCGATACGGGCAGTGCCAGCCTGGGCGTGCCCGAGAGCGATGCCGAGATGCCCAAGGCCATCTGGTTCAACGTCGCCAAGTTCCCACAGGCCACTTTCAGGTCCACGGCCATCAAGGGGCTGGGCAACGGCAAGTTCGAGGTCGCCGGCAAGCTCGACATCAAGGGCAGCGTGCGCGAGATCGTCGTGCCGGTGCAGATCACGCAGTCGGGCGCCAACTCCACCGCCACCGGCAGCTTCGTCATCAAGCGGCTGGATTTCAAGATCGGCGAGGCCGAATGGACCGACACCACGGTGGTGGCCAACGACGTGACGGTAAAGTTCAAGCTGGCCCTGAGCGGCCTGGGTCCGCTGTGAGCGCCGGCTATCGCCTGGCGCCGTGCCTTGCAGCGGCGTGGATTTGCGCGGCGCCGGCCTGGGCGCAGGCGCCCAACTACGCCATCGACCCGACACACACCTTCGTCAACTACGAGAACGGCCACTACGGCACGACGACCAACCGCGGGCGCTTCAGCACCAAGGACGGCACGCTGTTCTTCGACCGCGCCGGTCAGCAGGGCAAGGTCGAGATCATCATCGACATCTCATCGGTCAACACCGGCGTGGACTTCCTCAACCGGCAGATCCAGGGCAAGGACTTCTTCAACGTCGCCGACTTTCCCACGGGCACCTTCAAGTCGGACAAGTTCGTCTTCAACGGCGACAAGGTCAGCGAAGTACAGGGCCAGTTGACACTGAAGGGCAAGACGCACCCGGTGGTGCTGAAGGCGATCAAGTTCAATTGCTACATCAACCCGCTGTTCAAGCGCGAGGTCTGTGGCGGGGACTTCGAAACCAACATCGTGCGCAGCCAGTGGGACATCCTTTGGGGCCTGCAGTTCGGCTTCGAGGACGCGGTGAAGCTGATCATCCAGGTCGAAGCGATCAAGATGCAATAGCCGCCGCCGCGGCTACAGCAGTCCTTCGGGCGCGATCACCGAAAGCACCTCGAGCATGACGCGCGTCCACATGTCGGTCTCGGGCTCCTCGACCACCTCTTCGCGGCCGCCCGGTCCCGTGGTGGTCCAGATCATGTCCTTGCCGTTCGGCGCCAGCATCACCTTGTAAGCGCCTTGCTGGCGGATCACGTCCACCAGCTTCAGCATCTGCTGGGCCAGCGCCGGGCTCTGGATGAACAGCCCCATCTCGGTGTTGTGCTGGTCGGAGCGGGGGTCGAAGTTCATCGAGCCGATGAACACGCGCTCGCCGTCGACCACCGCGCTCTTGGCGTGCAGCCGGCCGATCGAGGTGGAAAAGCGCCCCAGGCGCAGGCTGCGGCTGACCTTCTGCGGGCTCAGCTCGTACAGGTTCATGCCCAGCTTCAGCATCTCCGGCCGGTAGCGCCGGTAGCCGGTGTGGACCACCGGCTCGTCGGTGGCGGCCAGCGAGTTGGTGACCAGCGTGTACTTGACACCGTGGCGCTCGACCGAGTTGCGGAAAGTCTCCAGCCCGGCTTCGCCCGGGATCAGGTACGGGCTGGTGATGACCACGTCCTTGCGCGCGCGCCGCATCATCTCGACGACGTTGTAGCGCACGCTGTCCACGTCGTCGATCGGCGCCACGCCGTAGGTGGAGACGCGGCCGATGACCTTGTCCGGCGAATCGGCATAGGCCTGCGCATCGGCCCAGATCAGGCCCACCTTGCCGGCGTTCAGTTCGTCGACGATCGGCCCGTAGCCGAGCACGTCGTTCGGCGGCGGCGCTTCGGGCTCGGGCGTGCCGCCGGTGCTGCCGATGACTTCCACCGTCTCGCTGAGGCCCATCTCGGCTGGCATCGGGGCGACGCGCAGGATCGGCACCGCCTCGGCCGAGGTCATGCGCTCGAAGTCCTGGCGCAGTTCTGCGTCGGAGCGCTCGGTCTGGACGATGGCGCGGATGGGCAGCACGCGCTCGCTGTTCCAGTATTCGTCGAACAGGCTGGACAGCCGCGGCAGGATCGCGCCGATGACGAAGGTGTCCAGGTCGACGAAGTTGGCGCCGGCGCTGGCCATGAAGTATTCGTCGGCGATGTTGCGCCCGCCGGCCACCGCCATCACGCCGTCGGCGATGAACAGCTTGTTGTGCATGCGCCGGTGCACGCGGTCGAACTCGCGCCAGTTCACCGCAAAGCGCGTGAGGAAGTTCTTGCGCCCCGCCGGGAAGGGGTTGAACAGCCGCACCTCGACGTTGGGGTAGGCGTCCAGCCCCAGCAGCAGCGGGTCCTGGCCCGAGGTGTAGAGGTCGTCGATGATGAGGCGCACGCGCACGCCGCGTTCCGCGGCGTCGCGCAGCGTGCGCAGCAGGTAGCGCCCGGTGCGGTCATCGTGGATCTGGTAGTACTGCACGTCCAGCGTGCGCTGCGCGCGCCGCGCTAGCTCCAGCCGCGCCTGCAGCGCGTATTGCCCGGTGGGCATCAGGCGGAAGCCGCTCTGTTCGGGGTCGACCGTCGAGGCCTTGACAATGCGCCCCAGTGGCGTGTCCAGCGCCGCGCCCTGGGCCTTGGAGGCCTGGCGCTCGACCTTGTCGGGCAGGCTGGCGCAGCCGGCCAGGCCGGCAGCCAGCACGAGCAGCACGAACCCGCGCCAGACGGACGGGCGCAGGACGCGCAGGAACCGGAAAGCCGGTGGCGGGCGATGCATGGGGGCAGCAGGGCGGGAGGCGCTAGCGCGCAATGCTAACGGCTGCCCCGCGCCAGCCGCAGCGCTAAGGGGATCGCTTGCGGCCCAGGCGCTTGGCGTTGGCGACTGCGCGACGGTGCACCGGCCGGATGCCCTGGCCCAGCACGTCCAGCGCTGCCTGCTGCCAGGCCGCGGCGGTCTGCGTCAGCGGGGCCGGCCTCACGCCGCCGCGCACGGCGCTGGTCGGCCACCAGCTGCGCATCATCGACGCGGCGAGCTGCTGGTTCGACTTGAGCATCTGCAGCGTCATCGCCTGCCAGGCTTCGCCGAAGGCCGCGAGCTTTTCCGCACCCATGCGGTGGAACTCGCGCTGGTCCTTCGCGCTGGGCCGCGGCCCAGCCACCGCCATGCGCCCCAGGCGGTGCGCCACCACCTGCGGCGCGGCGAGCATCAACTCGGAGGCCTGCGTGCTCAGGCGCGTGGCCTTGCGGCGCGAGGTCGCGTTCATGCGAGCGCCTTCAGGCCTTCTTCACCCAGGACGCGCACCAGCCCTTGGCGGCCACGGTCTTGCCCGGGAACAGCGGACAGGGGCCGTCGGCGGCACCGGCCTTGCCCTGGAACAGCTGGCAGTTGGCACAGGTCTGTGCGACATCGTGCTTCGGGTACTTCTTCTTGTCGGCCTTGGCCGTGTCGGCCACGTAGCCCAGCGCCACCGCGGTGGGATCCTTCTCGTCCAGCTTGGCTTGGGCCATGGCGGCACCCGCGGCCAGCGCGGACGTGCCGGCGGCCAGGGTCATCATGAATACGCGGCGATTCGTGGGGTTCACGGCGGGCTCCATCGGTGAAGGTTGAGAGGCGATCTGCCGCAGCGTCGGCGCTGCGGCCACGGTGCGGGACAGTCTAGCCGATGGTTCCTGCAACGCCTGCTGCCCACGCACGGTTGACCGCGCGCCGCACTGCCTAACATCGAGGCATGGACGACCCATCGATCGTTGCGCTGGCTTTCGACCTGGACGGCACGCTGGTCGACAGCGCCCCGGACATCGGCCACGCGCTGAACTGCGCGCTGCACGAGTCCGGCCTGCCGGGGTTTGCGCTGGACCAGGTGCGCGCATGGATCGGCGACGGACCCGATCCGCTGATCGCCCGCGCGCTGGCCGCGCTGGGGCAGGGCGAGGCCACCCCGGCCTTGCGTGCGGCGCTGCGTGCCGCCTTCGACCGAGCCACGCTGGCCGCGCCGCTGGCGCATGGCCGGGTGTTCGAGGGCATCGGTCCCCTGCTGCAAAAGCTGCAGCCGAACTGGCCGATGGTGGTGATCACCAACAAGCCCACCGCGCTGGCGCGTGCGGTGCTCGATGCCGCCGGCCTGCTGCCGCGTCTTGCTGCCGTGTACGGTGCCGACCTCGCCGCCTTGCGCAAACCGTCACCGGCGATGCTGCAACAGGCGGCGCGGCTGCTGGGCGTGGCGCCGCAACAGCTGCTGATGGTCGGCGACAGCGTCGCCGACATGGGGGCCGCGGTGGCGGCGGGCGCGCCGGCGGTGTGGGCCGGCTGGGGCTATGGCCTGCTGCACGCCTTGCCGACGGCGCCGCGCTGGCGCATCGACCGGCCCGGTCAGTTACTGCAGATCCTCGGCGCCTGACTACGGCCGTACGCGGTCGATGCTCAGCTCGATGCCGCTGCTGCGCCCGGCCAGCGCTGCGGTCTGGCCTTCCAGGTCACCGCTTTGTGGCATGGCATCGCCGCTCTTCGAGATGCGCGCACTGATCACCACGTTGGCAAAGCCGGAGAGCTTCAGCTCCGGCGACATGGCCATGCTGTCGTCGAGCGTGAAGTCCAGCGGCAGTTCGGCGGCGCTGCGCTTCACGATGGCCAGCGGCATGCGTGGGCCCTCGGCGGCGCGGGCGAAGACGAAGAGCGTGTCACCCGGCGCCACGCGCGAGGCCAGCGCCGGCGCCACACTGACGCGGCCGCTGATCGACTTTGCGGCGGCCGCCGGCGCTGCGGCGGACGCGGCCGAGCCGCCAGCCGCGGCGCGCGCGTCGGCGATGCTCTGATCCAGGCTGCGTGCGAACTCGCTGTCCCGCGGCGCGCCGGCGCGTGCGCGGCCCCAGTAGCCGACGGCGCCGGCGTAGTCCTTGCGGTCGAAGGCGGCGGTGCCGGCCAGCGCCAGCGCCTTCAGGTTCGACGGATCGTTCTGCAGCGCCTGCTCGAGCAGCCGCAGCGGCTCGCCCTGCAGGTTGCCGCCTTGCTGCATGGCCAGCACGTCGGCCTGGTCGACGAGGATCTGCGCGTCGCCCGGCATCAGTTGCAGCGCGCGCGCGAAGGCGCGGCTGGCCTCGGGATAACGTTGCATCACCGCGTAGCTGCGCCCGAGCATGACCCAGCCCTCGGTATCCGCCACATTGCCGGGCGGCTGCTTGTCCATGCGTTCGGCCAGCTGGGCGACCATCGCCTCCACCTGCTGCGGTGTCGGTTCGCCCGGCGTGGCGCGCGCCTGCGGTGACAGCGCCGCCGGGTTGCCGATGAACGCGTACAGCCCCAGCACCAGCACCGGCACCGCCACTCCCAGCAGCAGCAGGGTCGCGCGCGGCGAGCCGGTGCGTAGCGGCGCCGTGGCATCACTTTCTTCCTCGAGCACGCGGCGCTCGATCTCGGCGCGCGCTATGAGGTGCTGTGCAGCATCGAGGCTGCCATGCGCCAGGTCCTGGTCGAGCTGCTGCAGCTGGGCTTTCAGAACCTGCAAGTTCGACTGGCTCGCGCTGGGCGTGGCCGAAGGCGCCTGTGGGCGTCGCAATCCGCCCAGCACCATCCACAGGGCCAGCAACAGCAAGGCGGCCGCCAGGGCCCAGAACAAGGCCATGCTCAGCTCTTCTCCTCGCCAAGCAGCTGGCGCACGCGTTCGCTTTCGGCGGCCTGCAGCGGCGCCGGGGCCAGACGGCGCCGGCGGCGGATGTTGAAACCCAGGCCCAGCAGCGCCGCGCCCAGTAGCAGGAACGGGCCGCCCCACAGCAGCCAGGTGCTGCTCTTCAGCGGCGGGCGGTAGAGCACGAAGTCGCCGTAGCGCTGCACCATGAAGTCGAGGATCTGCGCTTCGCTCTGCCCCTGCTGCAGCTTCAGGCGGATCTGCTGGCGCAGGTCCACCGCCAGGTCGGCATGTGACGCGGCGATGGTCTCGTTCTGGCAGACCAGACAGCGCAGTTCCTCGGCGATGCGCGCGACCCTGGCTTCAAGTACAGGGTCCTCGGCCCGAGGGCGCGCCTCCTGGGCCGAGGC
>Ga0315912_10006825_pt1 | contig 10135 bp, 7 predicted proteins | sample VfabasoilMG_FD_204469 | JGI IMG/M metagenome (GOLD analysis project Ga0315912, IMG submission 204469) | Garden soil microbial communities collected in Santa Monica, California, United States - V. faba soil | ecosystem: Environmental > Terrestrial > Soil > Garden | place: USA: California... | reverse complement strand
CCGCACCCGGGGGCGTCAACGATTGGCTCGCCGCCGGCGTCGGCAGCGGCACCACGGCCCCACTCGTCGACGCGGTAACGCTCGATCCGAACGCGGAGCTGAAGCTCGTGACGTTCGTGCCGCCCGAGCAGACGGACACACTGCGCGCCGCGCTCGCCCGGGCCGGCGCGGGCGTGATCGGCGAGTATAGCCAGTGCTCGACCTTCGGTCCGGCGACCGGGACGTTCCTCGGTAGCGCGGCGGCCCATCCCGCGGTCGGCGCTGCGGGTCGGCTCGAAACGGTCGTCGAGACGCGGCTCGAGATGGTGTGCCCGAAGCGAGCGCTCGGCGCCGTGGCACGCGTCATGCGCGACGTGCATCCGTACGAAGAGCCCGCGTGGGACGTCTATCCCCTCGCCCCGCGACCCGCGCCCGGTTTCGGCATGGGTCGCTCGGTCGAATTGTCGGAGCCGGTCACGCTCGTCACGCTCGTGGAGCGGCTGAAGGCCTACCTCGGACGCCCGACGCTCCGTGTCGCAGCGAGCCCGGCTCATCGCGACGGAGCTCCCCTCAGGCGTGCGGCGGTCTGTGCCGGCTCGGGCAAGAGCGTGTTCGAGCGCGCGCCCGGGTTCGACGTCTACGTGACCGGTGAGCTCGGCCATCACGCCGTGCTGTCGCATCTCGCTGCCGGAGCGAGCGTGATCCTCGCCGAGCACTCGAGCACGGAGCGTGGCTACCTGCCGACGTACGCGGCACGGCTCGCCGCACGCTCCCAGGGCGCACTCGAAACGTGCGTTGCCGAGGCTTGCCGCGAGCCACTCCAAACCTGGTAGCGCCGCTAGCGAGCGCGCGCGAACACTGCCGAAACACGCGCGCGGGGAGCGCCTGCGGCCGACGGGCGCCCAACAAAAACCCGGTTCCCCGCGGGCCCGCGAGCAAAAAAGACTCACGCGAGCCGACACGAACTTTGCTAGAGATCGGAGACTACCTCGATGCAGTCCGCTGCGCCGGGCGCCGATCCCTTCATCGGAACGACGGTCCAATCCGAGCTTCGCCCGGGCGTCGTGTATCGGATCGAGCGACGCATCGGCGACGGCGGCACGGCGATCGCGTACTTCTCCTCCCGGTTCGGGCCGGAGGGGACGTCCCCCGCGGTGCTCAAGATCATCCAGCCTTCGCTGATCGCGAAGGCGGGCAACCTCGCCGAGATGGTCATCAAGAAGGAGTCCGTGGCGCTCGGGCGCATCAACGAGCGCGTGCCGCCCTGCCCTTCGGTCGTGCGTCTCCTCGACGCGGGCAGCCTGGAGTACGGCGGACGAGGCGCGTCGATGCGGCTGCCCTGGCTCGCGCTCGAATACGTGCACGGCGGACCCGAGGGGGTGACTCTCGAAGATCGCGTGCAGCATTCGATACGCGAGACGGGCTACGCTTTCGCGCCCGAGCGCGCGCTCCTGCTCCTCGAGCAGTTCGCCGACGGCCTCACGGAGATCCACGCGGCCGGCGTCATCCACCGCGACATCAATCCGAACAACCTCCTGTGCTGCGGCAGCGGCCCCTCGGAGATGTTCAAGATCTCGGATTTCGGCATCGCACGGCCGCTCGGCATGCAAGCGACGTTCGGGTCGGAGGGCGTCGGCACCCCCGGCTACATCGCGCCGGAGCAGCTCGGCGGCGCCGACAGCGAGGTGACGTTTTCCTCCGACATCTTCAGCGCGGGCGCGCTGATGTACTACGTGCTCGCAGGGGAAGACCTCTTCCAGGGCGGGATGATGGCGATGGTGGCCGCCAAGACTCCCGTGCGGCGCTCGCTCGGCGAAAGCAAGCGCCTACCACCGGAGATCCGCAACGATCCCGAGATCGTCGCGGGGCTCGACCACGCGCTCGCCTGGGCGACGGCGGTGAGCCCCGCCCAGCGACCCGAGACACCGCGCGCCTTCGCGACGAGCCTCAAGAGCTGGCTCTCGAGCTGCCCGCCCACCCGTCGTACCCAGGTGCCGTCGAGCCCCACGCCGGCCGTGGCGCTGCCGCGCTGGGCGTTCGCGATGCGGCACCCACCGGAGCCGCGCTGGCTTCTCCTGCGACTCGGCTGGGACTCGGACGGGCATTGCCTGGCCGCGACGACGGAAGGCCTCGCGTATTTCGACGGCACCAAGTGGATCGACGTCCCCCAAAACACCCTGGGGGGGATCCGGCCGATCCGGTTCGTTGCTTCCGCGGGTGCCGGGCGCTGGCTCGTGGGTGGCGACGGCGGGGTGATCGCCGAGTACATGCGCACCGGGATCACGCGTCTCCTGCGCTCCGACGACACCAGCCTCATGCTGCACGACGCGAGCGGCGAGCTCTCGGATCTGGCCGTCGCGATCGCCGGCAAGCCAGGCTCGCCCCCGCTCCTGGCAGGCATCAGCGGGGAGCGCTGGCTCAAGCCACTGCCCGTGCCGAGCGCGGCGAGCCTCACGGATCTCTGCCGTCTCGACGACACGCGCTGGCTGGTGGTCGGGCGTAGTGTCGAGGGGCGGGCGCTCGCGGGGATCTACTCGCCCCTTCGCTTCGAACTCGAGCTCCTGCCGGGACTTCCCGCCCGGGCGCTGCTGAGCTGCTCGAGCCGGCCGGAGCGGGAGCTGGCCGTTGCGGTGGGCAGCCAGGGTGCCGTGATGCGCGTCGAGAAGAGCATGCTGCAGTCGGGACAGCTGCCGGACGGCCTGGATCTGGCGTCGGTGACGGTCGACGTGCTCGGCTCGGCCTGGGCAGGCGGCGCGGGGTCGTTGTGGCTCGGCGGGGGCGCGGACGGGACTTGGGTCAAAGCCTGGTCGCACAGCGATTGGCGAACACCGTTCGTCAGCATCTTCGCCGAGCCTGGCCTGGTCGTGGCCGCCACCGCCGACGGCGCCGTGCTCGAGGGTCGCATGAACGCCGAGCGCGCGTCAGGCAGCGCCTGGCCGGCCGTGCGCTGACTAGGGCGTCTGCTCGCACAGATAGCCGAGGCGCTCGGTCATGCAGAGGATGTCGTTCCACGCCCAGTCGAACTCCGAATCCATCGCACCGCAGTCTTCGTCCGTCCCGTTCGAGCTGTTCGGACGGTCCGGTCCCCAGTCGTTGAAGGCGTCGTCGTAGGGCATGCCGCCACCCTGAGTGCTGCCCGTGAAGAACTGGACGGCGCCCGCGCCGCGCCCCCACATCCACCGGTTCTCCTGCTCGAGGTCGTTCGCGCCGATCCAGACCATGCCGTCCGCGGTCGCCCTCTGGCGAACCCAGGCTCTCGCAAAATCGCTCTCTGCCGCGGCTTCGATGCGTGCGAGCTCGAGCGTGAGCCCAAGGTCCAGCGCGTCCCCTGCCATCTCGCAGTAGGTCGAGGCCTCGCCGTAGCCGAGCTGAGAGGCCTCGTTCGTCGTCATGCAAAGCAGGTAAACGTGACCGTCGAACCTCTTCGCCGCACAATCGGTCGGGCACACGCCGCCCTCGTCGACCTGATCGTCGCAGTCGTTGCTGATGCCGTCGCACACCTCGGCCGAGGCCACGCACGCCTCGCCGCCCGCGCCTGAGGCCCCCACGTCGCCGGCCTCTCCCCCTTCGCTCGTTCCCCCTGTCCCGCTCGTCCCTCCCATCGCACCGCCGACGCCTGCCGACCCGCCGCCCGTTGCGCCGCCCGTGCCACCCACGCCCGCGCTGCCGCCGCGCGACGTGTCGCCGCCCATGCCTCCATCGCTCGTCCCGCTGCTTCCACCGGACCCACCGCCCAGGGAGCCACCGGTTGCCGAAGTACCACCACCGCCCGACCCGGCCCGTCCAGCGCTCGTACCTCCAGCCGCAGACGAGCCGGCGCTGCCGCCTGCAGCCGACCTGCCTCCGATCGCTGCCCCCGCCACGCCAGCCTGGCCACCCTGTGTGGGTGGAGGCTCGTCGAAATAGGTGCCTTCGTCGGTGCACGACACTGCGATGACGGCTGCCACCGTGAGCCCCAGGCTCCCCCGCCCGGTGCGCGCCACGAAGCCAAGAAAGTCCAGCATCCCAGAATGATGCCCGCGCCCCCAACCCACGATCAACCCATGTGGGTTTTGTGCAGCGAACCTTGCGGATTTCGTGCGGCCTGCCGCGATGCAGCAAAGCGCACCGCGTCAGCAGAAATGTTACATTTGCACCCAGGAGGGTGTTCTCGGTGGGCGCGTGAGGACTGTGCTCGCGCGTGCTCGGCCGTGTGCCAAAGCCTGCTCAGTTTCGGTGCCGCGCCACTGCGTAAGACCGCAGAAGCTCAGCTTCCGCACAGGCGGCCCTGCGCTTGCACTAGCGCGGGCGATGATCCCTCTGCTCATCGCACTCTCGGCCGTGGAACCCCCGCGCGTGGCGATCCGGGTAACGCCGCGCTCGGTCGCCGCTCCCGCTGGACCCGGTTTGGGGATGCGCATCTCCGAAGGCGCGCGCGTTCACGAGGGGCGCGACGGATTCGCGGTTTCCCTGGCGCCCCTGCACGTCGGCTGGAGGGTCGCGGAGGGTGTGCCCGTCGAAGCGCCGACCCGCTACGGGGTCGCCGCCGTCCGGCTCGAGCTCGGTAGCGCGCTCGAGGCCCGGCTCTTCGAGCTGGCGGTCGCGGACCTCCCGCTCCTGAAAGCTCGCAGCTTGTTCCTTCACCCCGTGAGCGTGGCCGTCTCGCGCGGCGCGGTGGTCGCGCCCGGCTGGCTCGACGTTTCGCTGCGTCTCGACCTGACCGTCTCACTCTGGCAGTCCACGCATGCCCTGGGCGCGACGGACGAGTCGCCGCCGTTGCTCCCCTGCTCGAGCGGCTCGCTCGCACAGCTGGTCGGGGATCTCGTCGTGCTCCACGATCTCAGCCTGGGTCTGGTCGCGGGGCTCGGGGACGATCCCGTGCATTTCGACGACGGCTCCGATTGCATCGGGGGTGGGCCGGTGTGGCAATCGAGCCGGTGGCTCGGTGCGCGCGCGGAGCTTCGCGTCGGGCGCGCGTTGTCGCTCGGCGTCGAGGTCGGCCATGCCGAGCACCGCGTCCACGAGGTCGGTTCGGTCGAGCACGACCACGGTCCTGCGGTTACCGTCCCGCACGAGCACGTCGCGGTACGGGCCGTCGAGGGTTTCGAGGGTGGAGCCTGGCTCGCGCTCACGCCCTGACGGCGCCGCTCGCCGTCGTGTCGTGGAGCCCCTTACACCAGGAGCTCGGAGATCTCGACCGGCGCGCGCCGGTACTTCGCGTGGCGCCCCGCACCGATGCCCGACGCGATGCCGTACGGCTTGAGCACGGTGTCGTAGAGATCGATGATGTTGTAGACCTTGTCGTTCCAGCCCGCCTTGAAGTGGCCGTTACCACCGGCGATGGCGTGGAAGACACCGTCGGGGTTGTGTCCCGTCGTGGTGCCACCTCCCCCGTAGTCGGTGCCGAGCACGACGAGGGTGTTGTCGAGCAGCGTCTTGCCGTTCGATTCGAGGTAGTTCGCATCGTCGAACGAGGTGAGCGCCGCCGCGAGGCTCGAATTACACAGGTGCGCGTGCAGGCGGCACTTGTCCCACTTGTTGTTGTGGAAATAGGCGTCGTGGGGGCTCGTGCCCGGCAAATCCTGCGAGAAATTGACGCTCTGACCGAGCGCGCTGTACGTGCCGCGAAACCCGACGTGGCCCCCCGAGCCCACGAACAGCATGCTGCCGAACCGCAGCACGTCACAGCGCAGGGCAAGCGCCATCAGCTCCCCCTGCAGCTGGAACGCCGCCGCGAAATCTTCCCATTCGATGATGGGCGCGCTGCCACCCGCGCCGCCCTGGGCGAGATCGTACGGAACGTCGGTGCCCGGGTCGGTGACTCCGCTCGGCACCTTGCAGTTGGCCTCCTGCGCCATCGCGTCGTTGACGGCCGCGTCGACCGGCGCCAGGCGCATCTCAACGTTGCGGATGTTGTCGAGGTGCACCGCGAGCTTCGCCTTCGACTCGGCTCCGAGCGGTGAGGCATCGCCCGTGTAGTGCTTGTACTCGCCGATCACGGCGTCGAGCACGCTGCGGCGCATGTGCCGCTCCTTCACCGCGGCCGGGTCCTCCATGCCGCCCGGGGTCGTCGGCATCAGGCCACCGAACAGCTGCTCGAAGATGCGCGTGGGGCGGCGCTCGGGCCGTTCACCCGGGCTGCCGTCCCAGTTCCAGTGGCGCGTGTATTGCGACACGGCTCCGGTGCGAAACCACATGCCGACGGACTTCGAGCCGAGCAGCGTCGGAACCCCGTCGGGATGCAGCGTCTTTTTCGCCAGCTGCTCGAGCGACGGGCCGCAGGCCTCGTACTCGGTCCGCTGCGGATCGCCGACGAAGGTGACGTCTCCGACCTTGAAGTGCGGCTCGCCGGAGCCGAAATCGTGCGACTGCTTGCACTCGAGGTTGGTGAAGAACGCCATCTTGCTCTCGAGCGGCTGGTACTTCTCGAGCGGCCCCGCAAACTTCTTGATGCTCTCCTCGTGCGCTACGCCCAGGCCGAAGAACATCGTGATGAGCCGCATGGGCGGTGCGGCGTCCTGGGCGCGGGCCGCGCGCGGCCGCATCTCCTCGAGGAAGGGCAACCCGATGAGCACGCCGCCGGAGCCGCGCAGGAGCGTACGGCGAGAGAGGATCTTTCGCATGGCTAGTTCCCGCCTCCGCTCGTCGGCTGAACCGCGAGGATGGTCTTGAAGAGCGAGCTGTGCGCGACCGCCGAAACCATCGCGGGCAGCGTGCCGCCGTCCCCCAGGTACCTTTGCCCGACGTCGCCCGCCTCGGCGCGCGAGAGATCGTCGGTCGTGCGTGCCGTGGCAAAGGAGATGAAGTGCTCGGTCATGCAGGTTTGCACGAGCGGGTCGCTCGCCAGAACCTGCATGTAGCTCTTCACGTCGGTGTATTTTGGCTCGGTCGCCTCGCCCGTGGGCACCCAGCCGTCGAGCACCAGCGGCTTTCCGTCGGCGTCCTTGTCGCCGACGTAGCGTCCCGCGGCGTCGAAGCGAGCAAAACCGAAGGCGAGCGGCTCGAACTGGCTGTGGCAGCTCCAGCAGGTCGCGCGACCCATGCGTATCTCGGCGCGCTCGCGCTCGTTCAAGCCGGCCGTGTCCGTGTTGAAGGTGTCGATCTGCGCCGCGATGTCGTCCGGTACCGCGATCGGGTTCCGACAGAGCAGCCGCTCCATCAGGTACTTGCCGCGATTGACGAACGAGCCGATGGCTCGATCGCCCATGCCGGCGATCATGCCCGGGTGGGTCAGGAGCCCTACGCGCTCGGGCAGCCCTGCCACGTCCGCCACCTGGAGACCCGAGCCGGAAGCGGGGAGGCCGAGGAGCTGTGCGGTGATCGGATTGACCACGAAACGCGTGGTCGTGAACAGCGCCGCGACGCTGCCGTGCTGGGTCCAGAAGTGATCCTGGAACGTCGCCAGCATGGATTCGCTCAGCGCCGCGCGATCCGCGTCGGTGACGCCGTCGAAGGACGCAAAGCGCGCGCGGCTGAAGTCCGCGCCGAAGGCCTCCGTGAAGCGTTGAGCCTTGGGGTCGGCGAGCATGCGCGTCAGCTGCGCGTCCAGCACGCCCGGCTCGAGCAGACTGCCGTCGGCAGCGGCCGCGCGCAGCGCGTCGTCCGGCACGCTGAGCCAGAGAAAGGAGGCGAGCCGCGTGGCGAGCTCGTAGCCGTCGAGGTCGCGGGGCGCGCGGGTGCTCGCGGTTTCCTGCTCCATGCGGAACAGGAATTGCGGAGCCTGGAGCATGGCCTGCAAGGTCCAGCGCGCGGCCTCGGTGAAAACGAGCTGCTCGGCGAGACCAGCATTGTAGACGACGAGCATCGCGTCGACTTCGCGCTGCTCGAGCGGACGACGAAATAACCGCTCTCCGAGCGCCTGAATGGTGGCCGTGCCGCAAGCCGCCGTCGCCTCCGTGCAGGTCCCGAGGCGAGTGGCGAGCGCGGCAAGGTCCACGCGCTTCGCCACGGCCTCTCCCACCTGAAAATAAGCGAGCGCGTGCTGCTCGACGCTGGTCTGCTTGTCGGCAACGTGCTTGAAAACGCCGTCCCCGGCGTCGTCCGGAATACCGCCGGCAGCCGCGTCGAGCTCAGCGGGCAAAAAGCTCACCCCCAGCACGTCGACGATGCTGTTCTGATATTCGAGCTTGCTGAGGCGCGCAGCGAGACCCGTGCGACTGAGCACCAGGGGCTCGCCGCCAGGCGCAGCGCCGGCCGCGGAAGCGCCAGCCGAACCCTTGCCCGCGCTCGACGTGCCCGCGCCGCTCGACGGCACGCCGCCTCCTCCACCACCCACGCCGGTGCCTGCGCCGACGCCGTTTCCTCCGCCCACTCCGGTCCCGCTACCGCTGCCAGCAGGTGCCGAGCCGGGTGGCGCCCCGAGGTCGGACGTGCAGGCGAGCAGCAGCATGCCGCCCGTGAGGACTGCCGTGAGAGACGACCGCCAGGGTGTTCCCATGAGACTCGAGGATTTCGTGCGCCACTTCTTGCGAGAGCGCACCGACACCGTACGAGGCGGCAACAGCGAAGTCGATGATCAAATCTGGCGAGCCCTCCATCTCCACATCTCCCTACATCACTCTCGAGTTGTGTTGAACGTCGCGTGTTCGGGGCGCGCGAGAATAGTCTCGCTCCGCTGCACGACGACCAAAACCACCGAGCCAGGAGTTTGCTTGCGGAGTTCGGCGTCGGGTAGCGTCCGGAGTCGCCGTGTCGACCGACGAGGAGGTGGATGCGCCCGAGGTCTGGTTCTATCCGAACCACCTCGGCAAGCTCGTCTTGTTCGGCCTGGTAGGTGGCGGACCTTTCCTCTTCTTCTGGGCCTACCGCAGCTGGCAGGCCTACGCCGCGAACGCGGGATACTCGCGCCACGGGTTCTGGCGACGCGTGCGCAGAGCGACAGGTTACCGACCTAGCCCGTTTTGGCGCGCGCTCCTCGCGACCAACTACTTCTTGTGTCTGTTCCCCGCCGTGGATCGCGAGTGTCGTGCTCGCGGGCTGCGCGGTGTTCCCGCGGCCGAGGTCCTGGCTGCGGGCGTCGCGGTGCTGTGGTTCGTCGAGGGGCGGATTCCCGGGTTGCTCGTGAGCAGCCTGCTCTCGCCGGTCTGGTTGCTCGTGCCCGTGCAGCTCGCGATCAATCGCCTGCACCTCAGGGAGGGGCGTCCGCTTCACCCGAGGACGGACGGCTGGGAAGTCCTGTGGGTCGCACTCGGCCTCCTCGCGAGACTCCCCCACCTCAGAGGCTAAGCCATGCCGAGAATCGTCTGGAACGTCGATCCCGTGCTCGCTGTCGGTGGCCTCGAGATCCGGTACTACTCGCTCTGCTTCATCCTCTCGATCGTCGCGGGGTACGTGCTGCTCGGGTGGCAGCTCCGGCGCGGCGGGGCCGATCGGGAGGAGGCCGGCGATTTCGTGAGCTACGGGTTCTTGGGCTTGCTGATTGGCGCTCGGCTGGGGCACGCGCTCTTCTACGATTACGAGAAGTTCAGCCACCAACCGAGTTGGGTCTTCGAGCTCGCCGCGGGCGGTCTGTCGAGTCACGGCGCGGCGGTCGGCCTGGGGGTGGCAACGCACTGGTTCGTGAAGCGTCGGGCGATTCCCTTTCTCGAAGGCTGTGATCGCTTGGCGTTCGCGATTCCCCCGGGTGCTTTCCTTTTCCGCCTCGGCAACCTGCTCAACTCGGAAATCGTGGGCAAGCCGACGGACGGCAGCTGGGGCCTTCAATTCCCTCGCTACGATCTTGGAGCCGACGGACCTTTTCGGTACCCGACGCAGCTCTACGAGATGATGCTCGCCGCGCTCGTGTTTGCGCTCATGCTCCTCGCGGATCGACGCTGGGGTCGAGAGGCGCGTCCCCGCGGCGCACTCACCGGCATCGTGCTCGTCGCGCTTTTTTCCGGGCGTATTCTGGTCGAATTTCTCAAGGAGCCGCAGGGGCCGCTCTCCTTCGGAGTCTTGAATCGAGGGCAGCTGCTCAGCATTCCGCTCGTGGTCATCGGCGTCTACATCCTGCGCTCGAGCCTTCGCCACCCGCGACCCGCCGGTTGGAACGTCGGCAGCGCGACCCCACGGCTCCTCAGGCCGCAGCGAGAATGATATTCTTCTGTCGAGGAGCAAGCATGCGGCAAGTCCTTCACCTCGTGCTCGGCGCATGCCTCGTCGCTGCCGGTGGCAGCGACGACGACGGCGACGCGGCGGG
>Ga0315912_10006824_pt1 | contig 10136 bp, 5 predicted proteins | sample VfabasoilMG_FD_204469 | JGI IMG/M metagenome (GOLD analysis project Ga0315912, IMG submission 204469) | Garden soil microbial communities collected in Santa Monica, California, United States - V. faba soil | ecosystem: Environmental > Terrestrial > Soil > Garden | place: USA: California... | reverse complement strand
CGCCGCGTTATCAAATACGAGCAGCCGGCTATCACTGGTCGGGGACGGGACATGTCCACCTCCTCGGACACTGCCAAACGCCGTTGCCAATAAATCAACCTGGGACGGGAAAAAGGGGGGAGAAAAGGGAAGACCTGGGGGGGTTAGAATAGGCCGATGCTGAAGTGGAAAGCGCCCAGGTCTTCCCAGGTGCGCTGACGCGAGCGTTTGGGGACGATCTTGTCGATCACCCGCTCCACATTGAATCCGTAGTCGAACACCAACGGCCCAACTGGCGTCTTGATGCGCAATCCCGTCCCCGTGGTGTACCTGAGCACAAGCGGATTGAACTTGGAGCGATCCGCCCACAAATTGCCAGAATCGATGAACCAAGCAGTAGCCACACTGGCAGTGACGGGAATGCGGAGCTCCATGCGTGGATTGATGAAAACGTCTCCACCGCGTAGCACGATCTCATCAATCGTAAACTCGTCACCGTCCAGGACCAAGTCTGCCAAATCCTGGGGCACCAGCGAGTACTGCGTGTAGCCACGCAGTGAGTCGACGCCACCCATGAAAAACAAGCGGTCCGGATAGGTGCGCGACAGGTCGGTGAGGTGCTGGATCACACCGGCGCGGAAGCTCACCGCAAAACTGAGACCCTTCTTGTTGAGCGGTACGTAGCCAGAGATTTTTCCCGAAAAGCGCAACAGCTCGCTGCACACCGGGTCGAACACCTCCGTCGAATCTTCGTTGCATTTGCCCTCATTTTCGCCCAACGGCACCGCGGTCACGTGCTCGACCGTCGCGCCAATGAACGTGCCATCCGTGGCCGCCAGCGGCTGGTCGCGGAGGTCCCAAGAAGCGCCAAGGTTTTGCGTGTAGGCAATCGAGCGCCCTTCGGGCACGCGGATGTTCACGCCGGGGTTGTCCTTCACATAGTCCAAGAGGCTGTCTCCGCCCAAGATCTTTGCATCATTGAGCTCCACAGTGCCGGCCAAGTTGACCTGATACTGACGACTCGGAATGAACAGCAGCCGCAGCACAGCTGCATCTCGAGCATGACTGTAGTCGCGCTCATTGCTGCGCAGATCGAGCAACTCGGCTTCAAAACTAAACAACGGGCCAAGTCCAATGTCGGGAAAGGCCAACGTGATGGTGTTGCGTCGCTCGAGCAACTCCAGCGCACTCAGCTCCTGGTACTTTTCCCGCACATCTTTCTCGGTGATCAAGAACAAGGGCCGCAGTGCCAGTTGCGAGCGCAAAGTCAGCCGCACCGCATTGCCCGCCAGGTTTCTGTGACCATACTCAAACCCGAGCCGAAAGCCGTCCGCTGAAGCAAACCCGGCCTTGGTGTCCAAATACTGCGGCATGCGCTCGGTGACCTGCACGAGCACCACCTTGTGTTTGGCCGGGACGCCCGGATCCTTCAGGCCCACCGTCACCGACGTAAATACGCCGAGGGATTGCACCTGATCTTGACTGCGCTGGACGCGGCTTTGTCGATACAATTTGCCCGCCTTGAGCGCCAAGCGACTCCTGATCAGCGTTTCGCTCGTCTCCGTCGCGCCCCGCACCTCGATGCGCTCCACGGTGACCTGCTTGCGCTCAACCACGCTGAGCAGCAGCCGCGCGCGGGAATGATCGGAGGAGAGCTCGATTTCGCTATCGACGTGGGCGAAGGCGAATGCCTCTTCGTGATAATGGTCCACGATGCGGCGCACGGCCGCGTCGAGCGTCTCCCGACGCAGCGGCTTGCCTACGGGCAAAGCTGCCCATTTGAGGATCTCTTTCTCGGAGAAGTACTCGTTACCCTCCAGACTCACATCATACAGGATCGCTTGAGCGCCGGTCACGATCGGCAACACCAACGTCGCTTGGGCTTCGCACCGCACACCTGCAAGCACGTCGGGCACGCAGGTCTGCTTCAGGTCCGCTGGCTCACCTTTCGGCAGCTCTGTTTGACAGCTCTCTTCCACGAGCGGCGGTGGACCCAGGGGAATGCAATGTCCGGCTGGTGATTCCGGTGCGCAAGCACGTCGCACCAGCGTGGCTGGGCCTACGCGCGCGTCGACATAGCCTTCTGCCCGAAAGTAGTCCCGCAAGTGCTCGAGCACCTTGCTGTGACTTTGTTGAGAATAATTGCGCCACGGATGTGCGACGTAGGGCGTAGGACGCGTACTTGCGCCTTGTTCACTCCCGGTTGCACCGTCGACAATTTCGGCCGGCGCAGGCCCCAGAAGCGCCACCGGCGGAAACTGCTCCGCCAGCACACCGTCGATCTCCGCGTTGACGAGGCGGCGTTGTCGCTCATCCTTGAGACAAGGAAACACCCGTGATGTGACATCAAAGCGCTGACCGGAGCGCACCCACACATACAGCTCACTCCTGAGTCCCGCCGTGTCATCCAAGCGCTCGACTTTGACGTACGCGTCGAGAAAGCCGTGCTCGACATAGTGCGCTCGCAACTGTTCGGCGATGCCGAGGGGATCGATGCCGCCCGCCTCGCCGAGCTTCATGTACGTCTCGAGCTCGGCATCGGAGAACACTTCATTGCCCTCGATGCGCACCGTGACATATGGCCCTGATTTTACGCGCACCAAGAGCTGCCCGGCCGCGCCCAGCTCGGACTTGACCTCCGCTTCGTAAAATCGTTCCGTCAAAAGGCGCTGCACGAGCGCCTCGTCCGCGGCCGCTATCGCCGCTTGGTCAGCGGGAGCCCCGACTTTCAAAGCGTAATGAGCCAGCGCTCGACCCAAGTTGGGATGGTGGGGGGATGGGGCCACCAGAAACCTGAGCGCCGAGACCCGTTGCACAGCACCCGGTTCGATGCTCACCCGCAACAGGGTGCGCTCTTTGTCATCCACTTCTTCCGGCGTGATGACGATGCGGGCGCGCGTGTAGCCGGACCTCGCATACAGCCCCAACAAGCGCTTGCGCGCTTCGTCGAGGCTGCGTTCGGTCACTCCATCGCCAGGCCGAAGTCCGAGTGCTCGTTCCTCATCGGCAGCGCCGAGCACACCGCCACTGCTCACGACGCCGTGAACGAGCCGGCGCGGAGTGGCCCAAATGACGAGCAACGTGCGGCCCGACTCCTGCTCCAACTCCGCTGCGAGCTCAGCAAATCGGCCCGTTCTGTCCAGTTCGCGCATGGCGCGCCGCGCCAGCTCGCCGCTGACCAGGTCCCCGCCCCGCACTGACTGCAATGTCACCTGCTCCGACCACAACTTGCCCCGCGTGCGCACCTCAACAGTGTCGACGGCGCGCTGCTCGAGGCCCGACAAGTCGACTCCCGGGCGCAACTCCAATTGCCCGGTTTCCTGCGCCCGCGCCCAGTCGGGACTGCCACACAACAGCACCAACCAAGCGCTCAACCAGAGCGCTCCGCCCAGACTGCACCTTGCCCCGCGACCCACCATCCTCCGCACGCCCCCGGGACCGCGCCGAGGCGCGCGGGGGTCATTTTGCCTGGTCGGTGCCGCCATCTGCACCCACGTTCCTACATTCCGGCGGGTGGATGCCAGAACATTTGCCATTTTTCCCGCATGTCGTAGGGGAGGGGGACCATGAGCGAACAGGCGGCAGATCCGCACGCCACGGCCACGCTGCCTCCCGCGGCAATCAGCCCAAGGGCCCCGACTTCAGTAAACGCCCCCACCCACAAGCGGCGCTCCCGCAGGAAGATAGGGCTGTTGGTCGCCGCTCTGACCCTGCCCAGCCTGCTCGCAGGCTTGTGGATCGCGGTGCACAGTATCCCCTGGATGGGGCCGCTGGTGGCTAATTCGTTGCGGGCCACCATCGGCAAGGACAACGTAACCCGACTCGAAGATTTCGTGTACGCGGTAGAGGATCGAATCAACCGCGCCGTCAAATCAGGAGATCGACCGCGCACCTACTGGAAGGTCCCGCAGAAAGCGCCGGCGCGCCCTGCACAGCCCACCGCTCTCGCGCCGACACCGACCCCACCGTCGCTGGCCACACCAAATGACAGCGCACCGCCCGCCCCGTTGGTCTTTCAGCCCCGGGACCCAGGTCCCGCTCATCCGCAATGGTCCGCTGAGGGCGACGGGCAGTGGGTGGCGATGCTCGACCCACGACGTCCAGAGGAGCCGGCCCGCATGTACAAGACCTTGTTGCATGCCGATAGCAGTCGTTCTTGGTCCGAATTGTTCATCGTAGCCGTGGATCTGCGCCAAGTCGCAGTGATGCCCGTCATGGGCTACCAAGAGCCGCGCACCGAGAAACCTGAAGCAGCCGGCTACACGCGTCACGCCAAGATCCCCGCTGAGCACTATGAGGCGCTGCTCGGCGCCTTCAACGGGGGCTTCATGGCGGAGCACGGCGGGTACGGCGTCTACTTTGACGGCATCACCTTTTTGGATCCCAAAGACGAAGCCTGCACCCTGGTTGCGTTGCGCGATGGAAGCTACGCCGTCGGCAGCTGGACCAAGCTCAAGGAACGCCTACCCACTATGCTTTGGTACCGCCAAGCGCCGGCCTGCATGTATGAGGAAGGGCAGATGCATCCATTCCTCAAGGTGCATCAAGCAAAAAAGTGGGGCGCTACTTTGGATGGCAACACCGTCATCCGGCGCAGCGCCGTGGGGCTCAGCGCGGATGGGCAGATCTTGTACGTCGGCATCTCCAACCACACCACCGCCAAAGTGATGGCCTCGGGCATGCACCACGCCGGCGCTGCACATGTGGCGCAGATGGATGTAAATTGGTCGTATCCCAAGTTTGTCACGTATGAGCTAGACAAGGATGGGCAACTCTACCCCGTTGCGTTGGCTGAGGGGTTTGAGTTCAGTAACAAACTGTATTTGCGTGAACGCTCCATGCGGGATTTCTTCTACTTGGCGCGACGCGAAATGGTGCAAGGCGATCTCGACCGTCAACTCGCCAAGCTTCCCGCCTCGACCCCGGCTCCCCTGACTCCATCGTCCCCGTGAGCTGCGCAGCGGCGCGGGCACTGATCGCAAGAGGCTGCGCAGCGCGTCGCGCCGGTCGAGTTGCTGCGCGCTCCACTTTGAGTAAGACGAGTGCACATGTCTGATCCGACTGACACTTCACCGCCAAAACCCCTTGCTCAAGCGGGACCCTGGAACGAAGTCGCTGCTGGCTACGATGAAGTCTCCCGCGAACTGATGGAGAAATTTTCGCAGACCGGGCTCGAGCTCCTCAAACAGCGCGGTGCCCTCGGCGGCGATTGTCGACTACTCGATGTGGCGTGTGGTCCGGGCACCACCTCGCTCTTATGCGCGGATCAGGTGGCCTGCATCGACGCCGTTGATTTTTCGGAAAACATGCTGGCTCGATTCGCTCAGCATCTCAGCGACAAGAACTTGGGGAACGTCACCTTGCACCACGGGGATGGGCAAGACCTGCCGTTTGCGAGCGATCACTTCGACGCGGCAGTGTCCATGTTTGGGCTGATGTTTTTTCCTGATCGCGTGGCGGGCATGCGCGAGCTATGGCGTGTACTGGTTCCGGGTGGCAGCGTACTCATCTCCAGTTGGGCGCCACTCGCTCGTTCGACCGCGCTGTCCGCATTGTTCGAAGCGGTGCAAGCCATCGACCCCAGTCGACCCTTTCCGGCTCCCGATCCGACCAGCTTAGAGAACCCCAAAGTTTTTGCGACAGAACTGGCTCAAGTGGGGTTCGAATCCATCCACCTGCACGAGGTCACGCACGATCTACAGTTCACTTCAACCGATGACTTCTGGGACAAGATGTCCGTGGGTGCGGTGCCCTTGGTCATGCTGCGCAAACAGCTCGGTGAACGCCAATTTGCGAGCGCCTCCGTCGTGGCCAAGGCACGCCTGCGCGAACTCCTGGGTGACCGACGCACGCTCAGCTCGACTGCCCACCTCGCGATCGCGACGAAGTCCTGAGTTTCGAGGAGCGTCGGCGCCTCGTTGCTACGCAACATCGGGGGGCTTGTTCGCTGGGGTTGGTGAGCTCGTTCGCGAAGGCCCTGTTGCGGATGGGCCGAGTACAGTCGGACTCCCCAGGCAGGAGCGGAGCGCGTGAGCGCGCCCGGCACGGCCCACGGCCTGTGCTGGCTCCGTGCGAGGAGTCCGGTTTTCCGGAGCCCCCGGAGGCTCGCTTCAGCTCATGCGCAGAGCGACCCCCGGAGCGACTCACCAGCGTTGGTGCACCCAGGGCTTGATTTTGGCGGTGTAGATCTCGGCCGCTGCCCGCATGAACTCAGCGTCGAGCGCCGGCAGATCTGCTGCCGCGGCGTTGTCGATCACCTGGCCAGGGGTCTTGCCACCGGGGATAGCGCACGTGACAGCGTCTTGCATCAAGATCCAGCGCAGCGCGGCTTGGCTCAAGCTGAAATCGGCGGGACACAGTCTACGCAGCTCCTCCACTGCGGTGAGGCCCACGTCATAAGGTACGCCAGCAAAGGTCTCCCCGACATCAAACGCCTCACCATGACGATTGAAATGGCGGTGGTCGTCGGCGGCAAACGTTGAGCTAGCAGAGAATTTGCCCGACAAAAGCCCCGAGGCTAATGGAACACGCGCCAGGATGCCTACCCCGCGCTCCCGGCAGAGCGCGAAGAGCTGCTCAGCTGGGCGCTGCCGAAATAAGTTGTAGATGATCTGCACGGAGCGCACATGAGGATACTCGATGGCTTTGAGCCCCTCCTCCACCCGCTCCACACTCACCCCGTAATGGCGCAGCTTGCCGGCTTGAACCAGGTCATCAAGCACCCCAAAGACCTCAGGCTGATAGTACACATCGCTCGGTGGACAATGCAGCTGCAGCAAATCCAAGCGCGGAAGCTTGAGGTTGGACAAAGTCCGCTCCAAAAACGCGGTCAAATTCTGGCGATTGTAACCTTGGGCCGTGTGCGGTTGCAGACGTCGACCAGCTTTGCTCGCCACGTACACTTGGCCGCCGGTTTGTCGTACGAGCTCACCAACTAAACGCTCACTGCGACCATCCCCGTACACGTCGGCAGTATCAAAAAAATTGATCCCTTGATCGACGGCTGCTGCCAAGGCCCGACGGCTGTCTTCGTCGCTCACCGTCCCCCACGCACCACCAATGGCCCAACAGCCCATGCTGATGGTGGACACGCTCAACTCGGAATTGCCTAATCTGCGGTATTGCATACTTGCCTGATCACCTCAGAATCAAAGGTGCGCAGGCTGTGTACCGAGCCTGGCCGACAAGGCAAGTTCAGAATTGGCCGAACGTTCGACCATCGGCGCGCGGGAGCCTTCAGCGAGTTGAGTTGAGCTGCGCGGCCCCGCCTTGCATGACGTGCCTGCGTCCCCTGCTCCTGCGGGCGCTACGTTTTCCCCCTCGCTCGCTCGCTGAGACGCGTGAGCTTGCTCGAGTGATCGCTTTGACATGATGTCATAGAATTCGGATACTGACTCGGCTTAAGCTCAAACACAGTTTTCCAAGGAGCGGGTAGGCTGACCAATGGGTGGGGGCCACCGGTGCAGGCAGGAAGGGAGGTTGAAAATGTCGGGATGGATGCGGGGGGTACTCCTCCGGGCGTGCCTCTCAACGCTGGCTGCAGTGTGGTCGCAGAGTGCCCATGCGGACGACGGGGCGCTCGCGGAGGCGCTCTTTCGCGAGGCGCAGTCGCTCATGGCTCAGTCGAAGTACGACGACGCCTGCCCCAAATTTGAGGAGAGTGAGCGGCTCGATCCCAGCACCGGCACGCTGCTCAATCTAGCCGTCTGCCACGAAAAAGTGGGGAAACTGGCTTCAGCTTGGAACGAGTTCCATGCGGCCGTGGCCGCCGCTCGCCGCGATCAGCGAGCAGATCGTGTGACGTTTGCTGAAGAACACATCGCGGATCTCGAGCCGCGCTTGTCTAGGCTGACCATCGAGTTGCCCCAAGCCAGCGATGCTCCCGGTATCGAAATCCGCCTCGACCACACCATCCTGGGACGTCCGGCACTCGGCCTCGCCTTCCCCGTGGATGCCGGCACCCATGAACTCGCTGTGCGCGCCCCGGGCAAGGTGTCGTGGACCAAACGCCTCACGATTGTCTCGGGCCCCTCTGCGCAGTCGGTCACCATCCCACGCTTGCGTGACCTGGCTCAACAGCCCACGCCCTCTGCCAGTACAGAAGCACCAGAACCAAGCGCAACGCGAGACCAAGGTGTCGAACGCGGCGCGGCCCAGCGCATCGTGGCCTATGCGCTCGGCGGCGCGGGCGTCGTGGGCCTCGGCATTGGCACCGGCTTTGGAATTGATGCTCTCGTGAAGTTTGGGCAGTCCAACAAACAGGGCTGCGACGAAAGCGATTGTGACACGCAAGGCGCCACCCTGCGCGACGCGGCGCGCAAGTCGGGGGACATCTCCACCGTGGCGTTCATCGCCGGTGGGGTACTCTTGGCGAGCGGAATCGTCGTCTACTTCACGGCCCCGCGCCGCAGCGCTGCCGCGCATGCACGCGAGCGCGCCCCAAACTACCGAGCGCAGCGAGCGCGTGGTAACTGGCAGGCCCAGCTGAACAGCGTCCCGGGCGGTGGGCGTTTGAACGTGGAGACACGGTGGTGAACCGCTCTCGGCCTGTGGCACCCTCGCAGGGGCGAGCGCGGACGGAGGCGTCGCGGGGCCGACCTCGACTCGTGTTCTTACTGCTCGTGCTCCTCACGGTCGCGTCGTGCAATGGGATCTTCGGTATCGCTCCGCCCAATCTCATCGAGGACGGCGTGGGCGGCGAGGGCGGCGAGGGTGGTCAGCCCGAGCCCTCTGCGTCCACCAGCGCAGGAGGCGGCCCAAAAGAGGATCCGGCGGAGCAACCGATAAAGCCAGGCAACGCCTGCACCGAGCGGGGCGTCATCGCTTGTGCTCAGACACATCAAGGTGCCAGCGTGGCACGGGTACGTTGCGACGGAGAGGTGTGGCAGTCCCACGATCCTTGTGACGAAACGGAACTGTGCGATCCAAAGCACGAACAATCTGGCCATTGCAGCCCCATCCCCGAGGAGTGCATTGGCCGCAAACCGGGCGACAGTTTTTGCCAGGGCGCGATCAGAAAGACGTGTGGCCCCACGCTGCTCACGGTGAGTGAGGTCACGTGCCCATCAGCCCAGCTGTGCACGTTGGGCAAGGCCAAAGAATGCGCCGTCTGTCGCCCCAATAGCTATCAGTGTGATGGGCAAGTGCTCAAGGAGTGCAATGAAGACCACACTGGGTATGTCGAAAAAGCGACCTGCACCAACCCCAAGGAGCCGTGCAGTGAAACAGCGGGCGCTTGCTCTGCCTATGCTTGCAGCGACCAGCAAAAGCGCTGTAGCAGCGAAGGCGACGTCCTCGAAGTTTGCGCTCAGGACCGGGACAAGTTCATCGAACTCAAGCGCTGCAAGAGCGGGTTGTGTGACGACGCCCACCAAGAATGTGACGAGTGCGTCGCCGACACGGCCCGCTGTGAGGATGGAGAACGCGTCACCTGTGATGCGGATGGACAGAACGAAACCAAGACCCCGTGCGATGAGGCCACGCCGTACTGTGTGGGCGCCGGCAGCTGCGTGCAATGTACACAAAAGGAACAATGCACGGCCGATCAATGCTCGGCGCCAGTGTGTGAGAGCAACAGCTGCAGTTTGGTCCCGGCCCATTCCGGCGAAGAGTGCAGTGTCGGCTACTGCAATGCAGCCGGCAGCTGCGTGCAGTGCCTGGACCCCGCCCAATGTCCGGTGAACAACGACTGTTACACACCCACCTGTGACGGCAACAGTTGCGGGCAAACGCCCCGCGGCGCGGGGCTCACCTGTGAGAGCGACGGCGGGAACTTCTGCGACGGCAGTGGCAGCTGCGTCGAGTGTGCAGCGCCCACCAATTGTTCGACGAGCAACGATTGTTACACCCCCACCTGCGACGGCAACAGTTGTGGACAGACACCCCGCGGAGCAGGGCTCACCTGCGAGAGCGACGGCGGGAGTTTCTGCGACGGCAGCGGCAGCTGCGTCGAGTGCGTCAGCCCCGGACAATGTTCGGTGGACAACGATTGTTACACCCCCACCTGCAACGGCAACAGTTGCGGGCAAACGCCCCGCGGCGCGGGGCTCACCTGCGAGAGCGACGGCGGGAACTTCTGCGACGGCAGTGGCAGCTGCGTCGAGTGCGTCAGCCCCGGACAATGTTCGGTGGACAACGACTGCTACACCCCCACCTGC
>Ga0315912_10006822_pt1 | contig 10139 bp, 9 predicted proteins | sample VfabasoilMG_FD_204469 | JGI IMG/M metagenome (GOLD analysis project Ga0315912, IMG submission 204469) | Garden soil microbial communities collected in Santa Monica, California, United States - V. faba soil | ecosystem: Environmental > Terrestrial > Soil > Garden | place: USA: California... | reverse complement strand
GAACGCAGCAGCGCACTCCACTGGTAATAATCCACAGCGCCGCCGACATCGGCGGCGCTCGGCAGCAGGGTGTGATATTTGACATCGAGCAGGCGTGCGGTGTTGTCGGCGCGCTCCATGAAAGTGCCGAGACGGATGAAGCTGTATCCCTCGTCGCGCAGCATGGTGCCGAAGGTCACGCCGCGAAACTGGTGCGAACGTGTTTTCACCCAGTCAAAAAATTCACTCAGTCCCTCGGCGTGCAGCCGGTCATAGTCCTTGCTGCGCATTTCCAGCCACAGGGCGTTGATGTCCTCGTACATTTCGGCAGTGATCGCGCCACGCACGGTGCGCGCATTCTCGCGCGCTGCCTGCACGCACGAGAAAAGGCTCGACGGATTGGCCGGGTCGAGTACCATGTAGCGCAGTACATTGTCCGAAGACAACATGCCCGGATAACGCTCGTAATAGGCGCTGGCGAGACCGTTTATAACGAGCGGCAGCGCCCACGGCTCCGCCCATGATTGATCGGATTCCTGAATGCGATACGGCAGCAGCGACATGCGATAGGTCACATCGAGCAGGCGCGCGGTGTTCTCGGCACGCTCGATGTGGCGCGACATCCAGTACAGATTGTTGGCGGCTCGCGATAACATGGTTACTCCTCAAGCACCCAGGTGTCTTTTGTTCCGCCCCCTTGCGACGAATTCACCACCAGCGAACCTTCGCGCAGCGCGACGCGTGTCAGCCCGCCAGGCACCAGCGTCACCGTTTTTCCCGACAGCACGTACGGACGCAGATCTACGTGGCGCGGCGCGATGCCAGAATCACAAAACGTCGGGCATGTCGATAGCGCAAGGGTGGGTTGTGCGATGTAGTTGGCGGGATTTTGCACGATGCGCTCGCGAAAATCAGCGATCTGTTTGGCGCTGGACGCCGGGCCGACCAGCATGCCGTAGCCGCCGGAGCCTTGCACTTCCTTCACCACCAGTTCCGGCAGATGGCCAAGCACGTATTTCAGGTCATCTTTGCGGTCGAGCCGGTACGTCGGCACATTGGGGATGATGGGTTCTTCGCCGAGATAAAAACGAATCATTTCCGGCACGTAAATATAAGTCGATTTGTCGTCGGCGACACCCGTGCCGATGGCGTTGGCTAGCGTCACGCGCCCTGCGCGGTACGCAGCAAACAATCCCGGCACGCCCAGCGCCGAATCGGCGCGAAACGCCAGCGGATCGAGATAATCGTCGTCGATGCGGCGGTAAATCACATCCACTTTGCGCGGGCCGCGCGTGGTGCGCATGTAAACAATATTGTCGCTGACGGACAGATCCTGGCCTTCAACCAGTTCCACGCCCATTTGCTGTGCCAGGAATGCGTGCTCGAAATACGCGCTGTTGTACGAACCCGGCGTGAGCACGGCTACCACCGGATTGGCGACGCCCGCCGGCGCTACCGCGCGCAAGTTGTCGAGCAGCACGTCGGCATAGTGATCGACCGGCGCCACCGGCATGCGAGAGAACAATTCCGGAAACAGCCGCATCATCATCTTGCGGTTTTCCAGCATGTACGACACCCCCGACGGCGTGCGTAAATTGTCCTCAAGCACATAAAACTCGCCCATGCCGGTCTTGACGATATCGATGCCCGCGACGTGTACGTAAACGTCGCCGGGTACATCGAAGCCGCGCATTTCCGGACGGAACAGTTTGTTGCCGAGAATTTGCTGCTCGGGTATGACGCCCGCTTTGATGATTTCCTGACCGTGATAAATGTCTTTCAGGAACGCATTCAACGCGCGCACACGCTGGCATGCGCCGTCGGTGATGATCTTCCATGCATCCGCCCGCAACACGCGCGGAATAATGTCGAATGGAATCGAGCGCTCGACGCCGCTTTCGTCGCCATAGACCGCAAATGTGATGCCGAGCCGCGTGAACAGCGTGTCCGCCTCGCGCTGCTTTTGCAACATGAAATCGATCGGCTTGCCTTTGAGCCATTCCGCATACGTCTGGTAATGCGGACGTACCGCACCATCCTCGCGGTACATCTCGTTGTAGATCTCACTGCGGATTGTTGGCGTGTTCACTCCATTGCCCCAAAGTTGCGCCGGATTACTTCTGGAGTTTGAAAGCAGCAATCACTGTGCCATTCTCCGTGAATCGCATACGCGTGCATCGTAACTATTTGTTATTAAACATTATTTTAAATTGGCTTCACTACGCATGCGAAACTGACTGAAGGGCCGGCGTGCGCGCTTGCACCACTTTGGCCAGCGCTTGAACGATACACCCGAAAGCGGTGCGCGGCCAACCATCCCGGTCGGCGTCGTTGCAATGATATTTCGCTGGCGGGTGCATATGGCGCGCCGGACGCGCCAACGCGGTGCGGTAAGATTCGGTTTTCTCCAAACCGGTATTTCGTTCATGACTTATTGCGTTGCAGCCGTAACTGATAGCGGCATTGTGTTCGCCTCCGATTCACGTACCAATGCCGGCGTGGATCAACTCGCGACTTTCAGCAAGATGACGGTCTTCGAGGCGAGGGACGAGCGCGTGCTGGTGCTGCTGTCTGCGGGCAACCTTGCATCGACTCAAAGCGTGATCAGCCTGCTCAAGCTGCGCATGAAAAGCGAACAGGGCGAGATCAACCCTCATGGCATGCTCGGGTTGCGCAGTCTCTACGACATTGCCACCCTGGTTGGCGACACCGTGCGCGAGGTGATCGTGCGCGACGGCGAGGTGCTGGCGCAGCAAAACATAGACCCCGGCTGCACCTTCATACTGGGCGGGCAGATCAAGGGCAAATCGCAGCGCTTGTTTCATATTTATCCGCAGGGCAACTTCATCGAATCCAGCGTGGATACCAATTATTTTCAGATCGGCGAAACCAAGTACGGCAAACCCATTATCGACCGTGTCGTCAAATACGACACTTCGCTGAAGGATGTCGCCAAATGTCTGCTGGTAAGTTTTAACTCCACCATGCGCAGCAATCTGTCGGTGGGGTTGCCGATCGATCTGGTGGTGTACGAAAAGGACGCACTGCAAGTCACGCTGCGGCGGCGTTTCGCCGAAGGCGATGCTTTCTTTTCCGAGATCGGACGCTTCTGGTCGGCAGGTTTGCGGCGCGTGTTTGCCGAGGCGCCGGAAGTGCCGTGGGATTAGATGTCGATCGCTTGATATCTATGAATCGAAATCCATGCCTTCGCTCTAAATTGAATTCCCTCCCCCTTGATGGGGCAAGGGCACACTTGAAGCGTAGCAGAGGGCTAGGGTGGGGGTGGAATATTCTGTGCTGCGCGATCATTTCACCCCCATCCCGGCCTTCCCCCGTCAAGGGGGAAGGAGAAAACACGAGAGACGCATGACTGCCAGCATCATCCTCTACGACCCCACCGCGCCACGAGCCAAAGCGCCGGCGAAAATTGAAACTGCCAGACCTGTACTGGAATCACTCGCCGGCAAAGTGGTCGGATTCATCGACAACGCCAAACCGAACTTCAATCATCTCGCCGACGACATCGGTGAGTTGCTGATGAAAAAATATGGCGTGAAGCAGGTGCTGAAGCGTCGCAAGCGCGCCGCATCTGTGCCGGCGCCGGACGATGTATACAGGGAATACACCGAGCAATGCGACCTGGTGATTACCGGGTCGGGCGACTGAGGATCCTGCACGTCGTGGAGTATCCACGACAGTGTAGAGATGACGAAACGCGGAAAAGCGGCGCTCACTATCTGCTCGACCGCGTTCGAGTCGCTGGGTCACGCGCAGGCCTCGGCGCTTGGAAAGAAGGATTTGCCGATAGCTCTGATGCCGCATCCGTTCGGGTTGCGTAAACGCGACGAGGTGCGTGCCATCGCTGAGAAGTGCGCAGACGACATCGCGCAGATGATGACCAAAGCGGGGGTATAACTTGGGAGTCAACAGCAACCGCAAAGACGCAAAGGTGCAAAGGAAACGCAAAGAAAAGCCATTTGAAGTTCTTTGCGTGAGATTCTTTGCGCCTTTGCGTCTTTGCGGTGGAGGTTTTTCGTTAGAGTCCTACTAATGTCAACCGCAACTACCTTCGAAGCGCTCGACGACCTCGACGCCATCAATAAACTCTACCGCGAACGCCGCTGGAGCGACGGCTTGCCCATCGTGCCACCCACGCAGGAGCGTGTCGCGCACATGCTAGCTTGCACCACGCGCAAACCAGATGAAGTTATCGCCAAACTAGCGCCGGGATTCGGCGAGGCCACGGTCGAGCGCATCGCGATCAACGCGGTGATGGCTGGTTGCGATCCGGAATATTTGCCGGTCCTGATCGCAGCGACGGACGCGGTGGCGCAGACTCAATTCAACCTGCAAGGTGTGGAGGCAACTACCAACTCAGCAGCGGTGTGGCTGGTGCTGAACGGACCCGTCGTGAACGAACTTGGCATCAACGCCACCTTCAATTGTCTCGGCCAGGGCGCATGGGCGAACGCGACGCTGGGACGTGCGATGCGGCTCATACTGCAAAATATTGGTGGCGCTCTGCCGGGCGACATGGATCGCGCGACGCAGGGCCAACCCGGCAAGTACACCTTCTGCTGCGGCGAAAACGAAGCGCAAAGTCCGTGGGCACCGCTGCATGTCGAGCGCGGCTTTGCGCACGACACCAGCACGGTGACCGTGGTGGCAGCCGAAGGCACGCTTAACATGAACACGCATTCCAAGGAGGCTGGTGAGTTGCTGCGCGTGTTCGCCGAATCGATGGTACATCCGGCCAGCAATGAGTACTGTCACGGCGGCGAACCGTGGCTGGTCATCGCACCTGAGCACGCGGAAATTCTCAGACGCGGCGGTTTGACGAAGCAGGACGTGAAACAGCAATTATGGGAACTCAGCAAAATGCCGGCTGGCCGCCTGTCGGTGAAAGAAATTTTGCGCGCGCAGGCTTCGCGCGGCGACGAGTACGGTGAAATCAAACCCGAAACGATATTGACCATCGCGCGCAAACCCGACGACATCTGGTTCATCGTCGCTGGCGGGCCAGGCACGCATTCGGTGTACGTGCCGTGCTTTGGTAACTCGCGTGCCGTGACACGTGAAATTTATAGGTAATTGTTTATAAAGGAGTTTTTTGTAATGGCACTATGCACGAAAACAAGGATGAAGGCAGGCGTATGCGGCTTGATTTTCGCGGCGAGCGTCGCGTGGACAATGCAAACGCATGCGCAAGTGCAAAGCGGGGAGTATCCAAATCGTCCGATACGTCTTATCACGCCGGCGCAACCCGGCGGCACCACCGACATCCTCGCGCGCGTTTTCGGCGCACGTTTGGCCGATCTCTACAAGCAGCAGATCGTGGTCGACAATCGCGCCAGTGCCTCCGGCGTGATCGCCGGTGAACTCACCGCGAAAGCGGCGCCCGACGGCTACACCCTGTTCATGGCGTATCACCAGCACACGGTGAACGCCGCGCTGATTCCCAAACTGCCGTATCACGCGGTCAACGACTTCACGCCGATTTCGCAATTGACGCGGGCGGGATTGTTGCTGGTCATCAATCCATCGTCACCGCCGAAAAATCTCAAGGAATTCGTCGACTGGACCAGGTCATTCAAAGGTGCGCTCAACTTCGGTTCGGCAGGTAACGGCAGTGGCGGCCATCTCGCCGGCGAACTCTACAATCTCGCGGCGGGCGTCAAGGCCGCACATATTCCATACAAAGGTTCGGCACCGTCGCTGATTGATCTGGTTGCTGGGCAGTATCACTACAACTTTGTCGGTATGCAGGCGGCGCAGGCGCTGGTGAAAGGCGGCAAGCTGCGCGCGCTTGCAGTCACCGCGCCCAAGCGCGTGGCGGCGTTGGGCGATCTGCCTGCGGTAGCGGAAGTGCTGCCCGGTTTTGAAGTTGTCGGCTGGTACGGCGTCATGGGCCCGGCCAAATTGCCCAAACCCATCGTCACCAAGCTACATGGCGACCTTATCAAATTTCTAAACGCGCCCGACATCCGCGACCGCATCGTCGCCGACGGCTCCGAGCCGGTGGGTTCAGACCCCGAAGCGTTCCGACAGTATCTGCTCGCCGATATGGCGAAATGGGCGAAGCTGGTGAAGGAGAGCGGGGCGAAGCTGGATTGATTTGGAGTGCGGGAGATGGTATCTACGCCTGCTATCCCTTTCCTCTACGCAGCAAGAACGGTTATCAAAGTACGAAAGGTATGCATAAAAGGGCTTAGCGCGGCACCGGGCGTGCTGGCAACTGGTCCGGGCGTGCTGGCGGCTGCACGGGCCGCGTCGGCAAGCGATCACGTAACGGATCGCGCCGCGCTGTGTCCGGGTAACCAGAATATTGATCGATAGGGTCTTCGCTTTTTACCTCTACCGGTTTTGGTGCGGCAGGTTTTGCCGCCTTTTCCTGCTCGAGACGACGTTCGCGTGCCTCTCTCATCTCACTTGCTGCCGCCCTATCGCGCTGCAACCGTTCCTGCGCCTCGCGTTGCTCCGCATCCGACGGTCTTGGCTGCACGTCGACCTCCTTGACAGTTACCGCACTTGCTGGCGGCTTATTGGAATAAGTGACTTTGCCGTCCGCGTCGACTGACCGGTAAATATTTTGGCCCGTAGCAGTTACGGTCAGCGTGGTCAGCATCACCACGCAGGCCGTTCGAACAGTGTTTGCAAATCGCCTCATATTCAGACCCTCCCATCAAGTGGATGATACAGGGAAACAGGTTCGCGACGCTTCTCCCCAATCTGAACGGCCGCTCCAGGGCGATTCTGTTGAAAAACTCGACGTTGTTGGGAAAGTGGCGCTCGGATATCGATGCTAATGTCGCGGGATGATGGGCCTTGGTGCTCACCACTGGGCCTGATTGCTTGGTTTGTCGGTTAATCGGGAGGGTTCCACCTCAAGCGAGTGCAACTCTTCTGTGGATTGGCGGCCCTTGGGCAATCAGTTTTCCATGCGACGTAGATTCTGGGTAATGCCTGCTAACGTGAATTCGTCTGTTGCGCCTGTGAGTCCGCGCAGGCGCAGACGGCCAAGCTTCAGAATGGACTTGAGGTGCGCGAAGGGCATCTCGACCTTCTTGCGCTCGCAACGTGAGCGTTGATATTCGGGAGTCGTGGCAATTTCTTTAGGGCATTTCCCGCTTTTTTGCCCCATAAAGCTACGCTCGCACGCCACCCCCGTTGCGGCTATCATTGCGCCCTTTCTTTCCGCAGGCACTACGCAGGTGATCCATTTTCGTAATTTCACGCTCGCGCGCGGCGCGCGCAAGTTGATTGAAAACGCCAATCTGCAAATCCACGCCGGCTGGCGCGTAGGGTTGGTCGGCGCCAACGGCAGCGGCAAATCCAGCCTGTTCGCGTTATTGCACGGCGAGCTTCATGCCGATCTCGGCGACTGCGAATGGCCGGTTTCATGGCGCATTGCCACGGTGGCGCAGGAAACGCCTGCGCTGGAGACGCCTGCCATCGATTACGTGCTGGATGGCGACACGGAGTTGCGCGCGATCGAGCGCGAGCTGGCCGAGGCGGAAGCACATCATGAAGGTGGCCATCTGCTCGGTGATTTACACGGGCGTCTGAACGATATCGGTGGCTACGGCGCACGCGCACGCGCGGCTTCGCTGCTGGCGGGGCTGGGTTTTGCCACGACTGACATCGAGCGCCCTGTGGCGGAATTCTCCGGCGGCTGGCGCATGCGTTTGAATCTCGCACAGGCGCTGGTGAGCCGCTGCGATTTGATGCTGCTCGACGAACCGACCAACCATCTTGATCTCGACGCCGTGGTGTGGCTCGAAAAATGGCTGGCGACATTTCGCGGCACGCTGGTGGTGGTGTCGCACGACCGTGATTTTCTCGATGGTTGCACCACGCACATCGCGCATATTTACACCGAACGGCTCACGCTCTACACCGGCAACTACACCGCATTTGAAACGCAGCGTGCGGCGCAACTGGCGGTGCAGCAGGCGATGTATGAAAAGCAGCAGCGCCAGATCGCGCATCTGCACAGTTATATCAATCGCTTTCGCGCGCAGGCCACCAAGGCGCGTCAGGCGCAAAGCCGCCTGAAGGCACTGGATCGCATGGAAATCATCGCTGCGGCGCACGTCGATACGCCGTTTGATTTTGAATTCATGGCACCGGAGCGTGCACCCGATCCGATGCTGCGTCTGGATGACGTGGATGGGGGCTATGGTGACGTGCGCATACTCGGTGGCGTCAATCTGACGTTGCGTCCGGGCGCGCGCATCGGCTTGCTCGGCCCTAACGGCGCGGGCAAGTCCACGCTGATCAAGCTGTTGTCCGGTGAAAACGCACCGCTCTCCGGTGAGCGCACGGAAGGGCGTGGTCTGGCCATCGGCTATTTCGCGCAGCATCAGCTTGAACAACTGCGGCCCGACGAATCGCCGCTGCGGCATCTGATCTGCAAGGAGCCGCGCACGCGTGAGCAGGAATTACGCAACTATCTCGGCGGCTTTGATTTTAGGGGTGGTATGGTGGACACGCCGGTGGCGCCTTTTTCCGGTGGCGAAAAATCGCGCCTCGCGCTGGCGCTGATGATACGCACACGGCCGAATCTGCTGCTGCTCGACGAGCCGACCAATCATCTCGATCTGGAAATGCGCCACGCGCTGAACGTGGCGCTGGCCGAATACGAGGGCAGCCTGGTACTGGTGTCGCATGACCGGGCGCTGCTGCGCACAGTGTGCGACAGCTTCCTGCTGGTGGCTGATGGCGTAGTACGGGAATTCGACGGCGATGTCGATGACTATCTGGCGTGGATTACGGCGCGCCGACTGGCGCAAAGTACACCGGAGCTTGTTGAGAAGACTACACGGCGCGAAGCACGCTCGTCGGCACGGCGGGGGCGGCAGGAACCATCGGGGCGTCGCCGCCCGCTGGAAAAGGAAATTGAAAAGCTCGATCGCGATCTGGCGAAATGGAACAACGAAAAACTGGGTCTCGATACGCAACTCGCCGACCCGGCGCTGTATCGGAACGCAAGCACCGCCGATCTGCGCACGATGGCCGCGCGGCAAGCTGAATTGGTGCAACTGATTGAAATCGCCGAGCATCGCTGGCTGGAGCTTCATTCCGAACTGGATGCGTTGGGTGAGGTGCAAAAAACATCGTAAGCATCCATTACTCGTAACAGTTACATTCCAGATCGGTCGTTCCCGCGCAGGCGGGAAGCCATGCAATGTCGCTTACGCCAACTGTGTTATGGGTTCCCGCCTGCGCGGGAACGACAGGGGGCTTATGTGGTTTGATGGCACTTGATTTGAGACATTCATCACGTTAGATCCAGCAATCTCGAATGATTCAGAAAGTTGCATGAGCAACCCGCACGCGACCTCACCACCTGTTCCTGCAACCCTGTCGCTGGCATTGCCGGTTGCGATCGGCGCGCAGACGTTTACCGCGGCTGCGATGTTCGCGCCCGGTGTACTCGCGCCCGCGGCGAGTGCGGATATCGGTGTGCCGGCGACTGCAGTGGGCGTCATGACGTCGCTGATTTATCTGGCGGCGGCGATTTCCGCGCCGCAAATAGGCGGTCGTGTGCCGCAGCTGGGCGCATTGCGAGTGACGCAAATCGCATTGCTGCTGTCGGCGTGCGGACTGGCGCTGGCGACGGTGGCGCATCCGTTGGTCTTGCTGCTTGCCGCGATCGTCATTGGCATCGGTTACGGACCTTCCACGCCATCCGGCTCCGCATTGCTGGCGGAGCGCACACCGCCGCGCGTGTTCAATTTTGTGATGTCGCTGCGCCAGACCGGAGTGCCGCTGGGCGGCACGCTGGTTGGATTTGTTTTGCCGTGGATAATCATCGTCGCCGGCTGGCGCGTCGCGGCACTGGCGGCGGCAGCGGCGTGCGCGATGACGGCACTTGTGTTGCAAACGGTGCGCGCGCGCTTTGATCATCCCGGCCACGCCGGCGGGAATCATCCCACGGCACGCACAGGTTTGCTGAAGTCGTTGCGCATGGTGCTGACGCATCGCGAGTTGCGCAGCTTGTCGCTGACGGCTTTTTTGTATGGCGGTGTGCAACTGACTAGTGCGAGTTTTCTGGTGGTGTTTCTGGTCGAACAGGCATCGATGAGCGTGGTGCGTGCGGGCGCGGTGTTGTCGGCTGCCATGCTGGCGGGCATGGTTGGCAGGCTGGCGTGGGGTGC
>Ga0315912_10006821_pt1 | contig 10139 bp, 5 predicted proteins | sample VfabasoilMG_FD_204469 | JGI IMG/M metagenome (GOLD analysis project Ga0315912, IMG submission 204469) | Garden soil microbial communities collected in Santa Monica, California, United States - V. faba soil | ecosystem: Environmental > Terrestrial > Soil > Garden | place: USA: California... | reverse complement strand
TGCCGCCGGAGGCGCTGCGCCTGCTTTGGGAGCGGCGCCAACCGATCAGCGAGGAGCAACTCGAGTTCGGCCGGCGCACTTGGGCTTCGTTTCGCTCTTCCGACCCACGCGCGCTGGCCGCGCTCGCGCGCGACGGCACGCCGCTGCTGCCTGCGCTCGCAGCCGCGCTACAGCGGCATCTGCAAGAGTTACCGTCTGTCGAAAACGGGCTCGGCCTCACTCACCACTTACTGTTGCAAGCGCTCGCCGAAGGCGAAGCGCAGCGCGCGGGCCGCCTCGTGGGCCTCGTCATGCACGACCGCGATCCCTTGCCGGGGCTCGGAGACCTCGGCTACGACCAGGCGCTGCGCGAGCTTGCGGCGCTACCCGACGCGCTCGTGCAGCGGAGCGGCGGCCATGCGCACGAAGCGTGGCATCGCGACGAGATTGCGATTACGGAGTCCGGCCGCGCCGTGCTCGAAGGGCGACGTGACGCGCTCGCGTTGCCGTTCGCTGAGCGTTGGGTCGGCGGCGTGCGCATCGCGCCCGGGCAACGCAACTGGCGCTGGGACGAGCGCGCCCGCAGCGTCGGATTGAGGTGATGCAGCGAGCGCCGACGCCGCTCGTGCGCGCAGCCGCCGGCATCGATCAGAACGAGACGCGGAATCCTGCGCGGTACCGCAACCCGAGCGTATCGAAGAACACCGGATTCGTCGGGTAGGCGTTGCCGCCCGGCGCGATCGCGGGCTCTTCATCGAGCAGGTTGTTGATGACCCAGAACACCTGCATCTGGTTGCCCTCGTTGCGGCGGAAGTCGTACGACCCTGAGTAGCTCAAGTAAAACGCATCGTCGACGCTGTTGTCGTTCACCGAGAGCAGCTGCGCGTTGCTCGGGCTGCCCGGCGGGCTTTCGAACCACGTCGCGTTGAGGCTGCCCGACCCGACATACCGCGTCTCGAGCGTGCTCGTGAACCGATCGCTGGCAAACGTCAGGAACGCCCGCGCTTGCCATTTCGGTTGCGTGTTGAACGAGCCGAACGACGCCACCGGACCGCTCTGCCCCTCATAGTCGATCGGCGCGGTCCCAAGGCCCGTGTCGACGATCATGTCGTAGAGATAGGTTCCAATGAGCCGCAGGTTCAGATTGCTGCCGCTTTGAAGCGGGAAGTCGAAATTCGCCTCGTAATCCCAACCTCTCGTCAGGAACCCGGCCAGGTTCACCGCGCTCGAATCGATGGCCGTGATGTCGCTGCCCGGCCCTTCGCCCACGATTCGATCGCACGCACGGCCCGTGCCTCCGCTCGAGAAGCACGCTTGCACGAGCGGCTGGTTGCCCGGGCTCTGCGTGATCGCGTCGGCCAAGTCGATCTCGAACCAGTCGGCCGAGACACGGACTCGATCGAACGAGAACACGGCGCCGAGCGTCTTCGTGTCGGCAGTTTCGGGCTCGAGGTTGGGGTTGCCGCCCGTCGTCGCCGCGAAGTTCGTGTCCGTGACGCCGCCGTTCCAAGGATCGGTGATCGTGGCGAAACCGACTTGCGTGACACGCGGCAGGAACAGCTCGCGGAAGCCCGCCGCGCGCACGTCCTGGGAAACGGTCGCGCGGAACCGCAGCCAGTCGAGCGGATCGTAGATCGCGGCCACCTTCCAGCTCGCGAACGTGTCGTCGCCGGTGATCGTCGCGTCCGTCGCGCTCTTCGTCTCGTTTTGCGTCTCGCGTATCGAGAAGTTCGTGTGGAATTTCTGCGTCATCGGCACGTCGAGCTCGCCGTACGCTTCGAGCACATCGATGTCGCCGCCGCGGTCGAGGCCGTACGAGAGCAGGTACGAGCTGTACCAAGGTTGATTCGCAAGGTCATGCGTCGTCTCGGCTTTGTCGGTGCGCCACTCGACACCCGTTGCGAGCGCGATCGGGCCCGCCCAGCCTTCCGCGATCGTGCTGCGGAAGTTCACGCCGACGACGTCCTGCGTGTATTCGTTGTCCTCTTTCAATGTCCGGAACACGTAATCGAGGGCCGCGGGGCTCGCATTGCCGTTACCGAAGATGTTCAGCGGCACGCACCCCGCGGCGTTTGCGCTGAACGTCGGATTCGCAACGCCATTCTAGGTCGGCAACGTCGCGCGGCAGACGATTGGGCTCGTCGGATTCAAGGGGTCGGAGCGTACGGCGTCGAGCGCCCACCGCAGGAAATCGTGTTGCCTGACGGCGCCGCCAGCGAGGCTGCCAACCATGTTATGAATCAGCTGCTGATGGTTTTCGTTCTTGCCGTGCTGGTAGTAGACGTCCCAGTTCCACTCGCTACCGAGCTCGCCCTCGAGCCCGGTTACGAATCGCGTCGTCTCGTTCTCAGTCGTGTTCACCGCGTTGATGACGTCGGGCATGAAGATACGCGCCAGTTGCCCGCCGTTGGGGCCGAGCGCGGCTGCGACGGCCGGGGTGAGAAACGCGTTGTCCGCCTGGATACGTAACCCGGTCGGACCGAGACCGCCGTTCGCCGGCGTGCCCAACGCGTCGCTCGTCGAATACGCAACTTCGCCGAACCAGCTCAGCCGGTCGCTGACGTCGAAACCGACGTGCGCCATGCCTGAATAGCGCTCGACCTCAGGGCGGACATTCGAGGTACCGTATCCGAGCAGCGTGCCGTCGCCGCCGATGCGCGTGGCGAAGCCGACACCCGGAACGCCGAGGTCGAACGGCGAGACCGCCGACCCGTCGGCATTGAAGGTCAAGTTGGGCCCGAGCGGTGGCGGCACCGATGGCGGCGTCCCCGGCGGATTCGCGCACGCCGCGGTAAGGCAGCTCTGGATGACGCCGTACTGCGACGTCGTCTGCTTCGCGTCGGGCGCGACGACGAAGTTCGGCTGTCCCGCCACCCCGGCGCGGTTAGCGATGCCCCACCCTTCGTGGCACCAATCGCGCGTGTATGAGCACGGGCCGATGCGGTCCTGCTTCTGGTACTCGAGGCCTGCGATCACGTGGCCGCGGCCGTCGTCGCCGAAGGCCGTGCCCCACGCAAACGAGGCGTGCGTGTCGCCGCCGTCGCCTTCAGCCGTTTGGCCGTAGTCGATTTGGGCTTTGACGCCTTCGAGATCCTTGTCGAGGATCACGTTGACGACGCCGGCAATAGCGTCCGAGCCGTACTGCGCCGACGCACCGCCGGTCACGACTTCGGTGCGCTCCACGAGCATCGACGGAATAAGCGTCAGATCCACGGCGCCGCCTTCCGTGGTCGGGACGACGCGCCGCGTGTCGATAAGCGTCAGCGTGCGAGTGCCGAAGAACGGGTTCAGCCCGCGCAAGTTCGCGAGCTGCGCGCCAACGTTGAAGTTGCCGATGCCGACGTTGGTCTCCGTGAAGAACGGCGTGTTCTGCGGCAACGTGCGTATTACGTCGCCGACGTTGACGAGGCCTAGATTCTCGATCTGCTGGGAGTCGATCGTCGTGAGCGGTTGCGACGAGTCGAAGCCGCTGCGGCTGACTCGCGAGCCAGTCACGATGATTTCTTCTTGCGGACCGGCCTGTGCGCCGGCCGGCTGCTGCGCGATTGCGGGCAGCGCCCCCGCGACGGCGATGGCTAGCAAGCTCAAGGAACCGAGCCGCACCGCGCCGCACCGCACACACACTCGAGTAGTCGTCATAGTCATCCCCCGTCCGTGTAAACCGTTGGTGGAAACTCGACGGTCCGCCCCGATCGGATCGACCGTCGCGAAGCAAAACCCGAATAGCACCGTATCGTCAGCGGATCGAGACAAAAACTCAACTCCGGGACGATCGACCCGCTGCGCTGGACGAGAGCCCGATGCGTCGGTCGACGGGGCGAACAGGCATCGCCCTCCGTCGAGACGGGGCGGTTCGTTGCCTGGTTCGGCGCAGTGCTAGTATCGGGGCCGTGAGTATCGCAGCGTCGGGCTGCGCTCGCCGAAAAGAAGACCGCGCATAAGACCAGTTTCATCCCGAGGGGGGGTTCAAAATGAAGTTCTTGCGTTTGCCGGCATCGGCCATGCTATCCCTTGCGCCGCTCTCGTCTGCGGTGCTCTTGCTCTGCGTTCCAGGAGGAGCCCACGCTCAGGGCGATACCCTCGAGGAGATCACCGTCACGGGATCGCGCATCGTCCGCCGCGACTTCGAGGCGAATAGCCCGATCCTCACGGTAGAAGAAGAGGCGTTCGACAATACGATGTCGGTCGGCATCGAGACCGTCATGAATCAGTTGCCGCAGTTCGTGCCCGCGGTGACACCGTTCACGACGACCGACGTGCAGGCGAGCGCCACGAATACGCCGGGCGCGTCGACGTTGAGCCTGCGCGGCCTCGGCGCAAACCGTAACCTCGTGCTGATCGACGGGCGGCGCGGCATGCCCGTAAACGCGCTCGGCGCGACCAGCATCAACTCGATTCCATCGGCCGCCGTCGCGCGAGTCGAGACGATCACGGGCGGCGCCTCGTCGGTGTACGGCGCCGACGCGATGGCCGGCGTCGTCAACTTCATCCTGAAGAAGGACTACGAGGGAGTCGATTTCGACCTGCGCTACGGTGAAACAGCCGAAGGCGACGGCGAAGAGATGCGGCTCACCGGTATCTACGGTGCCAACTTCGCCGACGATGCCGGCAACGTGCTGATGGGCTTCGAGTACTCGTCGCGAGGAGAGGTCAGATCGCGCGATCGCGACTGGCAACGCGCCATCTGGGAAGACCGCACCGTCGGCGCCAACTTTTTTGCGCCAACCGAAACCGCTTACGTGACCGAGGCAGGCAACCTGCCGAATCAAACCACAGCCAACAACCTGATGCCGTGCCGCACCGGCACCAACGTCAGTGTGGCGACTAGCCAGCAGTTCTTCACGAACTTCGATGCGACCGGCTCGCTTTGGAAGTTCCAGCCCGACGGCTCGAACTGCTTCAACGGTTCGATGGGCGACAACGTGATGCTGCGCAAGTATCGCATCGACAACGAGCAACAGCAGGTGCCACCGCCTAACAGCGTTCAAAACCAGCTCGTCGAGATCGATACGACAGGCATGATGGAAATCCCGCTCGACCGTTACGCGTTCTTCGGCAACGGCCGGCTCGAGATCACCGACAACGTCTCGGCGATCGTGCAAGTCAACTTCAGTGAAGACGAGACCAACACACAGCTCGGCGACAACTACTTGGGCTCGTTCTGGGGTGCGTACGTGCCCCACGGCACCGGCATTTATGCTCCTTCGGTCGGCCCGGGCGGCGTCACGCAGCCGGCGTACCTGCCGGGTGGCGTATACGGGTTGAACTGCGCGCCGACCGGCGGCTGCACGAACTCGCAGGTGTGGCCGACGTCTGCGCCGCTCGCGCAATTGCTCGACAGCCGCACCAATCCGAACGCGGCTTGGTCGATGGCGAGCTTCACGACCTACGCTGGCAAGCGCACGACGGAAAACGACGTGCAGACCTATCAGTTCCTCGCAGGGTTTGAAGGTGAGATCGGGAGCGGGGATATGACTTGGGAGGCGTACGTTTCGCACGGCTCGACCGACGTGTCGACGCTGTTCGGCGGCGTGATCGCGATCGAGCGCTTCCGCTATCTCGTGAACCTGCCGAACTATGGCCGCAATGCGTTCGACCAGGGCAACGACTTCAGCGCCGCCCACATCGCCGGCGGCACGCTGCGTTGCACGACGGGCCTGCCGATCGTCGAGGATTTCACGCCGTCGCAAGACTGCATCGACGCGATCGTCGCGGATCTGCAGAGCACGTCGGAAATGGAGCAGACGATCGCAGAGGCCAACTTGCAAGGAAAGCTCGTCGACACGTGGGCCGGTGAGGCGCGATTCGCGGTCGGCGTGTCCACGCGCGAGAACAGCTATTTCTATATCCAGGACGGTTTGGCGAGCCAGACCTCGTTCTTGGACGGCGCGGTCGGCATCTTCCCCGGCGGTAACTCACAGGGCGAGGTGTCGACGTCGGAGATCTATGGCGAGCTGCTGCTGCCGTTGGCGTCCGATTTCGGCATCCTCGACGAGTTCAACCTCGAGCTCGGCTACCGCTATTCGGACAACGATCCGACCGAGGCCGTGGAAACCTACAAGGCCATGTTCGACTGGCGCGTCAACGATCACTTGCGGCTGCGCGGCGGCCGCAACGTCGCGAACCGCGCGCCGAACATCGGCGAGCTGTTCGAGGCGAAGACGCAGATCGTCGGCGCGGGCGGCAGCACGTTGGGCGACCTCTGCTATGCGAGCAACACCACGGGCGGCGCCCTCAGCGCGAATCCGGCGTTGAATCCGAATGCGGCGCAGGTTCGGGCGATGTGCGAGGCGCAGATGGGCGTGACCGGCGCAGCGGCGTACTACGCTACGGGCAACATCCCGGCCGTCAGCACGCTCGGCAACCGCACCGGTAACCCGAACCTGCACTCCGAGGGCGGCGAGACGATGACTCTCGGCGCGGTGATGAACATCGCTGACCGCACGCAAATCTCGATCGATGCCTACGAGATCACGATCACGGACTACATCGCGGCACAGCTCGGCGAGTCGGTGTTCCGAACGTGCTACGACCCGTTGTACAACCCGACCTATGCGCCATTCACGGCGTCGTGCAACCAGATCTTGCGCGATCCGACGAACGGCGCGATCGGTGCGGTCGACGTCACGTACTCGAACAGCTCCTCGGTCGAGACGAGCGGCGTCGACCTGCAGTTTGATTGGGGCCGGGACCTTGCGGGCGGCAATTTCCGCTTGAACTTCTTGGCGAGCTATCTCGACAGCATGAAGACGAAGCTGACGCCGACTGCGGCATGGAGCGAGTGGGCGGGCACGCTCGGCCCAGCAGGCTTGTCGGGCTTGAACTCGGGCGCGTTCGACTATCGGACGTTCACGACGCTGAGCTTCGCGAAGAACGACTGGAACCTCGGCCTCCGCTGGCGCCACCTGCCGACGATCAAGCCGTCGGCGTTCGTGTCGAATCCGAACACGACGACGATCGAAACGCCGTCGTACGACGCGTTCGACCTGTCGGGCGGGATGCGTTTCGCGGACAACTGGCAGCTGCGCTACGGCATCGACAATCTGCTAGACACCGAGCCGGTGTTCACGAATGCGACGCGCTACACGCGCGGCACGTCGACGCTCGGCGGCTTCTATGACGTGCTCGGCCGCCGCGCGTACGTCGGAATGCAGGTGAGCTTCTAGCTAGAAGGCCACCGGCCGAGAGAGCAGCAAAAAAACCGCTCTCTCGGCCGGCTGGGTCGGGTCGACCCTCACTGACGCGTGAAATCGACGCCGCTCTCGATCAGCTTCTCGTAACGGTCGAGATCGAGGTTGTTCTCCACGCAGACGTACTCCTGGAGCCGCGTCGCCTCGCGCAGCATCAAGGTCGAGCGCAAGACCCACGGCTTCGTCAGCACGTTTGGGTCTTCCATCGTCACCTCGTAGTCGATGCGATCCTTGCTGACCCGCGTGTAGCGCTCGACGATGTGCAGCGCGTCGGAGTGAAACGTGCCCGTGCCGGCGAGCCAGGTCTTGTCGTTGAAGCCGGCGACGTCGACGACGAGCGTATCGCCGTCCCAATGCGCGACCGAGTTACCCATGTAGCTCGGCAGCATGTCGTCCGGATGCTCCGCGCCGATGGGGATCACGCGAAACGTGCTCATGTACTCGTACAGGATCACGAGCTGCGTCGGAGTTTGGACGAACTGCTGTGGGAACAAGCCAAGCATGACGCTGCGGGGAATCCCCGCCGGTAGGCACTTACTTGTGGGGTCGTCGACGCCGCGGCGATCGAACGCCTCGAGCACTTTCTGCGCGGCCCAATCTTGATACGGCGCGCCTTCGCGGCCGGCCGGTCGATCGTTCGACGAGCCGACGACGGCCGCATTTGGGTCTCGCCCCGAGCCACCGACTCCGGTCCCCGCGTTCGCTTCGGCCCAAGCTCCAGGCTGCGTGCTGCCGCCCTGCCAGACGCCCGTGAGATCCGGCTTGCCCGCAGCCGTGCGCGGTATGCTCGAAGCGTCCGTGCCACGCGACGTTTGCGCCTGCGCGTGCACCGGGGCAATCACGATGACGAGCGCAGCCGCGACGAGCGCGCGTGTCATCGGACGTCGACGGCCGGAGCGCTGCCGCCGTCTCCCGTGCCTGCCGGCGGGCCGAACATCATCTTCTCGCCGTTCGGCAAGGTGACCTCGCGCGAGTGGCCCCATGTGCCGCCGTCACGAGCGCGCCAACCCGTGACGGTGAGCGTGTCACCAACCTTCATCGTGGCATCGCGTTTCCAGCCGAGCCTGTACAGCGCGACGGGCGGATAACCCTCGAGCTGCCAGTTGCTTACCGTGCCTTGCTCGTCTTTGACGTCGAGATAGAGGTGCGTGTGCGGGCTCGTCCACTCGACCTTCGTGAGCACGCCGGTCAACGTGATCGGCTTCTCAACGTCGTACTCGGCACCGAACGAATGATGCGCCGCGAGCGGGAGCGCACAGGCTGCGCCGACGCCGAGCACCACCACGATAGTCGCGATCCGCTTCGTCACTGCCCATCCCCTCGAGCTAGCGGTTCGAAAATCATACTCCGACCCGGCGTCTCGCTTCAGATCGCGCGAATTTCGCCTTCTGCGTCGCGCGCAACTTTTTCGCCACACTTGCATGTGCGAGGCATCTAACCGGCGCTCCACGCGGGTTTGAGCTGCAAAAGCCTTACGCCCGAACCAGTCGGTTCGGTCAGACATTATCGCTCATAGCAAAGTTTCCGGTATCCTCCACGCAACGTCGGCTCGAGCACGGGATCCGACTGGGCGGAGAGGGGTGCTTCTGCCGGCGACACTAACCAGGCGTCGTTGAGGAGCACCAACATGTCCAAGAAACACTCGCTTCGTTCAGCCGTCCGTCTCGCCTTGCGATCTAGTCGTGGCGGTTTTTCGACCGGTCCCGTGAGCAAAGTGGCGCGCTGCGCGATTCTGACCGGCGCGGCAGCAGCCGCTGTCACCGCATTACCCTCGGTCTACGCTCAAGACAATCCGGTCGAAGAGCTCGTCGTCACCGGCACCCGCATCCGTCAACCAGGCGTCGTCTCGTCGAGCCCGATCTACAGCATCAACTCGGACGAGATCGAGCGGCAGCAAGAGCCGGAGATCGAGAAGATCCTGCGCCTCTTGCCGATCACCGTTCCGAGCGACGGCCAGAACGTCAACAACGGCACCCAGGGCGCGTCCACTATCAACCTGCGCGGCTTGGGATCGCAGCGAAATCTCGTTCTCGTCAACGGTCGGCGCATGGTGCCGTTCAACGACGACGGCGAAGTCGACACGGCGATGATTCCGCCCGCCCTCATCGATCGCATCGACATCATCACCGGCGGCGCATCGGCCGTGTACGGGTCGGATGCCATCTCGGGCGCCGTCAACGTCATCCTCAAGGACGACTTCGAGGGTGTCGACGTTCAACTCAATACATCGCAGACGGGCGAGAGTGACGGCCAAGACACCTTCGCGGCCGTGACGCTCGGAACGAACGCCGCCGACGGCGCGGCCAACATCGTCTTGAGCTTGGGCTATCAGGATCGCGAAGCGATTCTGCTCGGCGCTCGGCCACTCGGCCAACTCGGCATCGCGACCGCCAGCGGCGCGAACTACGCACAGTATCTCGCCGGTCAGCCCCCGGCCCCCGCTCCGGCCGGGTGCGGCGGCCCAGGCTCCGTCGCCCCCGGTGGCGGGTCTACGACGACGGTGCCGACGCGCATCGCCATCGCCGGCGGGCCGGGCCTCGGTCAGTTCCGCGACGACGGCTCGCTCGGCGCCAACTGCAGCGAGTTCAACTTCAACCCGTTCAACTACTACCAGACGCCGCAAAAGCGCTATACGGGCACAGTGCTCGCGAACCTCGACGTCAGCGACACGTCCGAGATCTACTCGATGTTCAATTACGGCAAGACCAGCGTGGACCAGCAGGTCGCCGCCTCGGGCGTCTTCGGCACGGGCATGTTCACGCCGCTCGCAAATCCGTTCATCCTCCCGGCGGTGCGCAGCCAGATCATTGGCATCGCCGAGGCCGGGCGGCTCGCGGGCACTGTCTACAAGGTCCCAACCTCCACGGGCTTTTACAACTGGCAAGACACTAACAACAACAATGTCGTCGACGCCGCCGACAATCTGCAGCTGCAGTACCGCCGCCGCACCGTAGAGCTTGGCGAACGCGC
>Ga0315912_10006820_pt1 | contig 10140 bp, 6 predicted proteins | sample VfabasoilMG_FD_204469 | JGI IMG/M metagenome (GOLD analysis project Ga0315912, IMG submission 204469) | Garden soil microbial communities collected in Santa Monica, California, United States - V. faba soil | ecosystem: Environmental > Terrestrial > Soil > Garden | place: USA: California... | reverse complement strand
TCGGGCGCGCCCAGCTCCTCGGCCAGCGCGGCCACCGCTTCGACGGTCGCCGCGTAATCGCCGCGCGGCGTAGACACCCGGCGGCGGGCGACGGCCGTTCCCGCAGGATCCAGAGCAATTCCCTCGATCTTGGTCCCGCCCAAATCGATTCCTACCCGAAGCACGGCCCGAAGCCTATCAGCCTGAAGCCTTACTCCTCAGGGGTAAGCGGCCACGGACTCTCATCGGTATTTAGATCAGGACCAGTTGAGGACGTCAAACCACCAGTTCCGGGTACTGGCAACGCCGGTTTTTCTCCGGTATCCTATTGAGTCCACAGGTCTTTTGGGGGTGAGATCGAGACGCGGACGGCGCCCGGAACGAGCGGGGCGACGCCCGGCGCCGACCGCCCGAGCGGGAGCCGATTCATGTTGAAGCGATCATTGATCGCGTGTGGCATCGCGATCGTGTGCGGGGTGTTTTCGACCTACGCACAGCAGGCGGGTCAGCCTGCACGTCCGGCCGCGCTCGCGGCCGCCCAGCCCCAGGGTGCTGCCGCTCCGGCCGGTACCGCACGTAGGGTCACCCCGGCCCCCGCCTCAGCTCGAGCGGCAGCCCCGGTCTCCACGATTTCGGACGCCGAGCAGAAGGCGTTCTTCACCCAGTACTGCATCGCCTGCCATAGCGAGCGGGCCAAGGCCGCGGGCATGGACTCGGCGCGCAAGCTGGCGCTCGACGGCCTGGACCCGGCCAACGTGGCGCACGACGCCAAGACGTGGGAGCTGGTGGTCCGCAAGCTGCGCGCCGGCATGATGCCCCCGGCCGGCATGAAGCGGCCCGAGCCGGCCGCGTACGACGCGATGATCAGCTCGTTCGAGCAGGAGCTCGACGCGGCGGCGGTGCCGTTCACCCCCGCGCCGGGTCTGCACCGCTTGAACCGCACGGAATACGCGAACGTGGTGCGCGATCTGCTGGACCTGCCGATCGACGCCGCGAAGTATCTGCCGTCCGACGATTCCACGTCCGGCTTCGACAACATCGCCGGCGCGCTGGGCCTCTCGTCCACGCTCGTCGAGGCGTACGTGTCGGCGGCGCAGAAGATCAGCCGCCTCGCGCTCGGCTATCCCGAGCAGCCGACGCTGGCGGTCTACCGCACTCGTGAGGACACGTCACAGGACTACCACCTCGAAGGCATGCCGTTCGGCACGCGCGGCGGTCTCGTGGTGCCCCATCTCTTCCCGTCCGACGGTGAGTACCAGATGACGGTGACGCCGATCTTCGGCGACAACATGTCGCCCACCGGCTTCGGCTCGGTGCCGTGCGAGCGCATCGAGATGCTGCTCGACGGCGAGCGGCTGCAGCTCGTGGACTGGGTGGGCGGCGGACGTCAGGCCGCAGCCAACTGCGGCCCGGGCCGCACGCCGCAGCGCGAAGCGCAGCGTGGCGGCCAGGCGGGACCAGACGCCTTCTTCGGTGGACGCGGCGGCACGCCGATGCGCATCCGCTTCAAGACGACCGCGGGCACGCACGACGTGGGTGCCACGTTCCTCGCCACCAACTTCGCGCCGCTGCTGGACCTCGACAAGCACTTCCAGCGCGACACGCTGCAGACGGGCCCGACGCCCGGCTACACGTTCTTCCCGCACATCGGCACCATCCGCATCGAGGGTCCCTTCCAGGCCACGCAGGCGGTGGACTCGCCGAGCCGCCGCAAGCTGTTCGTCTGCACGCCGAAGACGGCGGCCGAAGAGACCGCGTGCGCGCGCCGCATCGTCACCCGGCTCGCCACGAACGCGTATCGCCGCCCCGCCGCCGCGAGCGACGTGGAAGACCTGATGACGTTCTACTCCGCCGGACGCAAGGAGAAGAACTTCGACGCCGGCGTCGAGATGGTGCTGGCGCGCGTGCTGGCGTCGCCGCAGTTCATCTACCGCATCGAAGAGGAGCCCGCGGCGGTGAAAGCGGGCACGGCGTACCGGATCAGCGATATGGATCTGGCGTCGCGCCTGTCGTTCTTCCTCTGGAGCACGTCGCCGGACGAAGAGCTGCTGCGCGTGGCGAGCCAGGGCCGCCTGCGCACGCCGGCGGTGCTCGAGGCGCAGGTGCGGCGCATGCTGAAGGACCCGAAGGCCGAAGCGCTTGCCGTGAACTTCGCCGGCCAGTGGCTGAACCTCCGAGGCCTCGACGCCACCTCGCCGCTGCCGCTCATCTACCCGGACTTCGACGATCCGCTGCGCCAGGCGATGCGGCGTGAGGTGGAGCTGCTGTTCGACTCCATCGTGCGCGAGGACCGCAGCGTCGTGGACCTGTTGAGCGCCGACTACACGTTCGTGAACGAGCGGCTGGCCAAGCACTACGGCATCCCGAACATCACGGGCAGCCAGTTCCGGAAGATCACGCTCGGGCAGGACATGGACGCGCGCAAGGGGCTGCTCGGCAAGGGCGCCTTCCTCGCTACCACGTCGAAGCCGGAACGCACGTCGCCGGTGACGCGCGGCAAGTGGATCATGGGCAACGTGCTCGGCATGAGCCCGCCGAACCCGCCGCCGGACGTGCCGCCGCTGCCGCCCCGCCCGGCGGACCCGAACGCGAAGGAACCGACGATGCGCGCGAAGATGGAACAGCACCGCGTGCGCTCCGACTGCACGCAGTGCCACCGTCTGATGGATCCGATCGGGTTCGCGCTCGAGAACTTCGACGGCATCGGGCTGTGGCGCAGCACCGACGAGAACCAGCCGGTGGACCCGAAGGCCACCGTCTACGACAACTCGCAGGTGACCGGCCCGACGAGCCTGCGCGAGTGGATCCTCAAGACCTACTCGCACCAGTTCGTCGAGGTGGCGGCGGAGAAGCTGCTGGTCTACGGCCTCGGCCGCGGCGCGGAGTACCAGGACATGCCGCTCGTGCGCTCGCTCGCGCGCGATGCGCAGGGCAGCGGCAACAAGTTCTCGACGCTCGTGCTCGGCGTCGTCAAGAGCCGCCCGTTCCAGATGAATACCAAGACCGGTCCGGCGCCCGGAGCCAACACCGCGTCGATCGCGACCACCCAGGGTAGGGGAGCAAACTGATGTTCATCACCAAGAAGCACATTCCGCGGCGGACGTTCCTGCAAGGCGCGGGCGTCACTCTCGCGCTGCCGCTGCTCGAATCGATGATTCCGGCGTCAACGGCGCTGGCGCAAACGGCGGCGGCACCGACGCCTCGCTTCGTGGGCATCTTCTATCCGCACGGAATGGCTCCGGGCTACTGGGAACCGAAAGCCGAAGGCGCGCTGCCGGAGAAGCTGCCGTACATCCTCGAGTCGCTGGAGAAGTACAAGGACCAGACGACGGTGATGACGGGCCTGTGGTCGCAGTCGGCTGAACCGCCCGAGGGCACCACCGGTTCGGATCACTGGGTGGCCGCGGCGTATCTCACCGGCATCAAGCCGCGGAAGACCGCGGGCTCGGACGCCACCGTGGGCAGCGCCACGATCGACCAGATGATCGCCCGCAAGATCGGGCAGGACACGCTGCTGCCGTCGCTGCAGCTCGCGGTCGAGGATCCGAACTCGAGCTCGAGCAACTGCGGCGAGGGCTACAGCTGCTCGTACACGAACTCGATCTCGTGGGTCGAGCTGCCGACGCCGGAAATGGAAACGGTGCCGCGCACGAGCCCTCTGCCGATGGAGCTCAACCCGCAGGTCGTCTTCGAGCGCCTGTTCGGCAGCGGCTCCACCCCGGAAGTGCGCGCGCAGCGCATGAAGCAGAGCCGCAGCATCCTCGACGCGCTCACCAAGGAGCTCGGCGGGCTGCGCGGTCAGCTCGGCGCCGCCGACGTGCGCACGGTGAACCAGTTCACCGACGAGATCCGCGAGATCGAACGCCGCATCCAGCTGGCCGCGAAGGCGTCGGGCGACGTGCCGACGCTCGACCTGCCCCCGGGCATCCCGGAGCAGTTCGACGAGCACGTGCGGCTGCACACGAAGCTGCTGGCGCTCGCGTTCAAGGCGGACATCACACGCGTGGCCACGCTGCTCGGCGCGCGCGATCTGACGAGCCGCGCCTACCAGTTCCCGAAGTCGCCGCTCTTCCCGGACGGCGGCACGAGCGTGAGCTTCCACGGCGGCTCGCACCACCAGGACGACCCGGTGCAGGTGCGGCGCTACGCGACGCTCAACCGCTATCACGTGTCCACGCTGGCGTATCTGGCCGAGGAGCTGAAGTCCACTCCGGACGGCGACGGCAACCTGCTGGACCGGTCGCTCATCTTGTACGGCACGAACATGGGCAACTCGAACCAGCACCAGCACTACGACGTGGCGCACCTGCTGGTCGGCGGCCTGAACGGCAAGCTCAAAGGCAATCGCCACCTCGCCTACGAGCGGAAGACCGTGCCGACGGGCAACCTGCTGCTGAGCGTTCTCCAGATGTACGGCATCAACGCCGAGAAGCAGGGCGACAGCACCGGGCTTCTGCCGAAATTCACGTAGGGCGCGACGTAGGGCGGGGCTTTAGGCCCCGCCGACCATTTGCAGGAGACCACATGAGGGTTCGTGCGTTCGCTGGTGCTGCTGTGCTCGCCATCCTGAGCACGGCAGTTGCGTCGGCTGCCACTAAGAGCCCGGTCGCCGACGCCGCGATGAACGGCGACGCGGCGGCGGTGCAGAAGCTGCTCGCCCAGAAGGCGGACGTGAACGCCCCACAGGTGGACGGCGGCACGGCGCTGCACTGGGCGGTGTACCGCGACGACCTCGAGCTCACCGACGTCCTGCTCCGCGCCAAGGCCAACGTGAAGGCCGCCAACCGGGTGGGCATGACGCCGCTCGCCATGGCCGCGCTGTACGGCCGGCCCGCCATGATCGACCGCCTGCTCAAAGCGGGCGCCGACGCCAAGGAACTCAGCCCGAACGGCGAGACGACGGTGATGCTTGCCGCGCGCAACGGCAACCCCGCGGCGGTGAAGCTGCTGATCGAAGCCGGCGCCGACGTGAACGCGCGCGAAAAGCTGCGCGGCACCACGGCGTTGATGTGGGCGGCGGAACAGCGGCATCCCGAGGCGGTGAAAGTGCTGCTGACGGCGGGCGCGGATCCGGCCACGAAGTCCGCCGGCGCCGGCCTGCCCCGCAACTACATGGCCAACCGCGTGAACACGCGGACGGTCGACCTCGCGCAGCAGCGCCGCAAGCGCGCGGCCGACGCGGGCCGCAGCTACGAAGAGCAGCTCGCCGTCGAGCAGAAGGAAGGGCGTGAGCTGGGCGGACAGCGCGGCCTCGGTCAGGCGCTCGGCCCCGACGGACAGCCGCTCGCAAACCAGCCTGGCAACCGTGGACGGGGCGCCGGTCCCGCGGCGGCCCCACCCGCGGCGGCAGCGCAGCCTGCTGCTGGACGTGGACGTGGTGCGGGTGCGGCAGCCGCCGCCGCCGCTGATTCGGACGACGACAACGAAGTGGTGTTCGCCGGCCTCGTGGGCAGCGGCGGCGGCGGCTTGACCGCGCTCACCTTCGCGTCGCGCGAAGGCGACGTGGAATCGGCGCGCGCACTGCTCGACGGCGGCGCCAACGTGAACCAGGCCACCGAGTACGGCTGGACGCCGCTGCTCACGGCCGTCAACAACCGCAACTACAAGCTCGCGCTCTTCCTGCTCGAGCGCGGCGCGAATCCCAACCTGGGGAACAAGGGCGGGTGGACGCCGCTCTACCTGGCCACGGACAACCGCAACATCGAGGGCGGCGACTATCCGGTGCCGAAGCCCGATCTCGATCACCTCGAGATCATCAAGGCGCTGCTCGACAAGGGTGCGAATCCGAACACGCCGGTGAAGGAGAACACCCTCACCCGCACCATCTTCACGATGCAGTGGTTCTGGGAAGACGGCGCCACGCCGTTCGTGCGCGCGGCCCAGTCGAGCGACACCGTGCTGATGAAGCTGCTCGTCGAGCGCGGCGCCGACCCGAAGGCCACCACCGTCAACGGCGACAACGCGCTCACTGCCAGCGCCGGCATCGGCTGGGTGGAGGGTGTCACCTACGAGCGGTCCGCGAAGGAGAACGTCGAGGCGATGCGGATGCTGCTCGACCTCGGCCTCGACCCGAACCACGCGAACGTGGAAGGGCGCACGGCGCTGATGGGCGCGGCGCTCAAGGGGCGCAGCGAGGTGGTGCAGCTGCTCGTCGAGCGCGGCGCGAAGCTGGACCAGCACGACCGCGGCAGCCGCGACACCGACAAGGTCGGGTCGATTGCGGCCGGCGCCACCTGGCAGCCGATCGACTACGCCGAGGGGCTGGTGCGCGTGGGCGTGCAGTCGGCGATTGCGCGTCCGGAGACGGCGGCGCTCATCCGCAAGATGATGATCGAGCGCAACATGCCTGTCCCGCCGGTCGATCGCAACATCAACTCGATCTGCGTCGTGTCACTCTGCCAGGGAGTCTCACCGTAGATGTGGGGGCCGGCTTAAGGCGGCCCCCACGACGAAAAGACAAGCGCGTTGTACGCCGTCGGCCCCGGGAATGCCCCGGCGGCCTTGGGCGGTCTCTGCCGCCCGCCAGAAGGGCGGGCAATTAGACACTGTCGAGCAGTAGCGCGCAGCGCTACTGCTCGTTGGTTGACATCCCGAGCACCTGGAAATCGAGGTGCCGCACCAGACGCGCATCGCCCGACGGCCCGATCACGCTCACGATGAGGCTGTACTTGCCCGCGGGCACTTCCTTCCAATCCACGAAGTGGCTCATCGGCGCCGACGCCCCCTCGAGCTGGATGTCGCTGCTGCGGTAGTAGCCGGCCGAGTCGATTTCCACGCGTAGCATGCGATTGGCTTCGTGTGGCGCCACGCGAATGAGGCTGCGGAGATATCCGGGCGCGCTCACGAAGCGCGGCGTGAGTCGAAGCGTCAGTTCGTCAGCAGACTTGTCGGCCTGCGCGACGGCCGCACGCGCCGGAGCGAGAGCGGCCGCCGTTTCGCGCGAGGCCGAGGAACGAACGTATGAGGGACGCGTGGCGTCCTGCGCGGAGACCGCGAACCCACACGCGACCACCAACTGAAGGGCCACCAGGGAAACAGTCAACCGGCGCTGCATCGTCGTCCTCCTCACGGTTGAAAAACCGTGTTCTCTTTCGTTAACGGAGGTATCGACGGAAGCGAACTGGAAGTTGAGAGGATCGCGGCAGGATATTTTCGTCGTGCGGATTAGCTACACTCCGACCTCATGCGACATCCACTCGCGCTGCTGGCGGCCTGCATCCTCGTGGCCGCGGCGCTCACCTACATCGTTCCCGCCGGAGAATTCGAGCGTCGCGACGACGCGAAGATCGGCCGCAAGGTCGTAGTGGCCGGTTCGTACCATCGTGCGGCACAAAGTCCGGTGAGCCCGTTTCACGCACTGGTGGCAGTGCCCAAGGGCATCGTGGACGCGGCCGGCGTGCTGGCGTTGGTCTTCATGGCCGGAGCGGCCATCAGCGTGGTGGACAGGACGGGCGCGCTGCGCGGCGGCGTCGGTTGGCTCGCCGCGAAGCTGGGGCGTCGCGAGACACTGATCATTCCGATCGCCTGCGCGATCTTCGCCTTTGGCGGCGCGGCCGAAGGCATGTGGGAAGAGTTCGTCGCGCTGACGCCTGTGTTGATCGTGCTGGCGCGGGGCGTCGGGTTCGACGGCCTGACGGCCGTGTCGATGGGGCTCGGCGCGGCCGGCATCGGCTCGACGTTCAGCCCGATGAACCCCTTCGGCGTCGGCATTGCACAGCGGTTCGCGGAGCTGCCTATCCTCTCGGGCTGGCAGTTCCGCCTCGCCGTGCTCGTGCCGGCGGTGGCGATGTGGGCGTGGGCCACGATGCGGCACGCGAAGCGGACGCGAACGACGCCCGAGGCGGGCTCGGTGCTGCCCGCCGATGCCTTCACCGCCCGCCACGGGATCGTGCTGGCCGCCACCGTCGGGGCATTCGCCACCTTCGTCTACGGCGTCATCCAGTTCGGGTGGGGCTTCGAAGAGATGGCGGCCGTCTTCCTGGCGCTCGGCATCCTTGCGGGAGTGATCGGCGGCCTGTCGGTCGCGGGCACGTTTCAGGCGCTCACCGAAGGGTTCGCCGCCATGAGCATGGCCGCGATCCTGATCGGCGTGGCGCGGGGCGTGTTCGTGGTGCTCGACGAAGGCAAGATCGTGGACACCATCATCAACGCGCTGGTGACGCCGCTGGCGCAGCTGCCGCTCACGCTGTATGCGATGGGCATCTCCGTGGTGCAGACGGTGCTCGCGCTGCCCGTGCCCAGCAGCAGCGGGCGCGTCACGCTGACGATGCCGATCCTCGTGCCGCTGTCAGACCTGCTGGGGCTGTCGCGCCAGGTGACGGTGACCGCCACACAGTTCGGCCCAGGCGTGCTGAACCAGTTCCTGCCCACCGACGGCACGCTCATGGCCGTGCTGGCGATCGCCGCCGTGCGCTTCGAGGAGTGGCTGAAGTTCTGCCTGCCGATCTGCGGCATCCTCTTCGTCTACGGCCTCGCCGCGGTGGCGCTGGCCGCCGCGCTCAACCTTCCGTAACGATATAATCGGCCGCGTTCCCATCTAGGAGGACGCAATGCGCTTGCAGACCGCACTGGCCAGCACGTCAACCGCACTCTGCCTGGGCCTGATCGTCGCGGCCTGTTCGAGCAAGCCGGCCGAGCCGCCGGCCCCGCCGGCACCGGAACCGCTCGCGCTGCCGGGAGACCCCGCCAACTACGCGCCCAACGCGCTCGTGGGGCCGATGGCGATCCCGGCCGACAATCCGATGACCGTGGACAAGGCCACGCTCGGGTGGCAGCTGTGGTTCGACAAGCGGCTGTCGGGGAAGGGCGATCGCTCGTGCTACGGCTGCCACGTGAACGAGAAGGGGCTCACCGACGGCCTGGCGAAGAACACGAACGCCAACACCGGCGCGCCGCTGCCGCGCCACACGCCGACGCTGTGGAACATCGGCTACCACACCGAGTGGTACTGGGATGGCCGCGCGAAGACGCTCGAGGGTCAGGCGCTGGCGGCGTGGAAGCTTGCCAACATGGGCGCCAAGGATCCGATGGCGGACAAGATCCAGGACGCGGTGATCGCGCGCATCAACGCGGTGCCCAGCTACACGGCGCAGTTCCAGAAGGTGTTCGGCGGCCCCGCCGACGAGCAGAAGGTCGTGCAGGCGCTCGCCACCTACATGCGCACGATCGTGAGCAAGGAAACGCCGTTCGATCGCTTCACGAACGGCGACGCGTCGGCGATGAGCGACGCCGCCAAGCGCGGCTGGCAGACCTTCCAGGACGCGAAGTGCAACAACTGCCACAAAGGGCTGCTGTTCACGGACCTCTCGTACCACAACATCGGCATCGGCGTGACCGACGGCAAGCCGACCGACGTGGGCCGCTTCACCGTGACGAAGGAAGAAAAGGACACCGGCGCGTTCAAGACGCCGACGCTGCGGGACGTGGCGCGGTCGGCACCCTACTTCCACGACGGCAGCGTGGCCTCGCTGCACGAGGCCGTGACGCTGATGGCCAAGGGCGGAGTGCCGAACAAGTTCATCGACAAGACGAACCTGCAGGACGCCAAGCTGAAGCCCGAGCAGATCAGCGATCTCGTCGAGTTCCTGAACGCGCTCACGGAACCAACCGCGCTCAAGGAACCGACGGTGCCATAGGGCGGTCTGAAGACCGCCCTCTACACTTCGACGAAGATCCCGCTTCCGATCCGGCGGACCGCGTACTCGATGACGTCGCGGACTCCGCCGGGCCCGCCGGGCAGGCGGCCGTCGATGGCGAGCATGGAGACGCCGTGCACGGCCGCCCACACGTAGAGCGCCACCAGGCCCGGCGCTTCGTTCGGCCGCACCACGCCGTCGCGCTGCAAGGCCGTGAGCGCATCCACCAGCACTTGAAAGGCCCGCGCGCCGGCGGCGCGTAGCGCTGTGTCCTCGTCGCGGCTGCTCCACACACCGAACATCACGCGGTAGTGCGACGGGTTGTCGATGGCAAAGCGCACGTAGGTGCGCCCCTGCTCTTCGAACCCGCGTACGCCGCCGCCCGCCCCGGTCCACGCGTGCTCGAGCGCGTCGGCCAGCCGCCGGAAGCCGTCTTCCGACACCGCGTTGAGGAGCGCCGATTTGTCAGCGAAGTGCCGGTAGAGCGCGGTGCGCGAGACACCCAGCCGGGCGCCCACGGCGCGCA
>Ga0315912_10006819_pt1 | contig 10142 bp, 7 predicted proteins | sample VfabasoilMG_FD_204469 | JGI IMG/M metagenome (GOLD analysis project Ga0315912, IMG submission 204469) | Garden soil microbial communities collected in Santa Monica, California, United States - V. faba soil | ecosystem: Environmental > Terrestrial > Soil > Garden | place: USA: California... | reverse complement strand
ACAGCACAATGAGGAGTGGCACTACGAGCGAACGACTGGCGACACCCGCGAACGCGTCGCGTACCCACTCGTCGCGGTCGTTGATCACGCGCGCGCCCGCTGTGACCACGCGCGGGCCGAGGTCGGCGGCGGACCAGCGGTCGAGGCGCGATTCGTCCGCTTCGCCGTTCACGACCAGAGCGCCTACGCGCCGGGAACCGCGAACCATGAAGTACACACCTGCGGTGGTTGGCGCGTCGAACGTTGAGCCGCTGAGTGCCGTCCGGTTTCCGTTGCTGCTCTCGATGGCTTCAACACCACCGGGCCGCGCCACGCGCTGACCCGGGCCCGCGTACCGAACCGTGCCAGGCTCGGCGTTGAGCCGCGACGAAATCGCGTCGCCGAACCATGGCAGGAATCCGGCAGTGACGGGCAGCGAGGTGGCCGTAGGATTGAGCGGCGATCCGACGAGCACATAGCCGGCACCCGCAACGATCCACGGCTCGCGTCCAACAACAGCGAGTGTCTCGGCATCAGGCACGCCGTGCGGCATCAACTGGTAGCGCAGCGTGACCGCCACGTCGCGCAACTGGTCTCCGTGCGCGAGCGCGGACTCGCGACGAGCAGGGCCGTATCGCCACGGCACACCCAAGCGCTCGAGCATGCGGTTAGCGGCGCCCAAACGAACAGCATCGTTGGGCGGAAACATGAGCGCGGGCAGCGTGCCAGCTTCGTCTGCCGATGCGATCTGGATTCCCGAACCGTCAGCCACGCGCTCGGTGGACTTGAGCACGTCGATGGCGTTCTTCGCGAACACGCCTGCACCCGGCGTCACCGTGACGGAGGGTGCCGGCCCAATCCACAGGGCAAAGTGGCGGAGGTTGTCGGCTACCAGTTCGTCGGGCTCGATCTCGATCACGCCGGCGGTCCAGCCGCGTTCCGACGGCGCTGCGCGAACCACTGCCTCTTCGCCGGGAGCAATCGTGCCGCGGGCCAGCGTCCGGTCACTGAGGCCCATTCTATATGTAGTGCTGTCCTGGCTCTGGGCCCGGGCTGCGACGATGCCGCGGGGCGTCCAGCGTGCCGGGCGTGCCTCGGCGGCAACCACCGCGCGATTGAGCGGCGCCGCTTTCTCAGGCGCCCATATGAGAACGGAAGACTCACCCCGCGTCTGAACCGGACGGTTCCACTCGGTGCGCTGTCCGTCCGTCAGCACAACGACCTGTCTCGCGGCCAGTCCACTCGCTTCGACTGTAGCGAGAGCGCGCGCGACCGCGTCATGAATTGCCCCAGCGCCGGCCAACGGGCGAACGCGATCGAGGTCGTCGCGCAGGGCACCAGCCCCGCCGCCGCGAATCGTGCCATCTGCGGTTACGAGCCAGATACGGTCCTCAGGAGTCGCAGACGAGAGCACATCGCGCGCCATGTCCTTGAACCGCGCGAGCAGCGGCGCTCCGTCCTCCACCACCGACGCGCTCATCGAGTTGTCGAGCACGATGGCCAACGCCGTAGGTGAGTGCCCTGCACCGGCTACACGCGCGGTTGGCCGAGCAGCTGCGAGTGCGAGCAGGAGCACGGCGATGACGCGGAGGAACATCAGCAACAGGTTCCGCATCCTGAGCGTGCGACTGTGATCGCGCTCGGCTCGTGCCAGGTACCGCGCGGCCGGAAACTCCACCTGCAATCCGATGCGTCGCCGGAGCAGATGGATCAGCAGCGGCACGGCAACGGCCGCACCGAGCGCGAGGAACCACGGAGCGAGAAAACTCACTTTACGGGAGGCGCTGTCGCGCTGCGAAGGCGCGGCGGAGCGGAACGCCGAACGCCTGGTCCGTCATGATCGTTTCGTAGTGAACGCCGGTCGACGCGAACATGTTGCGCCATTCTTCGATGACGTCCGCCACGGTCTTGCTGTACGCGGCGCGCACGTCGCCGACACTCGCCGGCACGCGGAGTGACGATTCCGAGTCCGCGAAGAGCGCTTCACCGGTTCCGCCGAGCGCGCGCTCCGCCGGGTCCATCACGTGAAGCACCGTGATGTCGTGCCCCGTGGCTCGAAGGCCGCGCATGGACCGTTCGACTTCAAGCGGATCCATCAGGAGGTCGGAGATCAGCACAATCATCCCGCGCCGCGATATCAGGCGCGCCGCCTGCGCGAGCGCCTGCGGTGCGCTGGATGCGAGGCCGGCTCCGGGCTCTTCGAGCGCAGCGATCACCCGGCGCCAGTGTCCGCGTCTCGCGCGTGGCGGAACAGCGCTCCGAATCCGTTCGTCGTAGCGGACAATTCCGACGGCGTCACGCTGTCTCAGGAGAAGGAGCGCGAGCGAGGCGGTGAGGATCTCCGCGTAGTTGAGCTTGGTGAGACGATCTGCAGGCGTTGCGTGGCCCAGTGGGCGGAGCCGAGCGCCGCTCCACGCCATGCTTTTGCTGACATCGAGCACGATGGTGGCGCGGAGGTTGGTCTCCTCCTCGAACTGGCGCACCACCCAGCGGTCGGATCGGGCGGCAATCTTCCAATCCACGAAGCGGAGGTCGTCTCCCGGCTGGTATGGGCGATAGTCGGCGAACTCCACAGAAAATCCCTTGCGGGGTGATCGGTGGAGGCCGGCGAGAAAGCCATCAACTATCCATCGCGCAACGATTTCGACGTGACCCAGGGCCGCAAGCGAAGCCGGGTCATGCAGATCGGCGCGGGCAGCGGTGCCCATCGTGGGAAAACTATGTCAGAACATTGAGTTACGTGTTCGGATTCTGTTCTGACAAAACAGACCGAAGACCGAAGGCCGGGGACCGAAGCCTCTGGATCCGGAAAAACTGCCTCTTGCGCACGTGGCAACTTGTGCCCCAATTTGTATACAACCTCAGGACGAGGCGTGATCCCATGCTTTCCAGACTGATTGCCTTCCCTCTCCTCCTTGGCGCTGCGGCGTGCGCCACGGCCGGCAATTCAACCCGATCCGTACTGTCCCCGCAGAACGGACCGAAAGCCAAGGTCTACGTCTCCTACCACGGCGGGTTCGCCAACCGCACCGTGCGCACGTCGTTCAAGACGGACAAGAACGCGCATGTGATCGTCGGGCGACTCGGCGGCGACGGCCGCATTGCGATTCTCTACCCCGAGAGTCCCACGGACGGAACCTTGATTCGCGGCGCCACGACGTATCAGGCCCGCACCTTTGCGACCAACTACGACGGCAATCCGCAGCGATACTCGTACGCGAGTTCCTCTCCGCGTTCGTATGCGGCACGCGTTGATTCGTACGACGGCCGTGGCAACGGCTTCATCTTCATCATCGCCACGGAGAACCCGATGTTCACGGAGCTCCTGGACGATCACGGCTCGTGGAGCGACTCGCTCGAGGTGGACGACTACTACTCGTCGTACGATCCTCGCTACGCGATCCGGGACCTCGCGGAAACGCTGACGCGCGGAATGCCCTACTCGCTCGACTATGCCGACAGCTTCTCGACGTTGGCCTACCTGAGTTACGCCGACGGCGCGATGTCCTGTGGCGGTGGCGCGTTCAACGGCTTCGGATACGGAAACAGCGGCGGGTTCATTCCCGCGTTTGGCTGGTGGACTGGAAGCGGCTTTGACTCCTTCGCGTGGTATTTCCTGCGGCCGCCGATGTTCTACACGAACGGGTACACATCGCTCAATGCCTGCTCGTACAACCGCTATTACGGCTTCGTTCGCTTCGGAGACTACTACGCCTTCAACACCGGCTGGAGCCGCGGACCCGTCTACATACCGCGAATTGCGCCGAGCCTGAACCCTCCGATCAACCCGGAAAAGTCTCTGGATCTCTCGCCGGCTCGCCGGCCGGGATTCCGGAGCGGATTCGAGGCGGGACCGACCATCAGCACGGCGCGACCACAGGTCAACCGTCCGGACAAGGGAGCCACCACTCGTTGGGCACCGCCAATTCAGGGTACCTACGCGACTCCCGACCGCCCTGATCGCACGCACCGCCCGTCTGCGCCCGGCTCGGGGTTTACGCCAGCGCGTACTTACGCAAACACGCGAAACGAAGGCACTGCCACTCGAAACAGCTCGACGGTGAGCTCGCCGAAGGCGCCTTCGGCGGCCCCTGCGACGACAGCGGCACGCCCAGCGCCCGCTCCGGCGCCAAAGGCGTCGACCCCTGCAACAACCGCAACTGCTACGGCGACAAAGAAGAGCTGAGCAGGTTAGCCCGAAGGTGAAAACGGCCGCGCGAGAGCGCGGCCGTTTTCGTTCGGGGGGCAGAGTCAGGGCGCTATATTTGTGCGCGACAATGACTTCGACTTACGCGCCGTGAAGCTCGACCATATCCGCAATTTTTGCATCGTCGCCCACATCGACCACGGCAAATCGACGCTCGCCGACCGCCTCATCGAGGCCACCGGCACGCTTCAGAAACGTGAGATGAAGGATCAGGTCCTCGACACCCTGGACCTGGAGCGCGAACGCGGGATCACCATCAAGCTCAACGCCGTTCGCATGGGCTACAAAGCCAACGACGGCAAGACGTACGAGCTGAACCTGATCGACACGCCGGGACACGTGGACTTCACGTACGAAGTCTCACGCTCCCTCGCGGCGTGCGAAGGCGCCATCCTCGTGGTGGACGCGTCGCAGGGCATTCAGGCGCAGACGCTGTCGAACCTGTTCCTCGCGATGGACGCCGGACTCGAGATCATTCCGGTGCTCAACAAGATCGACTTGCCCGGCGCGGAACCCGAGCGGCGCAAGAAGGAATTGCACGACCTCATCGGTGCCAGCGAAGACGAGATCCTGCTCATCAGCGCCAAGGAAGGACTCGGCATTCCCGCGGTGCTGGAGGCCGTAGTGAAGCATGTGCCGCCGCCGGAAGGAAATCCGGACGGCCCGCTGCGCGCGCTGATCTTCGATTCCTACTACGACAAGTACCGCGGCGCGATCCCGAGCGTGCGCGTCGTCGACGGCCGGATGCGCAAAGGCACCAAGATCATGTTCGCCGGTGCGTCGCGAGAGGCGTACGAAGTCACCGAGGTCGGCTACAACCAGTTGCGCTACGTCGCGACTGACGAGTTGGGTCCCGGTGAAGTCGGCTACGTGGTCGCCAGTGTGCGCAGTGTGAAAGAGACGCGCGCCGGCGACACGATCATGGACTTCACGAACCCTGCCCCGGCCGCGCTTCCCGGCTACAAGGACGTGCATTCCATGGTGTTCGCGGGCCTGTACCCGACGGACACGCAGGATTACGAACAACTGCGCGACGCGCTCGAAAAGCTCCAGCTCAACGACGCGTCGCTGCGGTACGAGCCTGAGACGTCCACGGCGCTGGGCTTCGGATTCCGCTGCGGATTCCTGGGCCTGTTGCACATGGAGATCGTATCGGAGCGGCTCGAGCGTGAATTCGACCTTGCCCTGGTCACCACCGTGCCGACGGTGGAGTACCACATCCACCACACCGACGGTTCGATGGAACTGCTCGAGAGCCCGGCGAAAATGCCGGACCCGGGCACCATCGATCACATCGACGAGCCGTTTGTTCGCGCGCGCATCATGTCGCCGGCCGAGTACATCGGACCGATCATGTCGCTGGGCACCGATCGTCGTGGCATCTACAAGGGCATGAAGTACATCGACACCACGCGTGTCGAGTTCGATTGGGAGTTCCCGCTCGCCGAGATCATTCTCGACTTCTTCGACAAGCTGAAGTCCATCACGCGCGGCTACGCCAGTCTCGACTACGACATGATCGAGTATCGCGAGAGTGATCTCGTGAAGCTCGACATGTTGATCAACGGCGATCCGGTGGACGCGTTCGCGGTGATCATCCACAAGGACAAGTCGTACGACTACGGTCGCAAGATCGCGGACAAGCTGAAGGAGCTGATCCCGAGGCAGTTGTTTGAGGTCGCCATCCAGGCGGCGATCGGCAACAAGGTCATCGCGCGCACGACGGTGAAGCCGCTGCGCAAGGACGTGCTCGCCAAGTGCTACGGCGGCGACATCAGCCGCAAACGCAAGCTCCTCGAGAAACAGAAGGAAGGAAAGAAGCGCATGAAGCAAGTCGGCGCGGTGGAAATTCCTCAGGAAGCGTTCCTGGCGGTTCTGCAGGTCGACGACTAGCCGCGTGAGCACGTCCCTCGTGATTCAAACGGCGTTTCTTGGCGACGCCGTTCTGACAACTCCGTTGATCGCCGAGCTGGCCAAGCAAGGTCCCGTTGACGTCCTCACGACGCCGGCGGCGGCCGCGCTGCTCGCCAACAATCCGTCCGTCCGTTCGCTGATTCCGTACGACAAGAACGGCGCGGACAAAGGGCTCGGCGGATTCCTGCGACTGGCCGGCAAGCTCCGCTCCAACAAGTACGACGCGGCGTACCTGGCACAGCAGTCGGCGCGCAGCGGAGCTCTGGCGTTCGCTGCCGGTGCACGGAAGCGCGTCGGCTTCGCCACGGCCGCGGGCAAATTCTTCTATTCCTCGAAGGTCGAATACCAGCGCGACGCGCATCATGCTGCACGCCTGCTCCAACTCGCAGGCGCCAGCGGCGACTCGCGCCCGCGTCTCTTTCCCGGAATCTCCGAGCGAGCGGCGGTCGACAGGCTACTCTCGCTGCACGACATCGACGCGCCAATGGTCGCACTGGCGCCTGCGAGTGTGTGGGCCACCAAGCGCTGGCCCTACTTCGCGGACGTCGCTCGTGAACTTGGCCATGAAGCGCGCATCGTCGTGCTCGGCGCCCCCGAAGATCAGGCGCTTGCCAAGGAAGTCGCGCGCGCTGCCGGCACATCAGTCATCAACGCCGCCGGCCAACTGACGCTGCTGGGTTCCGCCGAACTGATCCGCCGCTGCAAGGTGATCGTCACCAACGACTCCGCACCGCAGCATCTCGCGTCCGCGATGGGCACGCCGACAATCACGCTGTTCGGACCCACCGCGCCCGTTTTCGGATTCGGGCCGTTGGCGCCCAAGTCGCAGGCCGTTGGCGTAGAGTCGCTGACGTGCCGCCCGTGCGATTCACACGGCCCCCGCAAATGCCCGCTGGGACACTGGCGTTGCATGTTGGAACTGTCACCGGCACAGGTGACGCAGCGGGTTCGCGATATTCTCAAGACAGCCTGATACTTCTGGCATGGCGAAGACCGACAATTCGTTCATCATCGGCGTGGATCTTGGCGGCACCAAGATCTCGGCTGGTGCCGTGAGCCGCGACGGTTCGAAGATCGCCGGCGTCCGTACCACCGAGACGCAAGCCGAGCTCGGCGCTGAGGCCGTTGTCGATCGCATCATCGGCCTGATCGAGGGCGTGATTCTCGATGCGACGCAGGAAGCCGGCGCCACGAAGAAGGACTTCGTCGGAATCGGCATCGGCGCGCCCGGCCCGCTCGACCGCGAGAATGGCCTGGTCATCGTGGCGCCGAACCTGGGCTGGAAGGACTTCCCCCTCCGCGACCGCGTCATGAAGCGCCTCGGGCTTCCGGCGACGCTGGACAACGACGCGAATTGCGCGACGGTCGGTGAGTGGTGGCTCGGCGCGGCGCGCGGCGGCAACAACGTTGTCGGCATCACGATCGGCACCGGCATCGGCGGTGGATTGATCCTGAACGGCGAGCTGTACCACGGATCTGCGGACGTCGCCGGCGAAATCGGCCACACCACGATCGACGTGAACGGGCGGCACTGCAAATGCGGCAACTACGGATGCCTCGAGGCGTACGCGTCCGGTCCGGCGATCGCGACGCGCGCACGTGAGGCGTTGGTGCGTGAGGACGCGGCGTCTGAACTGCGGACGGCCGTCAACGGTCAGCTCGACCGGCTCACCGCCGCGCACGTGTACGAGGCAGCGAAGAAGGGCGACGTTCTTGCCAACGAGATCGTGCGTGACACAGCGCGGTATCTGGGCGCCGGTATTGCAACGCTGCTCAACGTGTTCAACCCGGATGTTGTTGTGGTTGCCGGCGGCGTGACGCAGGCTGGCGAGGCGCTGTTCAGTCCGCTGCGCGCCGAGGTGCGACGCCGCGCGTTCAAGCCTGCAGTGCAGGCTTGTCGCATCGTACCTGCCGAACTCACGGGAACGGCGGGCATCGTTGGCGCCGTGAAGAACTTCCTGGCCGCGCAGAAATAGGGCCATGAAGCGCCTGGGTGTGATCGGCACCCTGGTTTGGGACGTCATCCATGGGCGCGAGCCGAACTCCGTGCCCGTCCAGGAATGGGGTGGCATCACGTACTCGTTGAGCGCACTGGACGCAGCGCTCCCCGACGATTGGGAGATCGTCCCGATCATGAAGGTCGGCGACGACCTCGCCGTGAAGGCGAACCAATTCATCCACACGTTGGACCGCCTCGCGCCCGACGCTGCTCTGGTTTCCGTGCCCTACCCCAACAATCGTGTCGAACTGAGATACGTCACGGATGAGCGCCGCACTGAAGTGCTCACCGGTGGATTGCCCGGCTGGAACTGGCTCGGCCTCAAGCCATTGATCGAAGCGGCAAAGCTCGATGCGTTATTCGTGAATTTCATGAGCGGGTGGGAGCTGGATTTGGCCACGTCGCAGGCGCTGCGTCAGCATTTCGCCGGCCCGATCTACGCGGACCTCCACATGCTCGTGATGGCCGTCCAATCGGACGGACTGCGCGTGGCGCGACCGCTGTCGCACGTGCGCGAGTGGTGCGGCTGCTTCGATTTCCTCCAGGGCAACGAGGAGGAGATCTCGATGATGGCGCCGGACAGCATGGCGCTGGCGGCCACCGCGATGCACGCGGGCGCGTCATGTCTCTTCGCAACCCTGGGCAAGCGCGGCGCGGTGTACTTCGCGGCGCCCGGATTCGACCGCGTTGGCGACCTCGCGACGACACGGTCCGGCAAAGGGCTGGGGCCGGTTCGGACGGCGCTCGTGGCCGCGCCATCGCTCGCGTCCGCCGGCGATCCCACCGGCTGCGGTGACGTTTGGGGCGCGACCCAATTCTCCCGGCTATTGGCCGGTGATAGTTTAGACCAAGCCATCCACGCCGCGAACCGGGCCGCGGCACGCAACGTGGAGCATCGCGGCGCAACCGGCCTCGCCGATCACCTCCGTGGAAAGCTCAGCGCTACGTGACCACCGTCATCAAGGTTCCGCAATCGCTGGACGAGCACACGTTTGAGCAAGTGTTGGAGCAAGTCGCGGTCGTACCTGAGGACGCCAAGATGCTCCTCGATGCGCGACATACGAAGTGGGCTTCTCCCTACGGCCTGACGGCGCTGCTGACCCTCGGCCAAGCCCGGCGTACGCGCCCGACGTTCGCGGTTCCGGAAGCCGACGACACCGTCTCGTACTGGGCTCGGTCCGCGTTCTTCTATTACGCGGCCGACCTGTTCGACCTCCAGGGTGTTGTGCCGAAGCGCTCACACACCGCCGACTCGCAGGTTCTGCTGCCCATCACGCCGGTGACCGGCAGCGAGGACGTGCACCAGGTCGTGGGGCACATCCAACAGAAGGCGCAACAGATCATCGCAACGGAACTCGGCATCGACCCCAAGGCGATCGTCGGGTTTGCCATGACGCTGTCGGAGGTCTGCCAGAACATCATCGAGCACGCCGGACAAGGCGGCTGGGTGATGGTGCAGACGTACAACTGGAGCAAGCGACTCGGTCGTCGCGTTGTGGTCATCGCGGTGTGCGACGCCGGCGTCGGATTCCGGAAGTCGCTCGAGTCGGCCAGCCATCGCGCGCCGTCGGACCGGTGGGACGACGCTGCAGCCCTCGAGAACGCCGTCATGCGCGGCGTGAGCCGCTTTCGTGACCCCGGCCGCGGACAGGGCCTCGCCGGCGTCCGGAAGTACATCGGGCGTTGGGACGGCAAGCTCTGGGTCCGAAGCGGCACCTCGCGCATCGCCATCGTACCGGATTGGGACGATGATGCCCCTTTGTTGGAGCAACTCCCCTACTTTCCGGGTGCGCAGATACAAGTCACGATTCCGGAGCGCGCCAAGCGATGACGAACCACATCGACCTCGGCAGCATGCTTCGCCAGACGTTGTCGGCGAGCCTGTACTCGAATCTCGTGACGCGCCCGACGGGTGCGGCGGTGCGCACGCAAATCGAGACGGTACTCGCCGACACACTGGCGAACGGGCGTGCGCTCACCGTCATCGATTTCTCGCACGTGCAGATGATCGACTTCTCCTGCGCAGACGAGATCATCGCCAAG
>Ga0315912_10006817_pt1 | contig 10142 bp, 11 predicted proteins | sample VfabasoilMG_FD_204469 | JGI IMG/M metagenome (GOLD analysis project Ga0315912, IMG submission 204469) | Garden soil microbial communities collected in Santa Monica, California, United States - V. faba soil | ecosystem: Environmental > Terrestrial > Soil > Garden | place: USA: California... | reverse complement strand
GTGACATGTCAACGGATCGTCGACGTCCTCGTCGAGCGTCACCTGCTGCGGTGGTCGCGCGACCGGCGGCTCGTTCGAGCGGAGTAGGACAGCGAGACTGCGATGAACATCTGGCCCGACACCGTCGATGCTCCAGGCACGCCACGGCGGGTGAGCCCCGTCCGCGACGTGCAGATGGTGGCCGCCGCCGGTCGACTCGGGCACTTTCTGGCGCCCGCAACGCGTCTGGCCTTTCGGTTCCCCTGCGAGCATCCGGGATGTGGACCCGCCTCCCTGTGCTGCCTGAGTGAACTCCAGGAAATCGCGATCGGGCGGAGCCGGCGGCGAGCCGCTCGAACGTTAGCCGCGGGGCGGGCCATGAACGGGCGAGGGGTACTCGTCGCCGGCGGCTATGGCGTCGTCGGTCGACGCATCGCCACGCAACTGGCACCCGACTACGAGGTGATTGTGGCCGGACGCCACCTCCAGCAGGCGGAGGCGACCGCAGCGGAGATCGGTCATCAGGTGCGTGGCCGTGCGCTCGACGTCACTGACGATACGTCAGTGACCGCCGCACTGGACGGCGTTGCTGCGGTCGTGAGCTGCGTCGATCAGCCGCAGCGCCACCTCCTGCACGCCGCCATCCGTCGTGGGCTGCGATACACGGACATCACGCCGCACCTGGTGGAACTTGGCCGCGGCTCGGGCTATGAGGCGCTTGTGGCGGCGGCCCACGCGTCCGGCGCCTGCATCGTGCTCGGAACGGGGATCGTGCCCGGGATCTCAAGTGTCATGGTTCGTGCGCTGGCAGACGCACTTGGTGGCGTGGACGGCGTCGAGACATCTCTGTTGCTCTCTGCGAGCGATGTGACCGGTCCGGCGGCCTTCGACTACTTCCTCCAGGAGCTGGCGATGCCGTTCGTCGTGTACGTCAATGGTGCGGATCGCCCGACGAGCGCTTTTAGCGATCCGCGTGTCGTCGAATTTCCCGAGCCGTTCGGAGCGCAGCACGCGTATCTGTTCCCCTTCTCGGACCAAGTGCTGTATCCCCGGACCCTAGGCGTTCACACCGCCATGACGCGCTTGGCGCTCGAGCCGGCGAGGGTGGCGCGGTTGCTGGCGGCGTCGGTCCGCCTCGGCGCGGTCCGTCTGGTAGCCAGCGACAGCGTGCGTCGCGCGCTTGTCGGACGCCGCCGCCATCGAGCGCGTGCGGAAGAGGCCCGGTGTGCGCTCCGCGTGGACGTCATTCATGACGGACAATCGGCGCACGCGACGCTCGTCGGAGGCGCGCAGGCGGACGCGGCCGCCGCCGGGGCGAGCGGCACTGTCCGCGCCCTGATGGAGGGCGAGATATCAAGGCCGGGTGTCTGGATGCCCGAGCAGGTGATGAATCCACTCGGCTTCTTCTCGTATCTGGCCAAGCAGGGACTGATCGTCGAGATCTCGGCCATCGATCACCATCCAGCAGGGCATCGCCTGAGTCGAGCGCCCTTTCATCAGGACTGAGCCATGACGGCCATTGAAACGAACGCCCGTCACGAACTCTGGCGGATACCCGTGTGGATCGGGCTTGCGCGTTCCTGACGATTGCTGGCTTCTTCCTATGGGAGGAGCACTGTGCACACCTGCTCGGCGCCGTGCCGTACGTGCTGCTCCTGCTGTGTCCAGTCATTCATAAGTTCATGCATCGTGGATGCGGACACCAGCGCCAGCCTCGCACGGGTCGGAGCGACGATGGCGAGAGGGCGTTATGAATCACGACGTGCCAGCGGTTGCGTTCATCGTGACCACGTTCGGGTTCCTGCAGTAATGGCCGACGTTGGTGACTCTGCTGATGTTTCCAGTCCTGGTCATCGTCTACGCGCGCCTGGCGCGACGCGAGGAGCGCGACGTGCGGGCACAGTTCGGCGAGGCCTGGGGCGGGTACGTCGCGTGGACGCCTGCGTTCATCCCTCGGCGGCGCCTGCTAAAGGCAGCGAAGTCGCAGGTGTCGCAGGAGGTGGCCATGGATACGGCGGTCGGCCTCGTGCAGGCATATCTGCAGTGGGGCGTTGAGGTGCCCGGTATCGCCGCACCTGAGACGCCAGCGACGGGACGACCAGACCGTGACCGCACTGTGCGAGACGAACGCCGTGGCCCACGGAGGACGGTGTGACGACTCAGGTCGACCCGGTGTGCGGTATGCCGGTGCCGAGGGAGCGGGGCGTTCCACTGGGGGCTGACGCCCAGAACGTCTGGTTCTGCTCCGAGTTCTGCCGGCAGCAATACCTCAGACACCCGCGAGCCTACGCGGTCGAGACGGCGCAACCACTGCCAACGGTGCAATGGGCGGCGCGCCAGGTGGCGTATTTCTCGATGGAAGTCGCGCTTGCCAGCGGGGTCCCAACCTATGCCGGGGGACTGGGCGTGCTCGCGGGCGATACCCTGCGCTCGTGCGCTGACCTGGGCGTGCCCGTGGTGGCCGTCTCGCTCGTGCACCGAAAGGGCTACTTTCAGCAGGAACTCGATGGCGATCGGCAGGTCGAGCGCGAGGCCTCGTGGGCACCTGAACGCCTCCTCGACGAAGCAACGTCCAGGGTTACGATGGCGATTGAGGGCCGGGACGTCCAGCTCCGAGCGTGGCGCTACGACATCGTCGGCTCGAACGGCGACATTGTGCCCGTGCTCCTTCTGGACACCGATGTGCCGGAGAACGGATCCGAGGATCGTCGCATTACGGATCGCCTGTATGGCGGCGATGCCCGCTATCGTCTGATGCAGGAGATGGTGCTTGGCGTGGGCGGAGTGCGCTTGCTGCACGCGCTGGGCTGCGCCGGGCTCCGAACATTCCACTTGAATGAGGGTCATGCGGCATTCGCACCTCTTGAGCTGCTGCGCGCCGCGGGTCGGACCGATGGGTGGGACTTTGGCCAGGTCCGAAACCGAACCGTGTTTACGACGCATACGCCCGTCGCCGCTGGTCACGATCAATTCGACTGGGACCTCGTCTCTCGCGTCGTCGGAGAACCAGTGCCGCGAGACGTCTTCGAGATGCTGGGTGGGCGCGATCGATTGAACATGACGCACCTTGCGCTCAACCTCAGTCATTACGTCAATGGCGTCGCCCTGCGACATCAGGAGGTGTCGAGCGAGCTTTTTCCCCACTACGAGATTCATCAAGTCACCAACGGCGTTCATGCGCGCAGCTGGGCGAGCGATGCCCACAAGCGGCTGTTCGACCGCCATATTCCCGGCTGGCGCACCGATGCCCTCATGCTCCACAACGCGCTGGGGCTGCCACCGAGTGAAGTGGCGGACGCCCATCACACTGCCAAAGCCGCCCTCATCGACGTCGTCGAGAATCGCACCGGCCGTCGGCTGCGTTCTGAGGTGCTCACCTTGGGGTTTGCGCGCCGGGCCACGGCTTACAAGCGTCCGTCGCTCGCCCTGAGCAGCCTGTCCGCCCTTCGTGCCATCGCCAAGACCCGCCCCCTGCAATTCGTCTTCGCCGGGAAGGCCCACCCGCACGACGAACCGGGCAAAGAGGGCATCCGCGCGATCCTTCGGGCCGCGCGCGAACTGGGCGACGCGGTGCCGGTCGCCTATCTCGCGGAGTACGACCTCGAGCTGGCGCAACTTCTGGTGGCTGGCGTCGATGTCTGGCTCAACACGCCGCTACCGCCTCTGGAAGCTTCGGGGACTTCGGGCATGAAGGCGGCCCTGAACGGCGTGCCGAGCTTCAGCGTGCTCGACGGCTGGTGGTGCGAAGGGTGCGTCGAAGGCGTGACGGGATGGGCCATTGGCGACAACGATCGGCTCGGCGGTCACGAGGCCGCCCGTGCCGACACAGCGGATCTTTACCGCAAGCTCGAGCACGTGATTGCACCGCTGTTCTACGACGATCGCGACGGATGGACTCGCGTCATGCGACAGTGCATTGCTCTGAACGCATCGTTTTTCAACACCGATCGCATGGTGCGCCAATACCTCCTCCATGCCTATGCGCCAGTGGCTCACGGTGAGGGTGCGAACAGTCCGCCCGCCGGACCGGAGAAACGACCATGACGTTGTGCAAGTGCAGCGACAGCCACGAACGGAAGCGGATCGTACTGACGGGTGGACCCGGAGCGGGAAAGACTGCGTTACTGGAAATGATCCGTCAGTCGTTCTGCTCCCATGTGAAGGTGCTCCCGGAGGCGGCTGGCGTGGTGTTTGGCGGCGGCTTCCCGCGTGAAGACGACCCCGGATGCCGCCGCGCCGCGCAGCGCGCGATCTTCCATGTCCAGCGCGAGCTCGAGGCAGCGGGCGACAGCCACAATCCCGCGATTGTCCTCTGCGATCGCGGCACTGTCGATGGCCTTGCCTATTGGCCGGGAACGGCAGAAGAGTTCTGGTCGTCGCTGGGCACCAGCCTCGATGGCGAGCTTGGCCGGTACGCTGCCGTCATCCATCTGCGCACGCCGGCGCAGGAGCACGGCTACAACTACCAGAATCCGCTGCGCATCGAATCAGCCGCTGCTGCGGCCGACATTGACGCACGAATCGTGGGGGCCTGGGAGCGACACCCGCGCAGGTTCATTGTCGGGTCGTCCGCGGACTTCCTCGACAAGGCCGCACGCGCGCTTGAGCTGCTCCGCAGCGAGTTGCCCGACTGCTGTCGGCGACACGCCATACCCTCGCTTCACGATCATCAGATGAAGCCGGTAGGACCAACGGACAGGAGAGAAGGGTGATCCCATGGCTGGCCCGAAGATGATCCGCGTCGCTGTCAATGGTTGTGATCGGCAAGCGTGTGGCTGTCGCGGTCGCGCTCCAAGACGACATGTCACTGGTGGGCGTGTCAGAGGTCATGACGGACTGGCGAGTGCATATGGTGACACGCAACGGGTTCTCGCTGTTCGGCGCCACCGAAAATCAAGCGGGGGCCATGCGGGCGGCAGGGTTAGAGGTGGTCGGAACACTGGACGAGTTGTCGGCCGAGCGGATGTCGTCGTGGACTGCACGCCCAAGCGCATCGCTTCGAAGAACATAGACGTGTATCGTCGCCGTGGTCTCAAGTTCATTGTGCAGGGCGGCGAGAAGCACAGTGGGACCGGCCACTCCTTTGTGGCGGAGTCGAACTACGTCACCGCGCTCGACCGTGAGGCGACGCGTATCGTGTCGTGCGATACGACCTCGATCGTGCGCACCCTGACGGCGCTCAAACGGACCGGACTGCTAAGGCGCGCCAGAGGAACATTGTTGCGGCGCGCCACTGATCCCTGGGAGAGCCACGAGAGCGGCATCATGAAGATGACTGCGCGGCCGGCAAGGAGGGTGCTGGACTCATGTAGCGGGAGCACACGATGAACGCGCGCTCACCGGAACCGCACGATCACCATCACACCCGGCTCATAATTGGTTGGTTCCTGGTTCGAATCCAGTTGGTGTGTTCGCCTCGGCGAGCTCTATCTTCTTGGCGCGTTGGCGTTGCCAACGGCGACGGTAGGCTCGAAGGCGAGACGCCATTTCGCTGGCTCGCCACTTTCTTCTGTCGCATACTTGCGCCACGACGCATGCGCCCCCTGCTTTCATTCGTGGTTGGCGCGAGGGCGCTCGCCGCCACCGGCGGCCTCTTCCCGCAGAACCGCCGCGGCCCCTGCATCGCTAAGGTTCGGTCGATCTCGAGATTTCACATTCTGAAGACTCATCCCTAGGATGTCGTTTCGTCAGGGCCAACCGCGTTTCGGATCGGATGTTGCGTGGAACGGGACGTGATCCCCAGGCAACGACGCGGTGCAGTGCTCTATCCATTGGCTGTCGCCTTGATGGTGTGGGCCATCGGCGCTCTGGTCGTCGGACCATGGCTGGTCGCGCAGGTGTACGCCGACCCGTCATTTCCGATTGGCGGCGGGATCATCAGCGGGAGTGCGGCGCATCCGCTGGACTACTACCTGCGCGAGTGGACTCGACTCAGTTGGTACACGTTGCCGTTTGTCGTGCTGTGGAGCTTCATCGGTTTCCACGGCCAACGGCACCAATGGCTGCTTGTTGTCGGCATGCTCATCGTGGCGGCCGAGGTTAGAGGCACCGGCCTGCTGAGCCGCTCCATTTGGGACGACGAAGGTATCACGCTGCTACAGACGTCAGGGCACAACGTACCTCAATGGCCTCTTGGACCAGGGCCGGCGGCGGCTGCCCAGCCGCTCTTCCGCGGTGTGACCAGCTGCGGTTCGCTCATCGCGATGATGCGGGAGACCGACGTTCACCCGGCGTTGTATTTTTGCGCGTTGGCGCAGTGGAAGAAATGGTTCGGTGACTCGCTGGAGATGGCGCGGACACTGTCATTGGTGTGCTCGCTCCTCAGCGTCCTGGTGTTCTACCTGCTACTGAGCGTCGGCGGATTCCGGTGGCCGATAATCCCGGCCACGGTTTACGCGATGGCGCCGACGGCGACCTTCTGGGGCAGCGAAGCGCGGCCCTATGCCTTCGCGGAACTACTGCTGCTCGGTGCAGCGCTGTGCGCGTATCTTGCGGGGCGAGTCGTGCCCCGCGGGTGGCGGGCAACTGCCGCGGCCGTCACGGCAGGATCATGTGCGGGTCTGGCACTGCACGCCAATCATCTCGCCGCCTTTCCCGTGGCGGCCGTGCTGACGTGGTTCATCGTGACGACATGGTCGGACCGGCGTATGCTCGGCGTTACTGCCGTCGTGGTCGCCGGGTCGATCAGCCTCATCGCTGTCGCGATGCTGCTTCCGCAGCTCGACGCGAGACCTGAGCAAGCAACTGGATTTCTCGGAGTCGGCACGGAATTGCAGTACCTGTTCAGTCTGATCGTGCAGGTGGTGTTCTATCCCTACTTCCCGCGAACCGGTCTATTACAACCCTATGCAATCGCCGGCGCCGCGCTCACGATCACGTCGTTGACATATCTCGCCATCCGCTGGCGGCATGAAAACCAGTCGTTGTGGACGATGCTGGTCAGCCTCGCGCTTGCTCCCGCCGTCGGATTGACCCTCCTGAACGTCGTCTTCCAGAAACACCTTCACGACATTCAGTATGTGCATTACTCGGCAAGCGGTGTGGCGGCTTTGCTCGCATATCCTATCGTCGGTCTGCTGTCGAGCCGACGTGCGCTCGGGCTCGCTGCACTGGCTGTCGTCGCCGCTGTCCAGGCGCTCGGCGTCAACTGGGGATTTTCCGAGGGCCCGTTCACGGTCTCGCCATCGCGGGAACAGGCCGCCGCCATCAGGGCAGCCTTCTCCCCGGGCCAATTGGTGCTGATCGACGCCGGGTTGGGCCGCTCGAATCCTGCTTCATTGGTCTACGAGCTGGATCCGCGGACCGATATGCTGGTGTTTGGCGGTCACCATCGTCTCGACACCTTATGGGACACCGTCGTCCACTACGAGGACCTGTGGATCCGGTTTTCGGTAGAGCGGACGGACTTCGCTAACCAAGTCGTCACTCGTCTGGAGCATTCAGGCTGTTATTCGGAGGTCTCATACACCTGGCTGTTCCTGCGGCTGCACCGAGAACGTGTCTGCGAGCCGGCGCGCACATGGCCTTCCCGTCACAAGATGAACCGCGACTTTGAGGCTCTGAAGTACTGAATCGATGGCACCCAGCGATGAATCACCAGAGACGGTCGCGCCCGATGCAGGACGGTCATGAATTCACCGACCGCGGCCAGCGGCGTCGACAGATCCACGTCCCAGTAACCAACGAACGCCGGGTCTTTAGCGAGCGCCGCAGCAATGCCGTGCTGGACAGCCGCCGCCTTTCCGACGTTGCGCGGCAGTAGCAATTGGGGAGATCCTCCCCGCACTCTGCGCTGCAATGTCGTGCAGAATGGCGTCGGTCCGGCGAAGATGCGTGCCGCCAGTTGAGATGCGACTGCCACAGTCGTTGCGCAGCAGCTCGGCGCTCGTGGCGCTGGAAGGCCACCTTTTCGTACCGGCCAGCCGCAACAGGTTCTCTCGCTTCGCCGGCCGATCGGCACGCCCGCAGTGGTTCGACTGCCTCGTGTCAGGCCAGGCCCGGGGCGTCCTGACGGGGGACAAGGAAGGGCCTCACAGCCAGGTAATCCAGCCCCGATTCGGTGAACGCGTGAACGACGTCCTCCATTGAACGGAGAGGATAGACAGCATCACCGCTGGCGAAGGTCGACTGAATGTCCCTTATGCGACGTGGACGCGGGCCGTGGGTGTTCGTCTCCCCCCTTCGGACAGCAAAATAGGAAATAGGTCCGGTCCGGATACAAACCGTATTGCGACACACCGGATGAAGACGGATATACAGGTTCTTTCACCATAAGTTCAAACTGTCTTTCTTCAAGAAGTGATTGAAACGGGATTTTGGAGCCGTCCCCTTCCCTCGACAAAAGCGTGTTTCCTTCAGTGACAATCATGAAATAGGAAGCGCCGTTCCTTTGAACCAGATCCAGCCACCAGCGAATCGATTCGACCGTGCACTCCGCAAAACTTTCCATATTGGTAACCACATCGATGCGTTCTCGGCTCAGAATGGCTTCAATTTCATCGATCGGGATGGCCTGTGCTCGATTGCCGACGCCCCGAAAATTGAGATAGTAGTCACAAAGAAAGGTCGACTCCGCCACCGCATCCGCGCAGTAAACAGCTTTGACGTTTGGAAGAGCACTCGACAAACGGTAGGCGAACCGCCCATAGCCTGCTCCGATATCCACCACCACAGGCGAAGGCAATTGCGAAATGCGAAGATGCCGCTCGAGAAAGTTGATCTCCAGAACGGAATCCAGCAGGTCTCGGCTCACTACGAACTGATCGTTAAAGCTGAAGTTGACGGCGCCAAACTGCCCGTCCTCCTGCAGCCGATGCAGCAGGCCGAGTGTATCCACATCTCTGACGTGATACGTGGTGAGCAGATACTGTGCGATGAGATTGGCGCTAGTCTGCCTGGTTTGCCAGACGTAAGCGTTGTCGGATCGAAACGTGGAGAGGTCGAGTTCAGCCTGCAGGTAAGTATCCTTCCAAAGCGAGTGCAGTGTCGCCGGATGCCCCTTGTATCTCTGTTTCAGTTCGATCAGCCGCGGATTCAGTGAACTCAAATACTCTGCCGCACCAGGCGGGAGCCCGGGTCTCAGAGAGGAACGCGGCGCGTTCGCCATGCCTTGCTCAGGCGATACCTGAGGTTCACTGAGAACCGCGGAGGCAAACTGTCTGATTCTGTTCTTAAGAGTCATAAAACGTGCGGTCTATTCTCCGTACGCTCCGCGAGCGCTCGCGTGGATAGTGCGGGCACCGGATGGTGGGACGGGAAATAGCCACACCCGCGGATGTCGCCATACTGCTCGTGTGTGCGGCTTGTGATGGAGCCATCCCGCAGTCGCTCGACAAACGCCGACAATTCGGCGTCGTCACCGAAGAAGAGCTGCGGATGATATTTGTGGAAGTTCTGAACGACGAGCGCCGGGTGGTAGGTGCGCTTGACCCGCTCGATCTCTTGTATGAGCTTTTCCTTGTCGTTGTGGTAGATGACGAAGTTCGGCGACAGTTCCCCCGGGCCTTCTTTGGAGAGATCCGGTTTGAGCCAATGAGAGGGACACCAATCGCTGTACGGCGTGAACACGTAGCTGCCGCTGCCCTGCGCCTCGCAAATAGGCAAGCCGAAACTCTCTCGCATCGAGACGAAGAAGATGCTGCTCGTGCCGTGGATGCGGCGAATCGCCTCGATAGAATAGCGGCCTTGGAGCACGACGTATTTCGTCCTTGATTCTTCACACGCCTGGATTTGCACGGCGCGTTCTCGCATGTTCTGCGGGTCTTCGAAATCCAAGAGGGCGACGAACTCCGATTTGTCGCCAGGCGCGAGGCTGCCGTCGTTGAGGTCGAGGCCAATGAGCGAATAGGGCTGCGCTCCAGAGGGCATGGGCGTCTCGCTCACCACCGACGCACAGAGATACCAGTCGTAACGCTCGAGTCCAAAATTGCCCCCTGTCGGGATCCCCATCTCGGGCCTGCCGTCCTTCAACCACGGCTGCCAGGTGCCTCGGGTCGGAAGGTAAAACAGATCGTAGAGAACCAAGGGCGTGTCGGGGAGGAGCCAACGCACCACTTGGTCGTTGAAGAACGTGTTCATGAAGTTGGCCGGAAGCGTCTGTACGATTACGACCGCGTCAAAGGAGCGGAGACGGAGCATAAAGCGGAGAAGGTGCGGCGCTTCCT
>Ga0315912_10006815_pt1 | contig 10144 bp, 9 predicted proteins | sample VfabasoilMG_FD_204469 | JGI IMG/M metagenome (GOLD analysis project Ga0315912, IMG submission 204469) | Garden soil microbial communities collected in Santa Monica, California, United States - V. faba soil | ecosystem: Environmental > Terrestrial > Soil > Garden | place: USA: California... | reverse complement strand
CGCGGCGACGAGACCCTTCGTCGCGAAGCCGTGGCCGTCGAGCGCCTTCGAAGCGAGCCGCTCGATCCCCGCGGCGACGTCGAGCGGTCGCGAGCGGACGTCGTCGGGAATGACGCGCTCCGCGAGATCCCACGAGCGCTGGAAGCCGACGCGCTCGCGCACCGCGAGCTCGCCCGAGGACCACATCGCGGACGCGACGCGGCGCATCGCCTTCATGTCCCACCAGCCGCGGCTGCCGCGTCCCTCCATGTCGAGCGCGCGCAGCGGCCCCTCGTCGCGCAGCCGATCGCGCAGGCGCGTCGCGACGTCGCGATGCGCGCCGATCACGTCGCCCCACCACGGATGCTTCCGGAAGTCGCGGCGCCGGAACTCGAAGGCCGGGTAGAGCTCCATCGGGAGCCAGCACGCCTCGTGTCCCCAGTACTCGAAGACGGGCTCGCCCGGGCGCAGGAGCTGTTCGCCGAGCGCCGGGTCCATCCCCTGGAGGCGCGAGAGCAGCACGATCGCGTGGCTGCGCGCGCCGGCGACCGACACGGTGTCGAGCTGGAGGTAGCCGAACCGATCGAGGACCCCGAGGGCCGTGCCGCGCGCCCGCATGCCGCCGCCGCGAGCGCGGGCCGGCAGGCCGTCGCCACATCCCGGCAGCAGGCCCGCGCACGCGAGCGCCAGCCTCCGCGCCTGCCGCGTCCCGATCGTCTCCACCCGCAGAGCATGCCCTCCGAAAGTCCGCTGAAATAGTGCCTGGCCCCACTCCGGGGGGTCGCTTGCCAGGGGATGGGAGGCGTCTCATCATGGCGGTCATGGACATGGGCAAGTTCACGCAGAAGTCGCAGGAGGCAGTTCAGCTCGCGCAGGACGCCGCCGTCCGGAGAGGGCATCAGCAGCTCGACGCGGAGCACCTGCTCCTCGCGCTCCTCGAGCAGGACGAGGGGCTCGTGCCGCGCCTGCTGGCGAAGATGGATGTCTCCGTCGATGGCGTGAAGCAGGCGGTGGAGGTCGAGCTCGGGAAGCGCCCGTCGGTCGCCGGGCCCGGCGCCGAGCTGGGCAAGGCGTACGTCACGCAGCGGCTCCAGTCCGCGCTCGTGAAGGCGCAGGACGAGGCTAGGCGCCTGAAGGACGAGTACGTCTCGGTCGAGCATCTCCTGCTCGCGCTCCTCGACGATCGCGGCGCGCCTACCGCGAAGCTCCTCGAGACGAACGGAGTGTCTCGCGACCGACTCTTGGACGCGCTGACCGCCGTGCGCGGCCATCAGCGCGTGACGTCCGCGACGCCCGAGGGCACCTACGAGGCGCTCTCGAAGTACGGACAGGATCTCGTCGATCTCGCGCGACGCAACAAGCTCGATCCGGTGATTGGGCGCGACGAGGAGATCCGCCGCGTCGTTCGCATCCTCTCGCGCAAGACGAAGAACAACCCGGTGCTCATCGGCGAGCCCGGCGTCGGCAAGACGGCCATCGTCGAGGGCCTCGCGCAGCGCATCGTCCGGGGGGACGTGCCCGAGTGGATCAAGGATCGCTCCGTGTTCTCGCTCGACATGGGCGCGCTCATGGCCGGCGCGAAGTACCGCGGCGAGTTCGAGGAGCGGCTCAAGGCCGTCCTCAACGAGGTGAAGTCCTCCGAGGGCCGCGTCATCCTCTTCATCGACGAGCTCCACACCATCGTCGGCATGGGGAAGACCGAGGGCTCGACCGACGCCGGCAACATGCTGAAGCCCATGCTCGCGCGCGGCGAGCTGCACTGCATCGGTGCGACGACGCTCGACGAGTATCGCAAGCATGTCGAGAAGGACGCCGCGCTCGAGCGGCGATTCCAGCCCGTCATGGTGGACGCGCCGAGCGTCGAGGACACGATCTCGATCCTGCGCGGCCTGCGCGAGCGCTTCGAGGTCCATCACGGCGTGCGCATCCAGGACAACGCGCTCGTCGGCGCGGCGACGCTCAGCCATCGCTACATCACCGACAGGTTCCTCCCGGACAAGGCCATCGACCTGGTGGACGAGGCGTGCGCGATGATCCGCACCGAGATCGACTCGATGCCGCAGGAGCTCGACGTGGCGTCGCGTCGCGTCATGCAGCTCGAGATAGAGGAGGCCGCGCTCAAGAAGGAGAAGGATCGCGCCAGCAAGGATCGCCTCGACGCGTTGCGAGCCGAGCTCGCCGATCTCCGCGCGAAGGCCGACACGATGAAGGCGCAGTGGGAGAACGAGAAGGAGGCGATCTCGAAGGTGCGCGCCGTGCGCCAGGAGCTCGAGCAGGTCCGCCACGAGGTCGAGGCTGCCGAGAGGGCCTATGACCTCGGCCGCGCGGCCGAGCTCAAGTACGGCAAGCTCCCCGACATCGAGAAGCGCCTCGCCGGGATGGAGGCGCAGCTCCGCGAGCGCCAGGGCGATCAGCGGCTGCTGCGGGAAGAGGTGACCGAAGAGGAGATCGCCGAGATCGTTTCGCGCTGGACCGGAATCCCCGTCACGCGGCTCGTCGAGGGCGAGCGCGAGAAGCTGCTGCGCCTCGACGAGATCCTGCATCAGCGCGTCATCGGGCAGGACGAGGCGGTGCAGCAGGTGGCCGACGCCGTCATCCGCGCACGCTCGGGCATCAAGGATCCCCGTCGCCCCATCGGCTCGTTCATCTTCCTCGGCCCGACCGGCGTGGGGAAGACCGAGCTGGCGAAGGCGCTCGCGCAGACGCTGTTCGACACGGAGGAGAACATCATCCGCATCGACATGTCGGAGTACATGGAGAAGCACGCGGTCAGCCGCCTCATCGGGGCGCCTCCAGGCTACGTCGGCTACGAGGAGGGCGGGCAGCTCACCGAGGCGGCGCGACGCAAGCCCTACTCGGTGATCCTCTTCGACGAGATCGAGAAGGCGCATCACGACGTCTTCAACGTGCTGCTCCAGATCCTCGACGACGGCCGCCTCACCGACTCGCAAGGCCGGACGGTGGACTTCAAGAACACCGTCATCATCATGACGAGCAACATCGGGTCGCCGCACCTGCTCGAGGGCGTGGACGCGAAGGGCGAGATCACCGAGGCGGCGCGGCGCGCCGTCATGGGCGAGATGCGCCGCCAGTTCCGGCCCGAATTCCTCAACCGCGTGGACGTGACGGTGCTGTTCAAGCCCCTGCGCCAGGAGGAGATCGAGAAGATCGTGGACATCCTGCTGGTGGACCTGCGCGAGCGGCTGTCCGATCGCAAGATCTCGCTCGAGCTGACCGAGCGCGCGCGGAAGTTCGTCGCGACCGAGGGCTTCGATCCCGTCTTCGGCGCGCGCCCGCTGAAGCGCTTCCTCCAGCAGCAGCTCGAGACGCGGCTCGGCCGCGCGCTCATCGGCGGCGAGGTGGAGGATGGTCAGACGATCGTCGCCGACGTCGAGGACGATCACCTCAGCATCCGGGTGAAGGGCACGAGCTCCGCCGAGGCCGCGGGCGAGAAGCGATCCAGGACGACGCGGCACTGACGGGAAGGAGACGCCTGCGTCCCCTGGCCGCGGGAAGGCGTTGGCCGGGCCTCGATTTCGCGGTTACCTTTCTCGCATTGGCCCTCCAATGGGGGCGAAGGTACCGTGGCCAGGCGAGGAGGCGCGCGAATGTCTCGTGGGATTCGGCTCGGTCTCCCCCTCATCTGCCTGCTGCTTGCTGCCTGCGGCTACTTCGGCTGGCGACAGGGGAGGATGCGAGCCCTTCGCGAGCGCGTCGCGTGGGCACAGATGGAGGCCGTGCGACTGCAGCCGGTCTTCCAGCGAAGCGAGGAGCTGACGCAGCGGCGCGACGAGCTGCGCGCCGTGGTCGAGCGCCTGCACGGCGAGCCCATCGCCGCGCCCCCCTTGGCTCGGCTGACGCTCGCGCCGCAAGCGCCTCCCGAACCCGGCGCCATCGCGACGGACGCCGATTTCGCCGCCCACCGGATGGCGCTCGAGGCCATGACGACGCATGTCCAGCGCGGCGTCGCCCTCGGGAAGGGACTGCCGGAGCTCGAGCGCGAGATCGCCGACATCCAAGCGTTCCTGCGGGCGTCGCGACCCGAGCGCTCGGAGCGACCGGACCGACCCGAACGCAGGGTGCGACCGGAGCGTCCCGGCCTCTAGGCGCCGCTGCGATCGATCGCGTCGCGCTACCGGCAGGCTCCGCAGGAGTTGACGCTGAAGGACTTCCAGAGCGGACAGCCGTGCAGCTCGAGGGGGCACTGATCCCCCAGCGGCACGCACGTCCGTTCGCGGCAGTCCACCGGCGGGATCGAGCCGCTCTTGTAGAGGCAGCACCTGCGGCCGCCAGCGGCGAGGAGCTCGGGGGCGGGGGACTCGTCCAGGACGATCTCGACGACGTCCTCCTCGGTGGGGGCGGCCTCGTCGAGCGGTTGCGCGAGGACCGGCGGGTCGATCGCGCCCTGCGGCTGGCTGGCGACCGCAGGCGCCGGGGGCGCATCTGCTGGCGCCGCGGGTGCGCTCGCCGCGGGCGTCCCGATCGACGTCCAGATGGCTCGTGCCGGCGCCGCCGGCAAGTAGGCGAGAATCGATGCGAGGCCCAGGACTCCCCAGGCGATCCCCTTGATCATGCGCGTCCTCTCTTCGCAGTCCGCCTGCGGCGCCCCCCAACCCGTGCCCACAAGGTGGTGCCTCGAGGGGCCGTGGCGCAATGAGGATCGCCGATCGGGCAGCATCTTGACAGCTCGGTCCTGCGGGCCCCCCGTGGCGATCCGCACCTCGCCGCGGAATACACTGGCCGCTCAGCGAAATGGGGTCGGGAGTCATTGTTTCGCCCCAACCCAGGAGGTCTCCGTGGATCGCGACGAATGGCTGAGCTGAGCGGGGGCAGGCCGCTCGACGCGGCGGAGCTCGAGCGACTCGCGCGCGCGCCGGGCGTTCTGGCCTGCGACGGCGAGCGGCTCGTGATCCGGACGAGCGCGCCGTTCAGGATGTCGCGCGCGGCACGGGTGGCGTGCATCGCGGGCGCCCTCATCGTCCCGACGCTGGTCGCGGTGCTGGCTTGGAAGTGGCTCATCGGCCCCGTCTGGATTCCGGCGGCGGGCGCAGGTCTCGCCGCGGGCGCCAGCCTCGCCTACGTGCTGCTCATGGATCTGCGGCTCGTCGCACAGCGCGGAGGGGAGGGCGTGCTGCTCGAGCGGTTCAACACGCTGACGCATCGCAAGACGCGCGTTCTCGTCATCCCGCGCGCGGAGGTGGACGGCCATCACGTCAAGGAGGCTCTCGAGGGTCCTCCCGGCTCGAGATGGGTGGACAGCGAGCTGCACCTCCTGCGCGCCGGCTCGCCCATCAGCGTCTGGGGATTTCCGGAGCACGAGCAGGCGGATCTCGCGGGCCGCCACCTGGTGGACCTCATGCGACGCGAGGCCTCGGCATGACCGCGCCGCCTCCGGGGTCGATCGCGTTGCGCACCCAGCTCCGACCCGGCGACATCGGCAGCATCGTCCGCATGCACGGCGTGCTCTACGCCAGCGAACACGGCTTCGACGAGACGTTCGAGGCGTACGTGGCGGGACCGCTCTCCGAGTTCGTGCGAGCGGGGGCTGCGCGCGAGCGGCTGTTCATCGCGGAGCGGGACGGGCGTCTCGTCGGCTGCGCGGCGATCGTCGGCGCCTCCGCCGACGTCGCGCAGCTCCGCTGGTTCCTCGTCGATCCGGAGGCGCGAGGTGCCGGCCTCGGCAGGACGCTCCTCGGCGAGTGCATGAGCTTCGCCAGGAACTGCGGCTACACCTCGCTGATCCTCTGGACGGTCAGCGCGCTCGCCGCGGCCGCGCATCTCTATCGGGCCATCGGCTTCCGCAAGATCGAGGAGAAGCCGGGCCGCCACTGGGGAGTGGACGTCGTCGAGGAGAAGTACGAGCTGACGCTCGACTGATGCGGCGTCCCGTACACGGGCGGGCGTATCCTCGTCGGACGCCATGGCGCCCGCACGAACGCAACGACGTCCCCGGCTCGCGCGCCTGCTCGCGCGGCTCGCGCGCCATCACGGCGAGCCGCAGGCGCCGCCGGTGGATGATCCCTATCGACTGATCCTCTTCGAGCAGGTCGCCTATCTCGCGGACGACGCGACGCGACTCGCGGCATGGCGGCGGCTCGAGTCCGAGGTCGGCACCGAGCCTCGCGACGTCCGCGACGCCTCGCGCGCCGTTCTCGCCCGCATCGCCCGAGCCGGCGGCGCCATTGGCGTGCCGCAGCGGGCGGAGCGCATGCAGCAGATCGCCGCGCGCGTGCTCGAACGATGGGACGGCGATGTCTCCGCCGTGCGGCGGCTGCCGTTCGAGGAGGCCCGGCGCGAGCTGGCGCGCTTCCCCTCGATCGGCCTGCCCGGCGCCGAGAGGATCCTGCTGCTCGCCGGACTGCACCCCGTGCTGGCCCTCGAGTCCAACGGACTGCGCGTGCTGCTGCGACTCGGCTACGGCGCTCCGGACGACAACTACGCGCGAGAGCTGAAGGGAGCGCAGCGCGCCGCAGAGAGGGAGGTTCCCGCGACGGTTCGTGCCCGAAGGAGCGCGCACCTGCTGCTGCGCCTCCATGGCCAGACGCTCTGCCGCCGCACGCGGCCGCGCTGCTTCGAGTGTCCAATCGCCGACGACTGCCCGGCCGCGCCGGCGCCACCAGGCGCGGCGTCGCGCTGATGCGCCGCGTTCTCGTCGTCGGCAACTGCGGCGCCGGCAAGTCCACGTTCGCGCGCGCGCTCGGTGCGCATGCAGGCCTGCCCGTCGTGCATCTCGACAAGCTCTGGTGGCGGCCGGGCTGGCAGGAGGTTGGCGCGGATGCCTTCGATGCGGCGCTCGGCAACGAGCTGGCGCGCGACGCCTGGATCATCGAAGGCAACTTCACCCGCACCCTCGCGACCCGGCTCGAGCGCGCCGATACGGCGATCTGGCTCGACCTGTCACGCCATCTCTGCATTGCGCGGATCCTGCGCCGCGTGCTCGCGAGTCGAGGACGCGATCGGCTGGACATGCCGGACGGCTGCCCCGATCGGCTGGACCTCGCGTTCCTTCGCTGGACCTGGGCCTATCCGACGCGCAGCCGCGCGAAGACGGCGGAGCTGCTCGACGCATTCGAGCGCGCCGGTCGCCGCGTCGTGCGCCTTCGATCCCCGCGCGAAGTCCGCGCTTGGCAAGATCGCTTCGGCTCTCCGCAGGCCCGAGAAACCACCGACGCGCCGATGGCATGATGCGCGCCGTCATGAGTGCGATGAACACTCGTCCGTGCCGGCGCGCCCCCTCGGCGGCAGGCTAGCTGCGCATGCAGGACGCCAGTTGGATCGGCGCGATCTTCGGCGCCCTCGCCTGCTGGGCCGCGCTGCCCACGCTGCTGACGATTCTCGCCTGCATCGACATCTACCGCCGGCGCGAGCCGTGGTGGTGGTATCCGATCGTCTTCTTCTTCCCGTGGTTCGGCACCATCGCCTACTTCGTGATGACGCGCGCGCCGTGGCGCTTCGCGACGGACATCGGGGCGAGCCGCGATCGCCGCCGGCGCGCCGACGCGCGACTGCGCGCCCTCGACACGCAGCTCTCCCATTGGCGCGGTCCCGCCGTCCTGGCGGAGGCGGGAGAGGAACTGCTCGTGCTCGGCCGTCAAGCCGAGGCGCGCGAGCGCTTCCTCGAAGCGAAGGGGGCCGGCGCGAGCGCCGAGGACGTCAACCTCGGCCTGGCCGAGACGCACGTCGCGCTCGGCGCGCATGCGGCCGCGATACCCGTCCTCGAGGAGTTGCTGCTCGCGCAGCCGGACGCGGGTCTCGGCCGCGCGCGCATCCTCCTGGCGCGCTGCTTCGAGGCGCTCGATCGCGGCGCGCAGGCCGAGGCGTCGTGGCGCCTCGTCCTCGAGCGCCGCAACGAACCCGAGGCGCAGGCCCGTCTCGCGCGGCTCCTGCTGCTTCGCGGCGCAGCCGACGAGGCGACGTCGCTCGCGCAGGCCGTCATCGCGGACGCCAAGCTCGTCGGCGCCGGGCTACGGCGCCGGCGCCGGCCGTGGATCGATCTCTCCCGCCAGGTCGTGAAGGGCCGCGCTGCCAAGGTACCCAGCCAGGCGCAGGCCGGCGCGATGCGTCGCTGGGCGTGGATCGTCGGCATCGCGGCGCTGCTGTTCCTGCTGGGGATCGTGGCGCTGGCGCTCCTCGTGCTGCGTCCTCTCGCGCGCGAATTCGCGGACGCCCGTGCGCACGCGACGGTTCACCGAGGCGCCGCTCTCCGCGTCGCCGCGCTCGACGTCACGCGGCCCTGGACCCGTGGCGACGATTCCGGGAGCGTCGTGCTCGATCCGGGCGAGCTGGACGCGTGGCTTCACGCGCGACGGGAGTGGGATCGCCTCCATGCGGCGCATGCCGCCGACGACGGTCCCGGCGAGCCCTCCGTGCTCGATCCCCTCGGCGTCCCCATGTCGGAGCTACGCGGCGTGCAGCGACTGGAACGCGAGGGCGCGGTTTCGCTGGCGCACGCGCTCACCGAGTCGGGCCTCGGCCCCGAGACGTTCGTCCAGCTCGCCGGAATCGTCGAGGGCCGCTACCTCGGCCGGCCCGAGGCCGTCGGCTGCATGGTGCCGCGATCTCATCGGCTCGGATGGAGCTCGGCATGGCGCAACGAACGTCTGATCGGACGGCGGGTCGGCGCGACGAGTCCCCTGGAAGGCTACGCCGAGATGGTGCGGGCGCAGCGGGAGATCGAGCCGAGAACGCGCGCCTTGCTCGACGGAAAGCGCAGCGAGCTCGAGGCGCTCGACTCGACGAGCCTGCCGTCGGCGCTCTTGGTCATCGTCGGTGCGTCGAACTTCGCTCAGTACGACGCGATGTCGGATGAGTGAAGGACTCAGACCTGCTTGAACTTCCCCTCGGCGACGAGGGTCGCGAAGTCGAGCGACGAGATCACGCCCTTCACGTTGCGATCGGCACCGAGGACGATCGCGCGATGCACGTTGCGGTTCACGAGGGCGCGCGCGGCGTCCACGAGATCCTCGTCATGCGTCACCGTCACGAGGTCGCTCGTCATGATGTCCTTCGCGAGCAGCTTCTGCCACGGGAAGGCGGGACCCACGGCGCGCTGCGCCGGGCTCCAGCTCCCGTCGCCCGGCACGTCGGCCGAGCCCGACCATGCGCGCGCCAGATCGAGGATCTGCGTCGCCGAGACGAGGCCCGCGAGCGCTCCCCACTCGTCCACGATGGGCACGCCGTGCACGTGGTGGGCGCGCATGAGCTCGGCGACGTGGCCGACATCGGCGTCGAGACGCGCCGTGATGAGCTTCTGTCCTGCGATGACGTCGGAGACCTTCATGGACCACCTCCGGGCTGCTGGTCGAATGCTACCTCGGCCGCCTCCGCGGCGCCGAGCGAGGGAACAAGGCATCGCCGCGGCTGGCTCCGCCGCGCGGCGTGAGGAAGTTCCGGGGACGTCGGTCCCCGGAGCCGTGCCATGATGCTCGGCCATGAGCGCCGAGCGAAGGCAGCCGTGGTTCGTGAGGGGGGACCTGGACGGGTTCTTCGGCCTGATGGTCGACAACCTCGTGCAGGTGCTGCTGATCATCGCGCTGACGCGCGACATCCTGCACTTCCCCGACGAGCTGGTCTTCCACAAGATCCTGCCGGGCGTCGCACTCAGCCTGCTCGTCGGCAACCTCTTCTATGGCTGGCAAGCGCGACGGCTCGCGGCGAGGACGGGTCGTCACGACGTCACGGCGCTTCCCTACGGCGTCAACACGCCGTCGATCTTCGCCTACGTGTTCCTCGTCATGCTGCCGGCGTGGATCGCGGCCGAGGGACTGCCCGATGCCGTGCGCGCCGAGAAGGCGTGGCAGGCGGGCCTCGTCGCATGCTTCGTCTCGGGCCTCATCGAGGCGCTCGGCGCGGCGGTCGGCCCGTGGGTGCGCAGGCACACGCCGCGCGCGGCGCTCCTCGCCGCGCTCTCGGGGATCGCACTGACGTTCATCTCGATGGACTTCGCCCTGCGCATCTTCCGGTATCCACTGGTCGGCCTCATCGGACTCGGCTTCGTGCTCGGTCACTACATGAGCAAGCGGACGTTCCCGTTCTCGCTGCCGGCGGGATTCCTCGCGGTCGTGACCGGCGCGTTCCTCGCATTCGTCATGCACTCTCCCGAGCCGCGCATCATCGACGTCGAGTGGGGAGTGTCGCTGCCGATCCCCGTGATCGGCGATCTCGT
>Ga0315912_10006814_pt1 | contig 10145 bp, 9 predicted proteins | sample VfabasoilMG_FD_204469 | JGI IMG/M metagenome (GOLD analysis project Ga0315912, IMG submission 204469) | Garden soil microbial communities collected in Santa Monica, California, United States - V. faba soil | ecosystem: Environmental > Terrestrial > Soil > Garden | place: USA: California... | reverse complement strand
GACCGGCAAGGCGGGCTGTGCTAGGATCGGGGAAACCGGCGTGAGAACCAGGGTTTTGGTGGTCTGGGCGGCGCTCGGCGGGGTCTTTTCGGCCGGCTGCCAGGGCGATTCGGCCGCTGTTTGCGAGAAGCTCTTCGACTGCAACCTGCTGCACGACGAGGCCCCCTCGAGCGAAAACCCGCCGGGGTTCTCGCACGACGTGTGCGAAAGCCAGGTCGACAACGAGCTGCCGGAGTCGCAGCTCGAGCAGTGCGCCGACTGCGTCGACGGCCATTCCTGTGCCGAGATCCCGGACGCCTGCCGGTCAGTCTGCCAGGCGAAGCACTAGCCGGGCGGCCCTCGGCTCCCGCCGATCCCTACCGGGTCCGCGCTCCGGCCTCCCCTCCCGCTCCGCTTGTTTGTATACAAACGAGCGAAGTCGCTCCGCGCACCCCCGCACCCGTTCACGCTCGTCCGCTCTGCCTCCCTCATGAAGAAGCTTCGCCTCGGACTCCTCGGAACGGGCATCGCCGCCGAGCACCTCTACCTGCCGGCGTTCGAAGCGCTCAAGGGTCGGCTCGAGGTCGTGGCGTGCGCGAATCGGACGCGCAAGAAGGCCGAGCGCTACGCGCGGCTGGCGCGCATTCCGAAGGTCGTGGACGACGCCGAGGCGCTCTTCGCGCTGCCGGAGGTCGAGGCCGTGCTCGTGAGCTTGCCCATCGAGCAGCAGCCCGACTACGTGCTCGCGGCGCTCGCCGCGGGCAAGGCAGTGCTCAGCGAGAAGCCGGTGGGGCCTTCGGTCGCTGCCGCGCGCCGGCTGATCGCGAAGGCGAAGCGCTTCGACGTGCCGTGGCTCGTGGGCGAAAACTTCGCGTTCATGGAGCACGCCGAGCGACTGCGTGCGTGGGTCGAAGCGGGCAAGCTCGGAGAGATCCGCCTGGTCGAGGCCGTGCAGATGACGGCAATGGACGAGACGAACCCGTATTTTCACACCACGTGGCGCACTTCGCCGAAATTCGTCGGCGGCTTCGTCGTCGACGGCGGCGTGCACGTGGCGCACGTCGTGAGGCGCTGCTTCGGCATGCCCGAGGTGGGGCCCCCGCTGACGGCGAGCTTCGACCGGCGCCTGCCCCCGCTCGATACGGTCGTCGCGACCCTCCGATTCGAGTCGGGGGCAGTCGGGACGTGGACGAGCTGCTTCTCCGTCCCCTACCAGGGCCCGCTGCTTCGGGTTTACGGCAGCCGGGCGAGCGCTGAGCTTTTCTGGGGTCACGTGACGGTCCGAAGCCCGGGCGGCCCACGCCACCCGGCGGGAAGCGAGACCCGGTTCGAGCAGAAAAACTCGAGCTTCTACGGTGAGTTATCGCACTTCGTCGACGTGGTGAAGAAGGGGACGGCCCCGCGCGTTCCCCCCGAAGAAGCGCTGCTCGACCTCGAGCTCCTCGAGGCATTGGTCACGAGGGGACACTTGACGAAGCGCCGACGGCGTGGCTGACTCCCCGCCCTTCACCGCCGGGACCTGTCATGAAGCGCACCTACCAGCCCCACAACATCCGCCGAATTCGGACGCACGGATATCGCAAGCGCGCCAGCACCAAGGGCGGTCGCAAGGTCCTCGCCAACCGCCGGCGTAAGGGTCGCTATCGCCTCACGGTCACGACCTACGAAAAGTAGAGTCGCGCGTCCCGTGACCCTGCGTCACGCGACGCACGTGCGCAAGCGCGCTGAGTTCCAGCGCATCCAGAGCTCGGGCGTTCGCGTCAATACGGAACGCTTCGTGCTGATCCTGGCCGCGCAAGCCGAGCCCGGCGGAGCCGCGCGGCTCGGCATCACCGCATCCCGCCGCATCGGTGGCGCCATCGTTCGCAATCGCGCGAAGCGGCTCGTGCGAGCGGCCTTCCGGACGACACTCGAGCTTTTTCCAGAAGGGGTCGATCTGGTCGTGATCGTGAGGAAATCGCTCGGCGAGCAGAAGCTCGCGAGCGTCGTGGCCGAGTGGCGTGGCGCCGCAGGCGCGATTCGCCGCCGCGTGACCGAGCTGCTTGCGCCTCGGCCTCCGAAGCCGAAGGCTCCGCCCACGCACCCGTGATCGCTCGCCTTTTGATCTTTCTGATCCGGGTGTACCAGCTCACCCTGTCGCCGCTGCTCGGGCCGGCCTGCCGCTTCCACCCTTCGTGCTCGCGCTACGCGGCGGAGTGCCTGAGGCTCCACGGCGCCGCTCGCGGCAGCTGGCTGGCCGTGAAGCGCATCGCCAAGTGCCACCCGTTTCACCCTGGCGGCTTCGATCCGCCGCCTCCGGTCACCCCCCCCTGAGCCCCTACACCCCCTGAGACCGTGCTACACGGCGGGCGGTCGGCTCGCCCGGCCCCCTTTCGAGCATTCATGGACCGCAGCAGCCTCGGACGCTTTCTTTTCATCGGTGTGGGGCTCGTGTTCGCACTGTTCGTGCTGCCGCGCATGATGCACGGCTCGACCGACGTGCAGCCGTTGCCGCCGGAGGTCTTGCGCTCGGTCGACGCGAAGGCGCGGCCCCCGGAGCGTCTCTGCGACATCTGGACGCCCCAGTTTCACGCCAAGCTCTCGAGCAGGAGCGCCACGCTCACCCACTTCGAGCTTCTGACCGCGAAGTACCGCAAGCACGGCGTCCCCATCGACCTCTCGACCACGCCCGACGTCGAGTCACGCCGGCAGCTGCGTCTCGATTGGCAGAATCCGGCGCTCGGCCTGAAGGACGAAGACTGGCTCGTCGCGAACAACCTGCTCGACTTCCGCATCACGGGCTCGAGCACGACGAGCTGCGAGTTCGCCTACGACGACGCCAAGGTCGAGCTGCGCGAGACGATCCGCGCGACGGGTCGGCCCTACGAGCTCGAGCTGATCGCGACGGTGAAGAACCTCGCCGCGCGCCCCCTCAAGCACGCGCTCACCGCGGACACGGACGCCTGGCGCACCGACCACGAGCAGAAGGCCGGCTTCTTCGGGCAGAGCCCGCTCATCACGCACACGGAGTGCGTGGGCGACGACGGCACCGCCCATCGCCTGCGCATCGAGGACTTCGAGGCCAGCAAGTTCAAGGATTTTCCGCGCAACTCCCTGGCGCACGGCGACTGGTTTCAGGCCCAGGGCAAGCCGGCGTTCGGAGCGGTCTCGAACGCCTTTTTCTCCCACGCCCTCGTCCCGATAGCGGCGCCCACGGCGCCGACCTGCCAGCTCCAGATCGAGGAACGCTGGGATCCGCGGCGCGCCAAGAGCCGCAGCGAGGACCCCGCGGGCGGCGCGATGTACCGCGCGCGCCTCGCCTTCGCGGCGCACGAGGTCTTGCCGAGCCAGACCGATACCGTGCGCCTGCTCTCGTACATCGGCCCGAAGGAGCGCAGCATCCTCGAGCAGGCCGGCGGCGGCGGGCATCGGCTGATCGACCTGATCGACCTCGGCTTCTTTTCGGCCATCGCGAAGGTCCTCGTCTCGTTTCTGCTCAAGGTGCACGGCGTGTTCCCCAACTGGGGCGTCGCGATCATCGTCCTCACGATCACGGCGCGCACGCTGCTGTTCCCGCTCACGCTGCCCGGCGTAAAGCAGATGATCCGGATGCGCGAGCTCAAGCCCGAGATGGACGCCTTGAACGAGAAGTTCAAGGACGACGCCCAGGCCAAGGGCCTCGCGCAGATGGAGCTCTGGCGGAAGCACAACGTGAATCCGCTCAAGGGCTGCTTGCCGCAGATGGCTTCGATGCCGGTGTGGTTCGCGCTCTACACGACGCTGCAAACGGCCGTCGAGCTCTACAACATCCCGTTTCTCTGGTTCCCGGATCTGTCCGGGCCGGACCCCATCTTCATCCTGCCCTTCGTGATCGGCGGCACCAACTTCATCCAGCAGAAGATGATGCCGATGCAGGGCGACCCGACGCAGCAGAAGATGATGCTCTACCTGATGCCCGGCATCTTCATCGTGATGATGCTGTTCTTGCCGTCGGGCCTCGGCGTGTACATGTTCACGAACGGCGTCCTCGGCATCGTCCAGCAGCAGCTGGTCGAGGCGCACGCCAAGCGGGCGGTCGCCAGGGGAAAAGCCCAATGGAAGGGGCCCGGCGCGGGCTGATGGGTAGAGCGCTTGCGCCAGACCGAAGACGCAAATAGCCTTCCTCCCACGGGCGCTGCCCCTCGCACCGCGAGCGCGGCCGAGCCCCTCGAAAATTTCAGCGCCGCTAGCGGCGCTTAGACCCGGAAATCAGATGGACAACGACCAAGAGACGCGAGACGAAGGTTGGGAATCGGTGGACGACACGCTCGACGAGGCGGCGAGCACCGAGCGGCAGGAAGCGCAGGAGCCGCAGGAAGAAATCCTTCCGGGCGACGACCGGACGAAGCAAGCGCTCGAGTTCGTGGTCGACGTGGTTCGCGAGATGGAGCTCGACTGCAAGGTCCGGCTGCGCAGGCCGCGCGACGGCGACTCCCCGGACGAGATCAACATCGAGATCTACGGACCCGACGCGGGCATCGCCATCGGCAAGAAGGGGCAGGTGCTCCAGGCCCTGCAGTTCTTGACCCACCGCGTGGTGAACCGGCCGACGCTCGACAAGCGCCACGTGCTGGTCGACGCCGAGGGCTACCGCGCCCGGCGCGACGACTCGCTCGCCAGCATGGCCAAGCGCCTCGGCCGGCAAGCCGTGCACGAGGGCAAGATCATCACCTTCGAGCCGATGAACCCGCGCGACCGCCGCGTGGTGCACATGGCTCTCGCCAAGTTCGAGGGCGTCATCACGAAGAGCGACGGCGAGGGTGAGGACCGGCGCGTCCAGATCATTCCGGTGCGCCGCCCCACGCCTGCGGCCGAGAGCCCCGGCCAGAACTAGGCCCAGGGGTTCCGGTCCACGGTCGGGGGGGCGATGCTCGGAGTCCTCCCGAAGCAGCTCCTCTCGCGCTCGGGCGCCCATGCGCTCGTGCTCGCGCTGGTGCTGGTGGCGAGCTTCGTCGCGCGCTTTCGCGACATTCACGCCTCGCTGCCTTACGCCCGCCACCCCGACGAGGAAGTGTGGGCCGGCATCGCGCTGCGCATGCTGCGGACGGGCAACTTCGAGCCTCATCGCTATCGCAAGCCCTCCCTGCCCGTTTACCTGATGTCCGCCGGCTTCTCGCTCGGGCTGGCTCGGGCAGGTGCACGAGGCGAGGCCTCTTCGGTGCCCGAGCGCGGGGAGCGCGTGGAGCGCTACTACGGCGTGCCCAGCGCGGCGGAGATCCCGAAGGCGCTCTACGCGCTCTTCTCGGTGATCTCGCTCGGGGTGCTCGGGCTCCTGGCGCGGGCCGCCACGGGCGATCCGCGCCTCTTGTGGCTGGCCCCGAGCCTCGCGGCGCTTTCCCCGAGCTACTACCAGCACTCGTGGACGTACATGAACGTGGATACGATCGGCACCGCGTTCGTGCTCGGCACGGTCGCCTGGTTGATCGTCGGGGAGGCGCGCGACCGCGCGCGGGGACGGGCGCTCGGGGGCGTGCGTCGAGCCGCGGGGGCCGGGGTCCTGGTCGGTCTCGCCGTGGGCTCGAAGTACAACCTGTTCCCCGTCGCGATCCCTGCCGTGCTGTGGTTCGTGCTCCACGAGCCCCGGGTTTGGTTTCGCCGCTCGGCCGTGGTCGCCGCCGTGGCGCTCGCCTGCTTCGTGCTCACCACGCCGTACGCGCTCGTGCGCTCCGACCTGTTTCTGCGGGACGTGCTCACGGAGGTTCACCACTATGCCTCGGGGCGCGGGGCGCTCGGCGCGGGGCACCGCCCGGACACGGTTCCCGCGGGCTGGCCGATGCTTCGGATGTACCTCTCGCTGTTCGGAACGAGCTTCGGGTGGCCCGGGTTCCTGCTCGCGTTCGGCGGCGTCGCGCTGCTCGCGCGGCGGAGCTTCCGACTCGCGCTGGTCGTGTTCTCGTACCCGGTCTGCTTCGTCCTTTACATGTCGATGCAGCGCGTGTTTTTCGAGCGCAACGCCCTGGCCGTCCAGCTCTTCGTCGCCCTCGCGCTGGCGGTGGCCGTCGTCGAGCTGCCGGCGTTCCTGGCGCGCCGCGTGGCCCGTTTCCGGGGCTTCGAAGCGCGAGCTCGTCTGACTCGAGCGGTGCTGGGCGTGGCGCTCGCTGCGTTCGTCGCACTGGGAGTCCCGTGGACGGCGACCGCGGCCGCCTACACGGGTGAGCTCGAGCCGCGACACGCCGTCGCGCGCTGGCTCGAAGCGCATGCCGGCGCGGGAACGACCGTGGTGGTCGACCAGCGCGTCGGGCTCGATCCGAGAACGCTGCCCCGGGGCCTCGAGCTCGTCGTCGTGGACCTCGTGAAGCATCCCGCCACCGTTCCGGAGCTGGCAGCACACGGGCGACCCTTCCTTCTGGTGGTCCCTACCCAGGATGCCGCGCGCTCTGCCGCGACGCTGACGCGCGGGCAGATCGTGGCGCAGTTTTCCACGAGCCAGCGCCGAAGTCCGGGCAGGCTGGCCTTCCGTGAGCTCTCGATCGTCGGCATGGCCGGACCCGGGCGGCCGGCAGACTCCGCCGGCGAACCATCCGAGCCGGCACCGTAAGGCGGACCGATTGCCCATTTTCCTGGGAAGGGCGGCGCCCGGGCTAGCGTATGGGAGGAGGCGGAACTAGGAATCTCCCCATGAATGCGTGGCGCTTCTTCGGGTTCGTGATGCTCGGTGTCGGCCTCACCTCGGCGTGCGGGCCGAAGGCGGTGCGCGGCTCCGACACCCCTGGGCTCGATACCCAGGCGATGAGCACGGGGCTCGACAAGCGCGACCTCGAGAAGCTCCTGCAGGAGAACATGACCGCGCTCAAGGCCGCGCCGATCATCCAGCGCTGGAGCACGGAGGACAGGCCGGCCCTGGCCGTGATCCCGCTGCGCAACGAGACGACGGAGCACGTGGACGGCGCGCTCGACGCGCTCATCAGCGACATCGAGACGACGCTCGTCAACGCGGGTCACGTGCGCGTGATCGCGATGGAGCAGCAGCCGAAGCTCGTGGAGGAGATCCGCCGCCAGTACTCCGGCGCCTTCGACCCGAGCCAGGTGGCCACCTGGGGCAAGCAGGTCGGCGCCAAGTACATCGTGACCGGCAAGGTCTACAGCGCCGACGAGCGGCAGAGCGGCGAGCGGCGCGTCCAGTACTTCATGTTCATCCAGGTGCTCGACGTGCAAACGGGCGAGATCCTGTTTCAGCACAAAGCCGGCGTGACCAAGGCCATCATTTAGCGTCCGGCGCCCGGGAGCTCGGCACGCCATGACGAAAGGCCTCGCGGCCGTTCTCCTCTCTCTCGGGCTTTCTGCCTGCGCGAGCCATTCCGACAAGACCCAGCCGATCCGGACCGCGCTCGACGCCGGCAACGAGAAGCAGGCACTCGCTCTGCTCAACGAGGGCCTCGAGGTGAAGACCGCAAAGGATCTGCCGGAGAAGGTGGGCGGCGACAACGCGCTGCTCTTGCTCGACCGCTCGATGGTGCTGCAGGCGTTGCAGGACTACGGGCTCTCGAGCCGCGATCTCGAGACCTCCGACAAGCAGATCGAGGTGCTCGATCTCTCGCGCAATGCGATGGACGAGATCGGCCGCTACCTCTTCTCGGACAGCTCGGGCCGCTACAAGGCGCCGGCGTACGAGAAGCTCATGATCAACACCATGAACATGGTGAACTACCTCACGCGCGGCGATCTGAACGGCGCCCGCATCGAGGCGCGGCGCCTGGCCGTGATGCAGCAGTTCCTCGAGCGGAGCGAGGGCAAGGGCCGGAGCCTTCTGAGCCTCGGTAGCTACCTCGCCGGCTTCACGTTCGAGAAGAGCGGCAAGGCGGACGAGGCCCTGCGCTATTACGACGAGGCCCTGCAGTACGGGAAATTCCGCTCGCTCGCGGAGCCGATCCGACGGCTCGCCGCAGAGAGCGCGTACCGGACGTCGCGCATCGACGCCATTCTCGCGGCGACGCCGGCCGCAGCCAGCCACGTCCCCGCAACGCCGCCTCGCGCCGCGGACGCCGAGGTCGCGCCCGTCGCGGTCGCGGAGGATGACAGCGCCGAGCTGCTCGTGATCGTCGGCTACGGCCGCGTGCAACCGAAGATCGCCAAGCGCATCCCGATCGGGCTCGCGCTCACGTACGCGAGCATGTTCATGAGCCCGGCGAACTACCAGCAGGCGAACCGCCTGGCCGCCCAGGGGCTCGTCACCTGGATCAACTACCCCGAGCTCGGCAAGCCGCGCGTCGGGTGGATCGATCCGCAGCTGACGGTCGATCGCACCCCGCAGGCGCTCGACGGCGTGCTCGCGGTGGATCTCGAGGCGCAGCGGGCCTGGGAGGACGCGAAGGGCGCGGTCATCGCGTCGGCGATCACGCGCATGGTGACGCGCATCATCGCCGGCACCACGGCCGGCTACGCGGCAGGCAAGGCGTCGAACAACGATCTCGTGGGCGCGCTCGTCTCGCTCGGCACCCAGGCGACGCTCACCGCGGTCGACACGCCCGACACGCGGAGCTGGGAAACGTTGCCCGCGCGCGTCGCGATCGGCCGCCTGCGCCTGCGCCCCGGAACACACCAGGTGACGCTCAGCGCGAACGGGCGGCAGCTCAGCACCCAGGTCGCCCTCGCGCCCCGGGGTTTCGCCACGACGACGCTCACGGTGCTTCGCTAGAGCGCGGCTCGCCCTGTTGAGATGACGCGCGCGGAGATGCCCCCGCGTGGTTGCGCGCCGCGCGGTCCGCGACGGGCGGAGTCGGGCAGCACCGCGGGGGACGCGACGGCGACGGGCGGAGTCGGGCAGCACCGCGGGGGACGCGACGGCGACGGGCGGAGTCGGGAGGGGTCGTCCCAGGACGCCAGCGACAGGCGGTGTCGGGATGGGTGCGACGGGATGCTGGGGACGGGCGGAGTCGGGATGGGTGGGGGGGTGCCACTCCGCGCGAGCGTTGTGGCGATGGAGAGCTGAGCGGGCGGCGTGGTGCTCGGCAGCGGGGCTATGGGCTCGATGGGGACGTCGCCGCGGCCCATTGTTGACCACCGCCCCGCCGCCCGAGCCGTAGAGGTGCCGAGCCTGAAAGGGTTTGGAGGAAGGATGGGTGGATTCGAATCTTGAGAGCGGACTTCGAATTTGTTGGACAGCTTTCTCGCTGACGAAGCGACCGGTCGTGCGGTCGTGAGCAGGATGCCGCTGTCCTGCTCAGCACGGGGAGCGAGCGCTGCTTTCGTGGCCCGGAGGATTTGAAAGTCGTGCGGGTGCTGAAAACGCGCTCTGCGTGGCGAAGGTGAGGGCGAAAAAGTGCGTGTTAGGAGAGTGGATGCGAATCGACTGATTCGCGGTTCAAGGGAGGACGAGATGAGCGAAGCGGCAGTCGCTGGGTTGGGGGAAGAGCTCGGGGAAGAGAGAGCGTGGGGCGCCACTGCGCTGTGGCACCGAGCCCACGAAGAGCTCGTTCGGCTGGCGGCGACGCGCGCCGGGCTCGACAACGAGGAGTGGCAGTGGCTCTTGCGGGCCGAGCGGTCGGGTGTTCACCGGCGGCTCGGGTATGGGTCGTTTCGCGAGTACGTGGAGAGGCTGTTCGGCCACAGCCCCCGGCTCGTCCAGGAGAAGCTCCGGGTCGCAGATGCGCTCGAGGAGCTGCCGGTCCTCTCAGCAGAGCTCGAGGGCGGGAGGATGAGCTTCTCCGCGGTGCGGGAGCTCAGCCGGGTCGCGACCCGGACGAGCGAGCGAGCCTGGCTCGAGGCAGCTCGCGGCCGAACCATCCGGGAAATCGAAGAGCTGGTCTCCGGCCAGAAGCCAGGGAACCTGCCGGAGGATGCTCCAGACGCAGGCGCCAAGCGGCAGGCGCTCCGGCTCGAGGTGTCGGGCGAGGCGCTGGCGACGTTTCGAGAAGCGATGGCAAAAATGCGGCGCGAGGCGGGCGAAGCGCTCGACGACGACGCGGCCATCCTGCTGCTCTGCCGGCGAGCGCTCGAAGGGCCGCGGGACGACGGACGGTCGAGCTATCAGGTGGCGCTCACCGTCTGCGAGCACTGCCGACGCGGGATGCAACAGGGGCGGGGCGAGCTCGTCGAGGTCTCCGCCGAGATCGTCGAGATGGCCGAATGCGACGGGCAGAACCTGGGGCACGTAGGAGAAACGAGACACGCCCACGTGGGGGAAACGAGGCACGCCCACGTTGGAGAGA
>Ga0315912_10006813_pt1 | contig 10149 bp, 8 predicted proteins | sample VfabasoilMG_FD_204469 | JGI IMG/M metagenome (GOLD analysis project Ga0315912, IMG submission 204469) | Garden soil microbial communities collected in Santa Monica, California, United States - V. faba soil | ecosystem: Environmental > Terrestrial > Soil > Garden | place: USA: California... | reverse complement strand
TCGTCGAGCACCGCGTAGGTGATGCGCACGTAGGCGCAATCGGCCGCGGTGAGCGCGCGCGTGAGCTCGTCGTTCTCCGAGATCGGCGGCAGCAGGATCGCGCCACGCAGCTTCTGCCGCTCGACGAAGCGCCGCACGCCGGCGATGAAGTCGGGTTTCTTGCGATCGCAGGGATGCACCACGACTTCGTACTCGGTGTTGCGCACGGCCTCGAGTACGCCTTCCATGAGATTCACGATGTACTGTGCGTTCGGGTTGTCGTAGACCAGCCCGATCAGGAATGACTTGCGGAAGGCGAGGCCGCGCGCCTGCGGATCGGGCACGTAGCCAAACTTGTCGATGACTGCCTGGATGCGAGCGCGCGTGTCTTCCTGCACCAGCGGCGACTGGTTGATCACGCGCGATACTGTTTTCTTTGAGACGCTGGCGAGGCGCGCGATGTCATTGATCGTCGCGTTCCGGCCGGGCTTGATGCCAGTCGGTTTGCCTGCGGGGATTTTCGCCGCGGCTGGCGCTTTCGCCGCCACTCGCGTACCGGTTGTTTTCTTACGCGTGCGTGTCATGGGCAGGGGATTGTACGGAAGGTTTGCCCGCAAGGCAGGTTTGTCACCTAACAAGCGATTTCATGCGACCGGTGTCATGGGGGTCGTCGTGCAGCGCAGGCTGCCGATTCCCGTGAAAATCGCCTCGGCGGTCTGGCCGGCGGCGATGGAATGCACCCCGGTGGCTGCACCTGTGGAAACGAATTCGCCGGCACGAAGCGGCCGTCCGCGCCGCGCATTGCACCGCAGGGCGAACGCCAGGGCGGCCAGTGGTCCGCCGCTGACGGCCGCCGCACTGCCGCGGCCCACGATTTCGCCGTCGATGCGGGTTTCACAGTTGAGCGATTCGAGGCTGCGCGACTGCCAGTCGCCCACTTCCGCGCCGAGCAACAGGCCCGCATTGTTGCCGAAGTCGCTGGCTACTACGGCCGGGCCGAAGTCATTGATGTTCTGCAGCGGGCTGCTGGCGATTTCCACGCCGATGTACATGGTCCTGACGAAACGCCGCGCGGTTTCCGCCGTCCACTCGGTGACGTTCGCGGGGGCATCTTTTGCGAGCTGGAATACGAACTCGGCCTCGATGGCCGCGAAACCCTGGGCGAACACCGGAGCGTTGATCACACCGCTGCCATTGGCGCGCTGCAGGCCGCCCTTGAATATCGGGCCCACGAGACGCTGGGCGCCATATTTTTCGCTCAGCGGTTCGGGAATCCAGCCGACTTTCCAGCCCGCTATTGCGTCGTTCCACAGCGCGATGGCCTCGTCCTGGCAACGGTAGGCAGAATCGAGGTCTGGTGGCTGTGCGCCCGGATAATTCGCAAACGAGCCGGCACTACGGCGCGCTCTTACGAATTCGGCTGCCACGCCCTTGGCGTCGAACATCATGCCGGAGACAACTGAAACCAAGATTCGTGACCTGCTTTATTCGAATGCGGTACGCACGGCATGTTATATAGGGAAACCGGTGTCATTTTCAACGTTTCGAGGGGACATTGCATGTCAAATCGGGTTTGGCTGGTGGGTGCCTTATTGTTGGCGCAATGCGTCGCGGCCGCTGAGACGCCACTCGCATTTCCCGGCGCAGCAGGCGCCGCGTCCACGACCCCCGGCGGCCGGGGTGGCGAAATCATCCGCGTGACCACCCTGGCGCCGTCCGGCCCGGGATCCTTCGTGGAAGCAGTCAGGCGGCCCGGCAAGCGCATCGTGGTATTCGAAGTCGGCGGGGTCATCGACCTGGCGGAGAGCACGGTCAAGATCACCGAGCCGTATCTAACTATTGCCGGCCAGACTGCGCCGGCGCCCGGGATCACGCTGATTCGCGGCGGCATCGATATCACGGCCCATGACGTGATCGTGCGGCACATCCGCGTGCGGCCGGGCGATGGTGGCCGCGCGCGGCTGTCGGGCAGCGATTACGACGCGATTTCCACGATCGGGGCGCACGACGTGATCGTCGATCACTGCTCGCTCACATGGGCGACCGACGAGAACCTTTCCGCGTCAGGACCGCGCTTCACCGGCAGCACACCCGACGATTGGCGCAAGGGCACCTCGCACCGCATCACCTTCAGCAACAACATCATCGCCGAGGGCCTCGCGGATTCGGTTCACATCAAGGGCGAACACTCCAAGGGATCGCTGATCCACGACAATGTCTCCGACATCCTGATCATCGGCAACCTGTACGCGCATGACAAAGAGCGTTCGCCACTGTTCAAGGGCGGCGTGCGCGGCGCCATCGTCAACAATCTGATCTATGACCCGGGACAGCGCGCCATTCACTACAACCTCATTGCCGAGGAGTGGAGCGATCATCCCTACCAGACCGGCGAAATGGCCATCATCGGCAACGTGCTGCGCGCAGGACAATCGACCGCGGACAACCTGCCACTGGTGACCATCGGCGGCTCCGGCGATGTGGCGCTCTACGAGCAGGACAATATCGCGGTAGATCGCTGGGGCCGGCCGCTTCCCATGCGCGGCCTGTACACCACTGCGCCCATCAAGGTGCTCAAATTGCCCGCGCCGCGAATTCCCGGCGTCACGCCGCTGTCGGCGCGCGAGGTGCAGGACCATGTCGTCAAACATGCCGGCGCGTTTCCGCGCGACGGCATCGACGCGCGCATCGTTGCCGACACCATCGAAGGGCGCGGCTACATCATCGACAGCCAGTCGGAATGGGGCGGGTATCCCAAGGACGCGCCCACCTACCGGGCCTTCGATCCCGCGAAGTGGGATCTCGAGACCATGACGGCAAAATAGCCCTGATCAACTCCCTTGCTGGAGGAAAGGTGCGCCATAGGTGTGGCGCAAATTCCCCAGCGCCGCGCCCCCTGGCGCAGACGGCGGCGCGGCAGATCGATGGGGTCGTTCATGGCGGGCCCCGGTTCGACGCCCAGCTTTCGACCAGCATCGGCCAGGCGGACACATCCAGTCCGTCGATGGCGCGCATGCCGAAGCCATGGCCACCGCGGTCGAATACATGGAGCTCGCTGCGGACACCGGCCTTGCGGAGCGCATCGAACATCAGCAGCGAATTCTCCACCGGGACTGCCGCATCGTCGGCGGCGTGCACCAGCAGGGTGGGCGGCGTGTGCGGGTCGACGCGCAGGTGTGGCGAATAACTTGCGAGCGCCGCCGGATCGACGCCGCTGGCAAGCAGTTGCCTGGCGGAGCCCGCATGCGCAGAAGTTCCGGTGGTCGCGATGACCGGATACATCAACACGGCGAAATCAGCGTCTGCGCGAGCATCGTCGATCGAATCGACGCGCGGGTAACCGAGCGCGGGCTGCGTGATGTAGCGGGCGACGGCGTGTCCGCCGGCGGAGAATCCTATGACGCCGACGCGCACCGATGGCGCTGGCGGATTGCCGGCACCGCGTTTGCGCAGCAGGCGGATGGCGCGCTGGATATCGTGAATGGGCACATCGGCGCCCGCCGCCCAGCCATCTGCCGGCAGGCGGTAGCGCAGCACCGCGCACTCGAAACCTCGCTGCGCGAACCATTCCGCCGATTCGAATCCTTCCTTGTCGATGACTACGCGTTCATATCCGCCTCCTGGAACGATGAGCAGCGTGATTCCATTGGCGGCGGACAAGGGTCGAAAGAAGGTCAGCGTGGGCCGGGTGATGTGTTCGGCATATCGATCGCGCAAGGGTCCATCGGGCGAGCGCTCGACGAAGGACTCGCGGGCGTGCACACGTTCGCCCCCGGGGGCGCCCGCCGGCCAGAGGACGATCGTGTCGCCGGTGGGTTCAGAGGTGGCAACGGCGGCCAGTGCATCCGCGACGAGCATGGTCATCATCAGCGCGAGTATGAGCCGCGGCAGGCGTGGCACGGAATTCATGGCCGCGAGTATGGCCCGGAACAATAAAAAAGGGACAGGCCCTGCGGCCTGTCCCCCGATCCTGGGCCGGACGCCGCGGTGACAGGCGTTCGTCACCGCAGCGCATGGCCCGTGCAGGCTAACTACTCAGTACTTGAAGCGCGCGCCGAGGAAGTACTGACGGCCCTGGAAGTGATAGTAGGAAAGTCGATTTCCCACCGAATCCACCCATTGGTCGTCGAACTCTTCGGTGAGGTTGAGTGCCTCGAGCGTCAGCGTGAAGTTTTCGTTCACGTTGTACGACGCTGAGAAGTCGAGATTCAGGGTCTCGGCCGTGCCCTCCACGTCATTGCCGTTGCGTCCGGGTACCGTGGTCAGATAATCCGCGCGGAAGGCAGCCGCGAGGCGTGCGCTGAATATCTTGTTGTCGAAGTACAGCGTGGCGTTATAGGCCTCTCTGGACAGGCCGGTCAGGTCGGTGGTGGTGACCACTGCACCAGCTGCATCCAGGTAGTCGACATCGGATTCGACGCCGGTGTAGTTGAGGATGGTACCGAAGTTGCTCCACACGCCCGGCAGGAAACTGAAGGGCTGCTGGTAGCTGATTTCGAAGCCCTGCACCTCACCACCCGGGGTGTTGGCCGGCAGGTTGAACTGCCAGTCGGCGTCCGGCGTACATCCCGCGGTATTGCCGCAAGCGGCGATGGCCACGCTGTCGGGCAATCCGAGCGGATTGTCCGTGAACGGCCGGATTTCGCGGATGGTCTGCACGAACGAATCGATGTCCTTGTAGAACAACGCCACGGACAGCAGCGATTCCGACGCGAAATACCATTCGAAGGAAAGGTCGTAGGCTGTCGCACGGAAGGGTTCGAGTTCCGGGTTGCCGGCGGTGACGGTGCGGTTATTGCCCGAGACACTCACCGCGGCGCCCGGATTCAGGTTGCCGAGGTTGGGCCGCGTCATCACCTTGGACGCTGCAAAGCGCACCAGGAATTCGTCGCTGAAGTCGTAAACCAGGTTAAGCGACGGCAGTGTGTCCGAGTATTCGTGCGTCACGGTCTGCAGGAGCGGGACACCGCTGGTGAAGGTGTATCCCTCGGAGGTCAGGTCGGTCTGCACGTATCGGACGCCCACATTGCCACGCAACGTGCGGCCCCCGAGATCGAAGTTGAAGTCGCCCTGGATGTAGGCCCCGAGATCGTCTTCCTCGATCTCGTTGTTGTTGCCCAGGGAAGGCTGGATGCCCATGGGATAGAGCGTCGAGTTGTTCAGATCGAGCACGCCGACCGCGGCATCCAAGTCCGGGATCAGCCAGGTCCTGGCGGTTCCCGCCGGAATGTCGAGCCCGCTGCTCATTGATGTGAGCAGGCTGTAGTTGCTGATTGGCGCCGCGGAGGCGACCGGCGGCAACACACCTTCCTGGTTGCCCGTGGTCCCGTTGGAGCGCCGCATTTCGGTCGACTTGAAGATGTAGTTCTTCCACTGCGGACCGAACTTGAGAGTGAAGGAATCGGACGCATTCCACTCGAGGTCGATCGAGGCGGTCTGGAAGCTGTTGATGGTGCTCTGCGGCCGCATCCGGATTTGCGTGAGAGTCCACGTTGAAGGACTGGTGACGTCCGCGGTGCCATAACTGATCAGCGGCAGGCGGCTGTTGTCGCGGTAGTCGTACGTATAGCCGTCGACATTGCTCGCGTCGAACAGCAGCGTCGTCTGAACCGGGTTGTCGTGATTCGCTTCGGCGAAGCCGACGCGTCCCGAAATCGAGAACGCATCATTGAATGAATGTTCGCCCTCCAGGCCGACCTGCGTGAACTTGGTCGTAAGCTCGTCGTGACGCGCCTCGGACCGGATGTCCACGTCGTTGAATATGCCGTACACCAGCGAATTGGCGTCGTCGATCGCAGCGTCCACCACGTTCACGTCGTTCATGGCCGCGGCGCCGGTGGTGCTGAATACCGGCGTCTCGAGAAACATCTCGTCGCGCTCGGCGTTGAACTCGGAATAGAGAATGTCGAGAGTGAAGCTCGTGTTCTCGGATGGCGCGAATTGCAGCGCCGCCGTGATACCGAGGCGATCCTGCTGGTGTGCATACTTGTCGTAGCGCGGAATACGCGGCCGGAAGGCGCTGTTAATCTCAGCCAGCGTCGGACTGCCGGCGTAGGCAGGGTCGAGCGGACCAAACTGGTTGTTGGCCGCGGTTCCCGAGTTCTGCCAGCGCACCGTGCTGGAGCCTTCGTCGAACAGGTTGCGTTCGGTGTACGCCAGCGAAAACAGTGCGCCGAACTTTCCGTCGCCCCAGGTATTGCTGACCAGGAACGCGGCGCGCGGATCGGATTCTTCGCTGAGATCGTTGTAGCCGATCTGTGCGGAGCCGGCGATCGTAAATCCATCGAAATCGAACGGCCGACCGGTGAGCAGATCCACGGTGGCGCCGAGCGAACCTTCCTCGGTCTCGGCTGCGGCCGTCTTTCGCACCGTGATGTTGTTGAAAAGCTCGGACGCAAAAGTATTGAAATCGAAGTTGCGGCCGCGGTTGGTACCGCCGGCGGCGTCGGTGCCGCCGTTGGCGCTCATGGCTTCGATCCCGTTGATGCGCACGCGTGTGAATTGCGGGCCGAGGCCGCGCACCGAAATTTGCCGGCCTTCACCCGCATCGCGCGCTATCACGACGCCTGGGACACGCTGCAGCGATTCGGCGAGGTTCAGATCCGGAAAATCTGCGATGTCTTCGGCCACGATCATGTCGATCGCGCCGACCTGGCTCTGCTTGGCGTCGAGCGCCTTGTCGAGGCTGGCCCGGAAACCGGTTACCACGACTTCCTCCACTGCCTCGGCGTCCTCTGCAGAGGCCGCCGAAGCGCCATTCTGGGCGACGGCAGCGCTGGCCACGCTGAACAGCGCGGTGGCCATTGCGAGTCTGACGGCTCGGGAAACTTCCGCATTTTTCCCGAGGAAATGCTTCGAATCGGACATGGTTCACCCCTCCAGATGCGTCCACGGCTCCTCGGACGCCCAACGATAAAACGCGTGCTCTAACTGCCGCTGCTTAGAGCCGGTGAGGCGCTTTATCCCACAAAAATGACACCGGTGACAACCCCGTGGTTCGCATCACCAAGAAGTCATTGTTTTGCTTGGGGAAGCGATACTTTCGCCGGGTTTCGAGCCAAGCCCGGTCAAATTCGAGCTTGTCCGATCCGCGCGACGTTTTTTCGCCAATGGTCACGGGACTAACATCCTCGCCCGCTGAACGAATTCGCAGGATGCGCGGGGCATCGATAGTAGCTCGGTGATCGAATGATCCCGTTTTGCGTTTGCCCCGACGCCGTCCCGGTAGTTTTCCCGACATCAGTGCCGGCGACAAACTGCTCGTAGGACGTCGCCGGCTGTCGAATCGCCGGACCGCGGGAAGCTGCGGCGCTGCCATGCCACTGTGCATTGGCTGCCCGCGGCGTCACATTGCCCTCATGAAAAAAGTCATCCTCATGTCTGTCGCGGCGTCATTCCTGGTGCTCGCCGGCTGCGAAACCGTCAACACCACGAATGCCGGGGCGGTCGGGGTCGATCGCAAACAGCAGATGCTGGTGCCCAGTGAGACCATCGAGCAGGGCGCGGCACAGGCGTACGACGCCGAACTCAAGGCGGCACGCGATAAGGGTGTGCTCAACACCGACAAGGCGCAGCTCAATCGTGTGTCCGCCATCGCGCGGCGCATCGTGGCGGTGACGCCGGTGTTCAGGGCGGACGCCTCGAAATGGGACTGGCAGTTCAACGTGCAGAAGACCAAGGACATGAACGCCTACTGCATGCCGGGTGGACGGATCATGGTGTATTCCGGTCTCATGGACACGCTCGACCTGTCGGACGCCGAGCTCGCAACCGTGATCGGCCACGAAATCGCACACGCATTGCGTGAGCACACGCGCGAACGCGTGTCGCGCGCCTACGCGCAGCAGCTGGTTTTGACCGGCGCCGCGGCGGTGGCGGGCGTCAGCGAGGGCACCGCGAACATCGCCAACATGGTCGCCGAAGTCACCTTCCAGTTGCCGTTCAGCCGCGACCAGGAGTCCGAAGCCGACATCATCGGTCTCGAGCTCATGGCGCGTGCGGGCTACGACCCGCGCGCCGCGATCTCGTTGTGGAACAAGATGTCGAATGCCCAGGGCGGAGGCAGCCCGCCGAAGTTCCTGAGCACACATCCCGCGCCAAAGGATCGCATCAGGGAAATCGAAAAGAATCTGCCGCGGGTGTTGCCGCTGTACGCGAACAGGAACTGAGCGAAGGGCGCGTGGCCGGGAGGATCGACGCCGATCAGCGCGCGGCGACCGCTGCGACCGCACGGCGGAAATTGACCAGCGCCGGCAGCGCGGCCAGCAGCGTGTCGGGCAGCAACGGCTTGCGCGCCACCCACACCGGGGCATCCGCGAGCCACGGCACCTCGGCATTGGCAGGATCGCCGGTGAGCATGACCGTCGGCACCGCGTGGCCTAGCAACCTTGCGAAATCTTCGGCGAGCTCGGTGCCCGTCATGCCGCCGCCGAGGTGGTAGTCGACGATCAGCACGTCGAGCCGTCCGCGCAGTGCCTCGATCTGGGTGAGCGCGCTTTCACCGCAGCTCGCTTCGCGAGTCTCGAATCCCGCCGAACGCAACAGCGTCGCTGTGGAACGCCGCAGGCCTTCGTCGTCGTCCACGTGCAGGACCAGGCCGAGCGAGGCCGGTTCGGGGACGAGCGGCAAAACGGCAGCAAGTTGCGCAGACATGGAGCGCTCCGCGACGTTTCGTGATGAGTTTTTCTGTCGGAGGAGTCTTCGCCTTGCGACAATTCCCGTCAATACGGACGAATCCTACAAGGCTCCAATGTGAGCGCTCACTATGGACGCGGTCTAACTGCCGCGACGCTGCTACTGTACGGCGCGGGCGACTTCCTCGCGCAGGGCGGCGTACGAGGGCGGAATTTCGATCACAGCGGTGGCGCCGAGGCGCATGGCCGACACCGCTTCGGCGACGTCGTCGGGATCGGTGATCACGAATATCGGGAGGCTGCGGTGCAGCCCGCGTGCTTCCTGCAGGAATTCATCGACCGGTTCTTCGCGCAGGTCGTCGGCGATCACCAGGCACGCGGCGTCCGCGGAGCCGGTCTCCTCGAGCGTGGCCTCGAGTGATGTCGGCCAGATGACATTGGTGAAACCGCGCAGCGTCCGTAAGACTTCGCGCGTGCGTTGCGAGGATTGACCCGCCACGATGATGGTGCGCGTTGATTGAGCGCCACCGTCTTTAGTGGCACCGTCAGCGTTGTAGTCGGACCCCACCATCGCCCGGGCAGCATTGCACCCGGACGCCCGCCGTCAAATACGTATTTTCGACTGTCTCGCGCGTGCGACCTATTGCCGAGGCGCAACAGCCATCATCATGCGCACCAGTTCGGCCAGCGAGCCCGCTTCCATTTTCTGCATGACGTGCGCGCGATGAATTTCGACGGTGCGCTGGCTGACGCCGAGATCGCCTGCCACCATCTTGTTTGCCTTGCCCTGCGTGACGAGATCGAGCACTTCACGTTCACGCGGGCTCAATGTCGCGAGGCGCTCGCGAATTCGATCCGTGTGGCGCAGTCGCGCGCGATTCTCCGTGTCCCTGACCAGGGCACGCTGCACCCGGTCGAGCAGTTCCTGGTCGCGAAACGGCTTCTGCAGGAAGTCGAATGCGCCGTGTTGCATGGCCTCGACGGCCATCGGGATGTCGCCGTGCCCGGTGATGAAGATCACCGGAATCGTTGCGCCGCGCAGGTTCAGTTCATGCTGCATCTCGAGCCCGCTCATGCCCGGCATACGCACGTCGAGCACCAGGCAGCCTGGCTGCGCGGCGTCGTAGACCGAGAGAAACTCCTGTGCGGACGCATACACCTCGCAGGGAATACCGGCTGATTTCAGCAGCAGGCGCAGCGAGTCGCGCACGGCGTCATCGTCGTCGACCACGAACACGGTTTGCGGCAGGTCCTTCATCGCGGGCTCTCCATTTGCGCCGGAAGCACGAAGTAAAAACAGGCGCCGCGCGGCTGGTTGGCGCGATAGCCCAGCCGCGCATCGTGCGCCTTGATGATGGAGCGACTGATGGCCAGGCCGAGGCCCGTGCCCGCCGGCTTGGTCGTGAAGAACGGTTCGAAGATCCGCTGTTCGACTTCGCCGGCGAGTCCGGGGCCGAGATCGCTCACCGAGACTTCCACGTCGCCGCCATCGGTGGGACGCGTGGCGATGCGGACTTCGAATGTCGTTCCATTGACC
>Ga0315912_10006811_pt1 | contig 10152 bp, 6 predicted proteins | sample VfabasoilMG_FD_204469 | JGI IMG/M metagenome (GOLD analysis project Ga0315912, IMG submission 204469) | Garden soil microbial communities collected in Santa Monica, California, United States - V. faba soil | ecosystem: Environmental > Terrestrial > Soil > Garden | place: USA: California... | reverse complement strand
CCGCGATGCCGCCGATTTCGACGAACGGGGCGCGGGAGATCACATGGCCAACGCGGGCTGCGGGACCGTTGCGCAGCGCCTCCGTGTCCAAGAAGCGACTCGTTTGGTTGCTGGTGGGCGTGCGCGATTCCGGAGCTGCGTCAGCCAGGAAGGCGCGGCCGCGCGGCGTGATACGCAGGGTTGGACCGATTGATTCGATGTCGTCGGTTTCGGGATCGCCCAGATCGACGATGCCCAGCACATGCAAGGTTTCGAGCGCGATACGACGCGCCACTTCTGCGGGCGTCATTGGTTCGACGCCCGCGCGTTGCGCCCAGCGCTCGATCAAGCGAGCTACGCCCGGTGCCCGCGCATCGGAGCGCACGTAGGCCGCAATCGCCTCCCAGGGCGCCCAGCGGCCGTCCCCGAGCTCTTGCAAGGCCTCCAAGACCAGTTCGCGCACCACACCTACGGCGCTCGTCTCGCGTGCGTCGGCCGTGACGCGCAGTGCTTCTCCGTCGGGGCGCGCTTCATCCCAAGCGCCGCCGCGGCGCCAGGCATCGAACAGCGCTCGCCCGAGTTCGCCCACGCTGTGCGAGCCGGGAGGTGAGGCCGTGCTCACGGCGGATGGATCCCACAGGCCGATGGCACGGCTGAGCGAAGCGACGAGCGCGACGACCTCTGGTTCGCGCCCGAAACGCGCTGCAAATTTGGTGATCAACGAACGCGGAGTGCCGACACCCGCGCGCACCTCGACCGAGGGATCACGGACGGCGAGCGCCATTGCCAGCGCGATGGGCGCTGGATCTTCCGCGAAGCGCGCGCGTCGCGGCGCGTGATCCTCAGCCAGCACGAAGCTGCGGATCTCGCGGCGCTGAAGCTCGCGCTCGACGCGCCGTTGCGTGCCGACGATGGCCACCACTTCACTTGGAATCACGTGGCGATTGGGGTGCACCGGGACCAAGAAGCCGCGCCGTTCCAGCGCAAAGCCGACGCCGCGCCGCGAGGGCGTGGCGCCCGTTGCGCCGCGCAGGCGCATGGGCTCGCGCTCGAGATCGAGCAGCTCTTCCGTGTCGACTTCACCGCCGACCTTTTCGATCGCGTTCAGCAGCTTGCGCTCCAGCGGCGCGAGCTCCTCCACTTCACGCTCTAGGCGTTTGCGGTCAGCGAACACTTCCCATGCGGGCTCGAGGCACAACGCGACGGGTGGGGTGGCGGGGCGGCCCAAGTAGTGGCCCGCGATGCTGCTGGCGACGTCCGGATGGAGCTGTGCCAGGAGCGCGCGCGCGCCGCGCGGATCCTCGCCCTCCCAGGCGCGCAGCTGGAGCATGTGGGCGATGGGGAGCAAGAGCTCGACGCCTTTGTCCCTGCCGCGGATGAAGACGATGCCGCGTGCTACGAGCGGCTCGACCGCAGGGGGCAAGGTCTGCGCAAAAAGCACTCCGTGCGCTTCGGCCACGCGATACAAGAGCTCCCGCGTTGGGCCGGGCAGGATACCCGCGTCGCGCATTTCCGGTAGCTGGAGCAGCATGCGCGCGACCTGCGAGGGCACATCGATACGCTTGGCCTCGTCGATTCGAATCTTGAGCCGAGCGATCAGCGAGCCGAGCTCGCGCTCCGGCAGCTGTCGTAGGACATCCACCAGGCGGATCGCCCCCACGCTTGGTGACTCTTGGTCTTTACGAGAGGGCATGGGAACTCACTAGCAAACCGCGAAATATGCCTCTTGTCCAGGCGAGCGCGCACGGTTTTTCGGCTTTTGACAAATGTTTCGAGCTCGATTTGAGAACCACTCCCCTGACGTCTCCCTCAAGACGTGCTCTGTCGCGTGCACGTGCCACGTGCCCGGTCATTTCCGTTCCGTTCCGTCGGATCCGTCGGAATTCGGTTTCGGTCGTTCGCTTGGCTTCGTCAGGCCCACCAGAGCTGCCGGGCCCCCGGACACTACAGTTTCCTGCTACCACGACTCTCGTCCGCCACCTTGGCGTGCCGCTGGGCACTCGACCCCGCGATCTCACTAATAGTTCTCTCCAATTTTTCAGATGCTGTCCAGCATCAGTTGAGCCGCTACGACTCTTATTGGAGTTTATTTTTGGTTTCAGTCGTTCGGTCTCTTTTTTCTCTTTTTTTCAGTTCTAGTTTTTTTCAGTTTTTTTCATGGGGAGGCGCGACCGCGTTCGTACCGGCGCTTGTCGGGTGCAGCCCGCCTTGCCTCGAGCGCGTGAGCGCGTGCCTGGCGTGAACCGGCAGGGATCGGGACTTCAGCTCTTTCTCTGCGTGCTCCTTTCATACAAATTGGGGCAATTGCCCCAGGTTTCGGGGCGGCGAATACCGTGAGCGGAATGCCCGGGTCCAATCTTGGTACAGTGCGCCGCCCATGATTTTGAGAGACCCAGTCCACGGCCTCGTTTCCTTCGAGACACCGGAGGAAGCCATTGTGCCAGCGCTGCTCGAAACCGCCGAGGTGCAGCGCCTGCGACGGATCCGGCAGACGGGGCTGGCGTCGCTCGCGTATCCCGGAGCCGACCACACGCGCTTTGCACACGCCATCGGCGCCGCGTGCGTGATGACTCGGTTGATCCGGCGCTTGCGCAGCTTGCACGATGACTTGCCGTTTTGGCAGCGGCTGACCACCGAGCGCGCTCGAGACGCGCTTGCGGCCTCACTGCTGCACGACGTGGGGCACGGTCCTTTCTCGCACTTGTTCGAGCAAGCTTTGCCGGACTCGAAGAAGCACGAGGACTGGACGACGCGCATCGTCCTCGACCCGCGTACCGAGGTTCATGCCGTGCTGCAGCGCTTCGATCCGGGCCTGCCGGAGCGCGTCGTCGACTTGGTGCATGGTCGTCACGAGCTCACGTTTTTGGCGCGCGCCGTGAGCGGCACGTTCGACGTGGATCGCTGCGACTATTTGCTGCGCGACGCGCACGCGACCGGCGTCAGCTATGGCTCTTTCGATTTGGATTGGTTGCTCAGAAGCCTGTGCTTCGGCGTGGCGGAAGACGATCAAGCCCCGCCGCTGGCGATCGACGGCGCCAAGGGCATTCCTGCCATCGAGTCCTTCGTGCTCGCGCGCCTGTTCATGTTCCAGCAGGTGTATTTTCACAAGACCGAGCGTGCCAGTGAGTGGATGCTCGGGCGCATCTTCAACGAAGTAGCGAAGATGCTGGCCAACGGTGAACGCCTGCCGTCGACTCCCGCGGCGATCGTGTCGCTCGCGCAGGGAGGTGATGCCGAGCTCAGTGATTACCTGGAGCTGGACGACGCTTCACTCTGGGTTGCGCTGAGCGCTTGGCGCGCCAGCAAGAACCAGGTTTTGGCCGATCTGACCAAGCGCTTCCACGCTCGCAACCTGTTCAAGACGTACGAGCTGTTCGACGAAAGAGCCACGCCGGAAGCGCGCGTTCGGGCGCTCGACATCGCGCGGGACGTGGCCGAAAAGGCGGGCCTGGATCCGCAGATCTACGTCGGGCTGGATGCGGCATCGACGATCGCCTTCGACGACCTGCATGATCCGTTGACGGTCGTGTTCCCGGGCGGGCAGACTCGTGCCTTGGCTGATGTGTCGTTCCTGCTCGGTCGCCTGCGGGGCGAAAAGATGTCGCGCATCCGCCTGATTTTCGCGCCCGAGTTGCGGGCCGAAGTCATTCGTCGGTTGGCCGCGGACTGAGTAAATGATTCGACCTCGGCGTCTCTCGAGTTCCGGAACGGCAACCGCGCTCCTGCTGCTGATGGGCGTCGCGCTCGCGTCGCGCTCGGCTCACGCCGAGAGCGTGCGCGGGCGTTCGGCCGCGAACGCCAAGGCCGATGGTGTGTACGGCCGTTTCGACGGTGATCTCGACCTGGGCCTCGCACTTGGCGCCGAGTTCGGTTCGGCCGGGCGAGTCGCGCCCGCCCTGCGTGGAAGCGCGCACTATTTCTCGATCGCGGGCGTATACGTCGCTGGTCGGATCAAGGCTTCCGATCAAGCAGCGCCTTCCTTGTTCGGTCTGGGTGTGGATCTGCGCCCGTTGTTCGTGCCGCGCTGGGCGAAGGGGTACGAGACTGGGCCCGGTTTCCTCGACCTCACGCTCGACTCTCTATCCTTGTCGTTGGGGGCATTCTGGGCACAGCGAGTCGAGCACGCGCCGGAGCCGAATCGCGGGTTCGACGCGCAGCTCGGCTTCGGCGTTCCGCTCGCGGGGACCGCCGCCGGACCTTGGCTCGAGGCGCGTGGCGCTTTGCGCTATCCGGACGGCGCGAGCCGTGAAGAAGCCGTGATTCTCACGCTCAGCTGGCATGGTTTCGTGACCACGCCCTTCAGCCGGGGCTCAGGCCTGTAGCCGGCGCTTGACCCAGGCCGCCGCACCCGCGCTCGGACTGGTGCCTACAATCACACCGCTCTTGACGAACGCCTCGCTCGGCAGCGCGCGGCCGTTGTACTCGCTCGCCATGGTGAAGGAGTACGCGCCCGCGTCGCGGATCACGACTGCCTCGGGTGGCTCGGCGCCAATCGGATGCGATCCGAAATCGTCGGAGCTCTCGCATACGGGGCCGACTACGCGCCATTCGGGTGGAGCGGGGGCGCGCTCGAGCGGTTCGATGCGGTGCTTCGCGCCATACAACGCGGGGCGGATCAGGTCGTTCATACCTGCGTCGATCATCAGCCAGGAGTGCTCACCGCTCACTTTGCTTTGCACCACGCGCGCAAGCAGCACGCCATGCGCCCCGACCAAGGACCGCCCGGGCTCGGCGACCAACATCAGATCCGACAAGTTCTCGGTGCGCAGCAGTTCGAGTGAGGCTCGGGCAAAGTCGCCCGGCGCTGCGGCCTGCCCGCTGCCATAGTCGATGCCGAAGCCACCACCGAAACTCACGTATTCGAGGCCCGCGCGGCTGGCCCGGCGTGCGCGCGCGACATCGCACACGTGCTGCGCGGACTTCAAATACGGCGCGACTTCACCCAACATCGAGCCAATGTGCGTCGATAGGCCGACCGCGACCAGCGCTTCTCCGGCACTGTCCACCGCTTCGAACGCGCGACCGACGTCGGCGCGGGTGATGCCGAATTTGGCTTTGTCGTGACCCGTAGAGATATGCGCGTGGGATTCGATCTCGACGCCTGGGTTGAGTCGAAAAGCGACGCGCGCTTGTCGGCCGAGAGCGCGCGCGCGCGCCGCAATGCGTGACAACTCTTCGACGCTCTCGGCTTGGATGGCGAGCAAGCGCGAGGAAATCGCGAAGTCCAGCTCGCTGTCCTTTTTGGCAACACCGCTCATCACGATCTTCTCCGCGGGGATCCCGCAGGCGATCGCGACCTCCAATTCGGCTGCAGAAACGACGTCTGCGCCGGTGCCTTCTGCGGCCAACGTCCGGACGACCGAGCCAGCGGAATTCGCCTTTACCGCATAGGCGACGACGTGACGCGCGTTCCCATAGCCCGCGATCAGCGCGCGCGCTTCGTGCGCGATCGCCTCTAGGTCGTAGAAATAGACCGGCGTTTCGAGTCCAGATTGGCGGAGCAGTTCGGAAAGGGGCGAGGCGCCCAGGCAGGCTTGCCCTTGCGCATTGCGTCGAAAACCATACATCCCGAGCTCCTTACCAGGGCCTTTGGGCGACGCAAACGCGGAAGTCAACGCGAGAGCTCGCCCGAGCGAGCCGCGCGTTCGACTCCGGTCGCTACATGAACGCCGGGCTCGCGCGTGTTCGCGTCGGCCGAGGCCGAGCCCGAGCCGAACGAGACCACCCGTCGAGTTTTGTTCGCTTTTCTCGCGCGAGTCGGCTACCCCCCGGGCCTCGCCTTGTGGCATGCTGGCGGCTCCTCGAAAAAGGCAGCGGCCGGTAAAGAGCCCAAGCCAAGCAGACGGACCAATAGATCAATGATTGCTCGCCGCGCAAAAATCGTTTGTACCCTGGGACCCGCCGTCAACAGCCGCGACGCCATTCGCGGCCTGATCGAGGCCGGCATGGATGTCGCGCGGCTCAATTTCTCTCACGGCTCGCACGCCGATCACGCCCACATGGTGGAAATGGTCCGCGCCGAAAGCCTCGCCCTCGGTAAGCCCGTGGCATTGCTGCAAGATTTGTGCGGCCCCAAGATCCGCACCGGCAAGACCGGCCCAGCCGTGCTCAACAACGGTGATACCGTCGACCTGATCGCGGGCGACACGGGGGACGATCACACGATCTCCATCGACTACGCTCCCCTCAAAGATGACGTGCGCGTCGATGACCGCATCCTGCTCTCGGACGGTCAAGTCGAGCTACGCGTGTTGCAAATCCGCGGCGATCGCGTGGAGTGCCGCGTCGAGCACGGTGGCCCGATGCGCCCGCGCATGGGCGTGAATCTGCCTTCGTCCGGCCTGCGCCTCGCCGCACTGACCGAGAAAGACAAGAAGGATTTGGATTTCGGGCTCGAGCTCGGCGTGGACTACATCGCGCTGTCGTTCGTGCGCCGCGCCGAGGAAATCCAGGAGCTGCGTGAAATCTGCGAGCGCAAGGGGCGCCCGACGCCGATCATCGCCAAGATCGAGACGCCCTCCGCCGTCGAACGGCTGGATTCGATCGTGCGCGCCGCCGACGCCGCCATGGTGGCGCGCGGTGACCTAGGCGTGGAGCTCCCGCCGGAAACCGTGCCCGTGATCCAAAAGCAGATCATCGGTACCTGTCGCATCCATCGCAAGCCCGTGATCGTGGCTACGGAGATGCTGCAATCGATGGTCGATTCGCCGCGTCCCACGCGCGCTGAAGCCAGTGACGTGGCACACGCCGTGTTCGGCAACGCGGACGCGGTGATGCTTTCGGCCGAGAGCGCCAGCGGCAAGTTCCCGATCCAAGCCGTGCGCATGATGGATCGCATCATTCGCCAGGCGGAGGGCAGCCGCTTCTTCGCTCCTTCCGCCTCCGAGCCGGATCACACCACGCCGGATTCGATTGCCCACGCGGCCTGTGCCATCGCGCGTGAAGTGGGGGCCAAGCTGATCGTGACCTTGACCGAGTCGGGGTTGACCGCGCGGCTCGTGTCCAAGGCTCGGCCGAGCGCGCCGATTTTGGCCTTCTCCACGGATGATCGCACGCTGCGCCGGTTGGCGTTGTATTGGGGCGTGTCACCGCGCACGCTGGTCGGCGCCGCTCCGAATCTCGAGGAGCAGGTGCAGAGCACGAGCCAGATTTTGGCCGACAACGGCCTAGTCAAATCGGGTGAACGCTACGTGATGGTGTATGGCGCGCGCGTCGGCGTGCGCGGCGCAACGAACGCGGTGCGAGTGGAGCAGCTGCCGTGAAGCATGAGGCGCGACGGAGGGTGCCCTGTTAACAGCGCTCTCCGGGCGTAGCCCCGAGCTCGAAAAATACGAGCTCCTCGCGGAAATTGGTCACGGTGGGATGGCTACCGTGTACCGCGCTCGCGATCGTCGTCTCGGTCGTGAGGTGGCGGTCAAGGTGATCCACCATCACCTGCGCGAAAATGCCGAGGTCGCGGCGCGCTTCGTGAGCGAGGCGCGCGCGGTGGCGAAGGTCAAACACCCGAACATCGTCGAGGTGTACGACGTCTCCGACGCGGACGAGCCGGAGCGCTACCTGGTGCAAGAGTTGGTGCGCGGCACCACTCTGCGCCAGCTGATCGCTCAGCACGGCCACTTGCCGGCCGAGATTGCAGCGGCGATCGCCGTCGAAGTCGCCTCGGCCCTGGAGCACGCGCACGGTTTGGGCGTCATTCACCGCGACGTGAAGCCGGAAAACGTGCTCGTCGAACTGCCGACCGAAGGTGAGTCGGAGGTCGAAGCCGCGCGTGCGGCGCGCGTCAAAATCACCGACTTCGGCATCGCCAAGCTGCTCGACGTGCAGGGCGTCACCTCCACCGGTCAGGTGTTGGGTTCGCCCGCGCACATGGCACCCGAGCAAATCGAGGGCGGGGACGTGAGCGCCAGCGCGGATGTCTTCGGTTTGGGCGTCTTGTTGTACGAAGCATTGGTCGGCAAGCTGCCTTTCGACGGCAAGAATCCGGCCCAAGTTTTGCGGCGCGTGCTCGACGGCAGCTTCACGCCTGCCGATCGCGCACTGCCCACGGTCGGTGCGGGGCTGTCGCGAATCGTCGGTCAGGCACTGGCGCGCGACGCTTCGGATCGCTACCAGAGCGCGCTTTCGGTTTCCGATGCGCTGAAAGCAGAACTCGCGCGGCTCGGCTTTACCGACCTACGCCGTGAGATTTGGGCATTCCTGCGGGACAGCGCGGCCTACCAGCAAGAATACGAGCCTCGTCTGGTGGCGGAGTTGTGCAAGCACGCCAATGCCGCGCGCGTCGAAAGAGACTTCGTCGGCGCGGCGGCCTCGTTCAATCGAGCGCTCGCGTTTCGCCCAGCCGATGCTGAACTCCTCAGGCAAGTCGCGCAAATCGCTCGCGGTGAAAGCGTGCGACGCGCCTTGGCGCGCGGCGCTGCGGCACTGCTGGCGATAGCCGCCGTCGCAGGCGTGATCTTCGGGGTCCTGGCTTGGCTGCGCTCGCGCCCGGTTTTGCCGAGCGCATCCGTCAATACTGTCGAACCGCGAGCGAGCGTCGAGGCGAATCCGGCGCCGAAGTCGAATGTACCGCCGCCCGTGGTGTCGGGTAGCGTCGAGCCGCGGCGTCCTCCGCCCGAGGTTGCGCGCCGCCCAGGGCATACTCCGCCGCGCCCAGCACCATCGGCCGCCGCACCGGAACTGGCGACCGTGCGCGTTTTGGTGGACGGTCCCAAGAATGCGACGGTCAAGGTCGATGGCCAAGAGATCGTCTGGTTTGGCCCACCTCACCAACTCAGCGTCGGCCCGCACACCTTCCAATTCGTCCCGCCAAATGAAGAATGCTGCGTGGCGCCGAAGACGATGACGGTCAACGTGCTCAGGCCCAATGACCCGTCCGAAGTGCAGACCGTGCGCGGCACAATCGAGTTCAAGCCGGCCGTGCTCGAGTTCCAAGGCCTGCCCGGGACTACGGCGAGCTGTGGGGAGCTCGGTTCGTTCGTCGTGCCGGGGCAGCAAAGAATCCGCATGGCAACCGCCTCGTTGCATGCTCATTGCACGCTCTTATCTCCGCCAACTAGCGGTCTTCCCCCGAAAGAATTTGACCTGACGCTCAGCCCCGGTCGAATCTTCAGCATCCCCGGGCCATAACCTCCGGCTCGGGGGGTCCCGGATGAGTCTGTCACGCCACTGTACGAGCCTCGCTGTGTTGGGGACGCTGCTATGCGCGCTGCCGGTCCGCGCGCAAACCGCGCCGCGCGGCCCGAACACCGCGGAGGCGCCGCGCTTGAACGATGCCGCGGAGCTGGCGCGTGTGGTGAACCTGTACGAGGCAGGCAAGTACGGGGAGTGCGCCAACGCCCTGAAGCAACTGTTGAACGTGGAAGGGCCACACCCCTTTCATGAGCTCGACGTGGTCGAGAGCGCGCGCATCTATCACGCGGCGTGTTTGATCGGCAGCGGTCAAGATCAGCTCGCAGACGAGCCGCTGCGAGCGGCCATTCGCCAGAACCCGCAGATGAAGCCGCCCGACAGTTTGCTGTTTCCGCCGCAGGTGGTGGATCGCTTCCTACGCGTGCGCGAAACGATGTTCGATGTCATTCGCAAGGCCGAAGACGAACGCGTGAAGCGCGCGCAGGAAGCCGCGGCACAGCAAGAGGCGCGAGCCAAGAGAGAGCGCCTGCGCGTTGCTGGGCTCGAGCGGCTGGCCGAAGAAGAAACGGTGATCACGCCGCGCACACGCTGGCTCGCGCTCGTGCCTTTTGGTGTCGGCCAGTTCCAGAATCAGGACAAGCCGCTCGGCTACGTGTTCCTGACCAGCGAGCTTTTGCTCGCCGCCAGCACCCTGACCACTCTCGGCGTGCAAACGCATTTGGTGCTCGCGACCAGCAAAGCCGACAAACCAGATCCCAGTAACCAGAATCGCATCAACGACTGGAACACGGCGTTCGACCTATCGGCGTACGCCTGGCTCGGCGTATCGGTGATCGGAATCATCGAAGCGCAGCTTTCGTTCGTGCCCGAACAGCGGCAGGTTCGAAAGCGCCCGCTACCACCGCACCTACGCCCGGAAACGTCGTTCCTGCGCGTCGTGCCGAACGCGACGCCCGTGACCGGCGGTGCGGTGTTCGGCGTGAGCGGTCGTTTTTAGGCGCTGCGGCTCAGCCGCGCTTTTCGATCGCGGCTACGTAGAAGCCA
>Ga0315912_10006810_pt1 | contig 10153 bp, 11 predicted proteins | sample VfabasoilMG_FD_204469 | JGI IMG/M metagenome (GOLD analysis project Ga0315912, IMG submission 204469) | Garden soil microbial communities collected in Santa Monica, California, United States - V. faba soil | ecosystem: Environmental > Terrestrial > Soil > Garden | place: USA: California... | reverse complement strand
TGCGATCATCCTACCATACAAGTAGGGTGAATGATATAGTCTGTTCTGCACGGAAACGTGTAGCTGCCCGCAAAGGGCGGTGCCAGATTCGCGCTCTGACACGAACATTAAAGGCGTACACCAACGACGACTACGTTGGCATTGCGTGGCCGACGACGCTTCGCAAACTGAAGAACGACCTGGAAGGCATCCACCAGTACACGGTGCCTGGTATCCAGTTGATCTTCAACGCGGAGATCGGGCGCTACGAGAACGTGCGCTACGTCGAGCAGACCAACATGCCAAAGGGCATCTGGTCGGCTTCCGGCACGACTGGCACTGCCTGGGCAAGCGGCAACGACTGGATCTTCTTCCTCGGTGAAGATACGGTCGCAGAAGGTGTCGCGGTGCCAGAGGAAATGCGAGCCAAGATTCCGACTGATTACGGTCGGAGCAAGGGCGTCGCGTGGTACTACCTCGGCGGGTTCGGTCTGGTGCAAACGGACGCGGTGCAGGCAAGGATCGTCATGTGGGACAGTGCAGCGTGATCCAGTAGAGTATTTGAACAAAACTCAGGCAGACGGGCCTTCCCCCGAGACATATTGCTGCCAACAAAGCACTGACCGGGAGGCGGTCAGTAGCAAGGAGAAGTAAGCATGGCTTCAAAGCAGATGGCGTATGACCACCCGGCATACACGTCTGTCTATTCGGTTGCTCTGGCCCCAAATGCGGCTGGCGCAAGTGCGATAGGCGGTCGGTTTGTTGCGTGGACGGCGATGGCGCTGAAGTCGATTCAGTGCGGCGTTATCACCAGCGGCACCAGCACGACGCACATTCAGCGCCTGCTGATCTATCGCAACGGCGGCACCAGCACGGAAACAACTGTGATGATGACGCTGGGTAGCGCGGCGCTGGCTACGGCTGTCGGCAACTACGCGGCGACCAGCACGCAGACGCTCGCGCAGGGCGACATGGTTGCGGTGTTGCAGGGCACGGATGCGACGATTGTTGCGGCGGCAACGCTGGAACTGGTCATCACTCCGGGCGCGAACGTCACGTTGTAATGAGGAAGCCGGGGGTTACGGCCCCCGGTAACTTCTAAGACCGCATAAAGGAGAACGCAATGAAAGACAAGACGCACTCGATGAACATGGGCTTTGGTGGCGATGGTGCCGTCAAGGGGTTCGAGAAGATCCCGAACTCCGAAATGGCAACTCGCCGAGACCGTAAAGATCGCCAGTTGGAATGGGCCAACCTTGAGGACAACAAGGCGCTCATGGACTACGAGAACTACACCAACGCCGACACCGATTGGTTGACGGTCGATGGGAACAGCGGGTTCTTGCCGCGAAACAACTACGAAGACCGCAGTTAACAAAGGAGCAACCTGAAATGAGCAACCTGAAACCCGGTACTGGCGATGCCACGCGCCACCCTACCAACAAGCAGAACGGTGGAGGCAAGGGCGTTACCAACGTGCCGCTGAAGAAGTCCACGACGAACAAGGCCGCTCCTCTGCTGAAGGAAGCGAATCCTGCTGGCAAGAACGTGGACAAGGCCCCGAAGATCAACGCCGAGGCGATGGGCAAGCGCGTGATTCAGGGCGATGCGAAGCCGAACAAGCACGTTTCCACATTCACGGCTCCGCGCAAGGAAGGTAGCCACGATCCACTGATGGCGGGGTACACCAGACCTGGGAAGATGTAACTCATGGTCTGGAGCATCAAAAATCAGCAGGCCAATGAAGTAGGGAAGATGCTATGGGAGCTTGTGCCGTACACCCGTGGCTTCGGCCTTGATCTAGGCTGCGGACCCCACAAGGGATTCCCTCACTTCATTGGCGTTGATAATCGCAAGGACACGGCGTTGTTCAAGATCGACATGGACCCGGACCTTACGGTGCCTGATGCTACGAAACTACCGATGTTCGCAGACGGTAGCTGCGATTTCATCTTCTCCAGCCACATGCTTGAGCATGTCGAGGATTACAAATCGGCTTTGCGCGAGTGGTGGAGGCTTGTGAAGGTGGGCGGGCACTTCTGCCTGTACCTGCCGCACAAGGATCTGTACCCGAACATCGGTTCAGTGGGGGCGAATCCAGATCACAAGCACGACTTCGTTGAGCAGGACATTCTGGATGTAATGGACGAGTTTCCAGATTGGGACTGCCTGCGGAACGAAAAGAGAGATGAGAACGAGGAGTGCAGTTTCTTTCAAGTGTTCCGCAAACTGGAACCTGGCAAAGGGCATCAGTACAGTTACAAGTTGCCCAAGCCAGAAAAGCGGGCGGCGGTGGTGCGCTACGGCGCATGGGGGGACTCGCTACAGGCTTGCAGCATATTCCCTGGCCTTAAAAAACAGGGCTATCACATCACGGTCTACTCCACAGAGCGTTCCTACGAGGTCATCAAACTAGACCCGCACATTGATGAGGTCATCCTTCAGGACACGGATCAGGTGCCGAATCACGCTTTGGGGTCGTTCTGGGAGTGGGAGTCGAAGAAGTACGACAAGTGGATCAACCTGTCAGAGTCAGTGGAGGGAACTTGGCTCTCGTTGAATGACAGGATGCCTTCTCGCTGGCCCAAGTCAGTGCGAGACAAGCAACTTAACTACAACTACATCCAGTTCCAGCATGAACTGGCTGAGGTTCCATATCACAAACCGGAGACTAAGTTCTACGCTTCGGTGGAAGAAAAGAACTGGGCGATTGACCAGCGCATTGAAATGAAAGCGAAGCCACTTATCCTGTGGGCGCTGAATGGGTCCAGCGTGCATAAAGTGTGGCCGCACATTGACCAGATATTTGCCAGGATGATGCTTGCGTACCCTGAGTGCAAGATCGTTACCGTGGGAGACCAAAAATCTCTGATTCTGGATAAGCCGTGGGAGAACGAGCCGCGCATTATCCGCAAGGCAGGCCAGTGGTCAATCCGTGAAACTCTGGCGTTCGCGCAAATTTGCGACTTGGTGATTGGGCCTGAAACTGGTGTGCTGTCATCGGTGTGCGCAGAGGATGTTCCGAAGATAGTTTTCCTGTCGCACTCGTCGCATGAGAACCTGACGCGGGACTGGGTAAATACGTTCGCGCTGTTCTCGACGAAAACCCCATGTTACGCATGCCATCGGATGATCTACAACTGGGACCAGTGCAACCAGAACAAGGATGAGGGTAAATACTGGGAAGGTACGGCCCAATGCCAAGTGGACATCCCGCCCGAAGCCTGCTGGATGGCGATTGGGAAGGCTCTGTCCGCAGAGAACAAACTGAAGCCACCGATTCCGATTAAGAGGATCGCCCATGCCTAATCCATATTCCAATGCGACTGTGCCGATGTCTGCTGGCGGTGCGCCTATGGGCCAGCCACCGGACCCAATGCCAGCCTTCACGCAGCGCCTTGAGACTTCGCTGAACCCGAAGATCGGCGTTCCTGGTCAGGACACTCAGCCAGTGCAGCAGGCAGAGTTCATGCTGAAGAATGACGCGCAAGGGGCCGTGAAGCTCGCTCAGACGATCATGCAGGCGGTGCAGCAGAAGATGATGCAGGCGCGGCAGGCGATGATGATGCGCGGTATGCCGCAACAGCAGATGCAACCGCCGCCGCAGATGATGTCTCAGGGAATGCAAGGCATCCCGCCGATGGGGGGTCAGTAGTGGCTACTTCCGGTAGCTGGGACTTCAGCATGACCGCCGCCGATGTTATCCAGTCGGCGTATGAAGATTTAGGGGAAATAAACCCCGGAGCGACTGTTGCCGCTCCTGACTTGGCAATGGCGCTGAACAGGTTGAATCAACTCACAAAGCAGTGGCAGGGGAAGGCGGATCATTTTCCGGGGCTTAAGGTGTGGACGCGCCAGCGCCTGACGCTCTTTCCAGAGGTAGGCAAGGCGCGGTATCTGGTCGGTCCTGCATCGTCTGATGACCGTGCCACGGCAAATACCGTTGTTACGCTGACCACTGCTGCGCGTAGCGCGAGCGGCACGGCCCTGAGTGTGGCGCTTGTTACAGGCGTAACAAACGGGGATGCGGTCGGGATCGTTTTATCAGACGGCACATTGGGCTGGACGACGCTTTCTTCTGGCGCTGGCACGACCTCATGGACGCTGGCGGCAAACTCTCTTGGCGCATCAGGCGCTAATGCCGTGGTCTACACCTATACCTCCAAGGCGCAGCGGTTCGTGGAACTTGAGGCGGTCAAGTTGCGCGACTGGTCCATTCCTACACAGCCGATTGACATTGACGTGGACGTTTACACGGACGTAGGCCAGTACGAGGCTGTGACGCAGAAACTCGCGCCCGGAGATCCTCTTACTGTGCTGATCGAGCCGATGCGCCTGAATACGGTGGTGACGTGTAATTTCGCTTCGGTGAATATGTATAAGGCGCTGCGGCTGACGGTTATCTATCCGGCAGAGGACTACGACTCTGCGGTTGGTGCTGATGACATAGCCTACCCGCAGGAGTGGTACGCGGCGCTTTCGTGGGAGCTTGCGTTCAGGCTTTCCGGGTCATCTGGTCGGTGGACTAAATTCATGCAGGACAACAGGGTGAACGCGCTGAACATGGCGGTCGGCCTCAATCCAGACAACACTTCGCTGCACTTTGAGCCTGGGAAGGAATAGAAATGGCGTCGCAGACCTACGTTGATAGCGTAACCCTTACCGCAGCAGCGGAGTTCAACAAGTTCGATACCGCAGCGTATGCGGCGCTCTCCGGGGTTGCTGGCACAAACACGATCACGGCGACGGGGCCTGCGAATCTTGGGCTGGTGGCTACGAATCCGGTGCTGTGGCTTATCCCGGCGAACACGAACACTGGCGCAACGACGCTTGCGATCACGCCTTCAGGTGGTGCGGCGCTGACGGCAAAGAACGTGTTTTCAGGTGGCGCGGCTTGCTTGGGCGGGGAACTGATCGCTGGCGTTCCTACGCCGATTGTCTATGACGGCACGCAGTACCAAATTCTCGGCATACCGCAGAAGTCCGGTACTTGGACGCCTGCGCTTAAGTTCGGCGGTAATTCCACTGGCCTGACCTACACAACTCAAGTAGGGACGTACACCAAGACTGGAAAGAACGTAACGCTGTCGTTCAACATCGTGGTGAACGACAACGGCTCATCGAGCGGTGCGGCGACGATCACTGGTCTGCCGTTCGCTGCTGAAACGGTTGCAGGGATGCAATGGTCCGTGGGTGGGTATGCAGAGGGACTGAACGCTGCTGGCGGGTTGATCTGCGGCATTACGTCTGCTGGTTCCTCAATCTCTCTTTACTACGCCGACGCCACTGGAGCGGCTGGCCTCACGGAAGTTGAGATTATCAACGGGGCCACGGTGAGTTGCACCATTAATTACAGGACGGCAGTGTGATAATCAAGCACGCCAGAGATCCGTCGAACTGCGATCTGTTTCAGACATCGCTGATCCGCATTGCGGGGCTGTCCGTCGTGTTCCAGATTACCGTGCCATCTCGCATCTACACATCCGGCCACCTTGGGATCAAGCATCGCGGCGCAGATACCGGAAAGACTGGCTGCATTGACTACGGAGTGAACGTCGCGTTGCGCGGCCCGTACCTCACGGAAGCCGAACTCGGAGCGAACGACTATGCGCTGATTCCGTTCAACTGTTTCGACAGCAATCCGAAGTTCAAGTCCATAGGCTGCGACGGCGGAAACATCCTCAACCTTGAGCAGCACTACGCGACCGCTCACCTGAATGGAGCATCTGAAAGCCTTTCTATGGGATTCTATCGCGTCGAGGTGCTTGCGTCCTCGAAGTCAGATGCGTACCCAGGGTTCGATGGCCTGTCCGAAGTGTTGCAGGAAACCGTCCGCATGAACCTGATAACTGCAACGATGGTTCCAGAATGAGTGAAGCATACCGATACCCGCTCGCAGGCAGCTACAACACTCGCGTGTCTGCGGTGAATGTCACCACGTCTGAATCAGGCATTGTGGGGATCGGTATCGTCGGAATAATGATCTTCGGAAAAACCGGGACCACGACCACCAAGGATCAGCGGTTCGTCAACTGTCACCCTGAGCGAGTAATAAATCGGTTCACGGACAAGCTCACCATCTACCTTGTAAAACGCCCTGGATTCGCTTCCGCAATGACTCCGCAGGCAGGGAGCATCGGTAACGCGCTGCTGGTCTGGACAGGGAACGGACAGAAGATCATGTCCGCGTTCGGTGCTGCGAACAGCAGCATCTACGACAGCACGACGCAACTTACCACCGATGCAGCAGACACTACGGCAATCACGGGCCTTGCTAAAGGCATCGTGGAAACCGAACTATCCGGTACGGCCACGCTCTACATCCCTTCGTCCGATAACACTGGTTGGTACTACCAGAACGCCGGGACGGTAACGAAGATCACGGATGGCGATTTCCCAGGCAACGCCGGATTCACGCTCGCTGGCATCGGCGCGGCGATGGACGGCTATATGTTCCAGATGACCACGGACGGGAAGGTTTGGAACTCTGACCTGAACAGCATTACCTCATGGACAGCTACGGGTTTCGTGACGGCCAACTCCTACCCTGATCGCGGCATCGGTTGCTTTCGCAAAGGCGACAAGATCATGGCCTTTGGGACAGAATCCACGCAGTTCTACTCCAACGGCGGATTGCCTACAGGCTCCCCGTTGGTCAGGGTAGAGCCAATGACGATCAAGATAGGCTGCGTCAATGCCGATGCAATATGCGCGTCAGGAGACACCGTGTTTTGGGCCGGGTCTCCACCTGAAGGCGGCATCAGCATCCACTCTTATGGATCAGGCTACAAGCGCGTATCCACGCCAGAGATCGACAGCATCATCCTGCTCGCAGGGGCCAGCAATATCACCCTCGCCTCTGGCGTCTGGTACGGGCGGCACTTCGTCATCGTGACCGCTGGCACAAACTCTTTCGGATATTGCGTAGAGGAAGAATGCTGGTTCGAGATGGCAAGCATGGTGAACCTCTGGTACAAATCCAGCGGCGTGTCTGCCGGTAGCCCGCAGGTAAATTACTGGATCAGCAAGACCTCAACCAGCGGGAAGATATTTGTCATCAATCCAGCATCGCTACAGTATCAGGACAATGGCGTGGCTTACACGATGACGGTGCAGACGAGTCTTTTGGGAGAGGACGGCAGCAAGACATTCTGGGAGTCATTGGGTCTTGAGTTTGACGTGCAGCCATCAACATCGATGATCACCGTAGCGTCAAATGACCACGACTACGATCCAAGCTATAACGTCACCCACGGCACGATTGACATGACACTGAACAGCCCTCGCCCGTTGAACCGTCTGGGGGCGGCGTATCGCAGGGCGTATATCCTGACCAATTCGGATAACACTCCTGTAAGGATCGCTGCGATGTATGGAAAAAAGTCGATGGGAGCATAATGGGTGACGTATTCAATCCATTCGATGAAAAGCGCATATCGGAGCGTTCGTTCGCGTATCTTGACCTTCTCGGGCAGGATCGCTGGACAGAATGGACTGTTGCATTCGGGGCGCTCACTATCGTCGGCAATCCTGCGTACACGGGGCGCTACCGAATTGTTGGGCGTTCGTGCCAGTTCCAGGTCAAGTTCAGCGCGGCTACGAGTATTGCGTCGGTTGCGGGGACGGACTACCTCACACTTCCGGTTGTCGCGGCTGGACTTAGCGGAATGGCGGTTATGACGAACGATACAAGTAATGTCGCGGTTGGTGTTTGCCACATTGATGTAGCGACTTCACGGTGCTACCTGCCTTCGCAAGTAGCAAGCGCAAATGTGTTCAACCTAGCAGGCTGGTACGAGGTATAGCCAATGAATCTCTCTCTATTCGACTACATGAAGGCCAACGGGATTGGTGGTGTTGGCGGAATGGTTAAAGACATCGGAGTTGACCTTTCGCCTACCGAGTATTGGGCGGCAACTGGGCGGTGGGCGCAAGACCCGAACAACGATCCAGGCTATCGGGCATGGGTTGAGGCGAATGTTCCTGCATCTTTTAAGCAGACGCTTACGGATGCTCCGAAGGCCGGTCCGAATCTTGTGTCTATGGGTGCGGACGGGAACGTAAATATCCCTGATTCGATTCTGGCGTCCAACATGGACAAGAGCGGATTCGGCGGATTCGATTGGGGCGATATGGCGGGCGGCTTCGCGCTGACGCTTCCGGCAGTCGGCGGAATCATCGGGGCCGCAGGCGCAGGCTTGGGCGCGGCTGGCGGCATGGGGGCGCTTGAAGCTGGCGCGCTCGCAGGAATGCCGGGTTACGGCGCTGCTTTGGGAAGTTCATTGGCTGGCGCTGGCGCTGCCGCTGGCATAGGAGGCGGCATGGCTGATTGGTGGACTGAATTAGGGCTTACGCCAGCAGATGTTGGCATGGAGGTTTCGCCGTGGACGACGAACCCCGGAATAGCCGACCTTACGGGTGGAGTCCTGACGGATGCAGGAAGCACGGCTGCATGGACACAGGAACTGAGTAAGGTGCCAGCAAGTTTGGCTACGAGGGCTGCGGAGGCGCTTAAATCCGGCAGCAGCGCCAAGATGATTGCCGATGCGCTTGGCATCAGCGAGGGCGCTGTTGGGCTGCTTGGGAAACTCGCCGCGACCGGCCTTGGCATCTTCGGTGCCAACCAGCAGCAGGAGTCTCAGGCGAGGCTTGCGCGGGAGTTCGCTGAGTATGGCGCTCCGTACCGTGCGAGGCTGGCGGAGTCCTACGCTGACCCGGCTGCGTTCCTTGCCAATAGCCCAGACATCAAGGCAGCGGTGGATCTAGGGACCACCGCCACGGCCCGCGCCCTTAGCACAGGCGGAAATCCTACGGGCAGCGGCCACGCCCTGACCGAGATTCAGGACTATGCCACCAAGGGGCTGTACGGCAGGCTTGGGCAGGAACGTGACCGGCTGGCTGGCTTTGGTGGGCTGACCGCTTACAATGCTGCGGCTCCTGGCGCGGCCAAGGATGCGACTGCCGCTGAATCTGGCGTACCGAACGCTATCGGTGCCGGGATCAACTCGATTACCGCGCCGATCAAAACGACCTACCAGACCATGATGGACTTCTTCAACCAGCCTGGGGTTGCCTAATGCCACTCGATCCGGTACTGGCTAAGATTCCGGGGCTGGCTGGGTATCTGGCGCAGGACCAGTACAGCCGCAATCAGGAGCATCAGGAGGCCCAGACCATCGGCCTGACGGCCAAGCTCGCGGACCACTTCAGGGAGGAAAACTTCCGCCGTGGCATTACTCCCGGCATGGGCAATGACGAGATCCTGAGCCGCGCTATCAGGTCCGTGGGTCCTGAAAAGGCGGCTACGCTGCTTCAGGGGCAGGCCAACCTGCGTGAGTCTCAGGACACGCGGAAGCAGATTGCGCTTGCCAACCTGTCGGCTCGGATGCTCAAGGACAAGGAGGCGCTAGAAGTTGCTCGCCGGAACGCCACTACCGCAGAGCGTCGGGCGCAGATTGCCGATGCTCGGGCAAAAATGGACGCCTTCTATCGTGGGCAGGCAGGCCAGATAGCCTCTGGGAAGCACTACGATGAGACAGGCGTGGCCGGGGTAGGCGGTGGCACGTTCGATATAGGCTCGCTCCTGACGCCTCCTAGCGGCCCTGTAGGGCCTCCTGGTGCCCCAAGGCCAGCCGCCGCGCTGCCTCCGGGGGTGCCTGAGACCGACCGGGCGGCTTTTGAGTCGGCTAGGGGTGGTGTTCCGGCCACCGTGGACAGGGTGATGCCGTCAGAGGAAACGGCTGGGATGACGGTCCAGCCACGGCTTCAGGACGCCTTGGCTCCTGCGCCGGAAACTTCCCAGCCGCCACCTGCTGCACCGAACAATCTGGATGCGCGGGATCTTGGCGCTGGTGCCCGTGGACCTGTCGTGCCGGCCACCGGGACGGCTCCCAAGGCTGGTCTCCCGCCAGAGGTACAGGCGCTGATAGACCGTGAGCCGTCGCCCAAGAGGAAGCGCGAGATCGAGCAGCGGTATGTGATGAGCAAAGCTAACAAGGAAATTGGCGTCAATCTTGCCGGTGGCCGAGAGTCGGTATTCATCAACCGAGTGGTCAACTCAGGGAACCAAGCTGCGGCTGACCTTGAGAACGTGGTGCAGATGCCGCTTACCGTCAGTAGAGGCATATTCGGTGGCCGTCAACAGGGCGGTAGCCTCTTTGAGGCTGGCAAGGAA
>Ga0315912_10006808_pt1 | contig 10154 bp, 10 predicted proteins | sample VfabasoilMG_FD_204469 | JGI IMG/M metagenome (GOLD analysis project Ga0315912, IMG submission 204469) | Garden soil microbial communities collected in Santa Monica, California, United States - V. faba soil | ecosystem: Environmental > Terrestrial > Soil > Garden | place: USA: California... | reverse complement strand
GCTCGCGCTGCCCTCGCCGATGGCGCGCTCGAATTTCTTCGCGTTGATCTTGAAGTACTCGCGGCCGGTGCGCGGGTGCCCCTCGGGATCGACGGCGTGATACTTGTTCGCGAGGTTCTCGAGCTCGACGGCGCGGTCGATGACGAGCGGATCGGCGGCGGGTCCCTCGAGGTAGCCGCACGCCTCTTCGTCACGCGTGTAGGCGGTCTTGCCGGCGCGCTCCACCTCGTCGAGCACCGCCGCGGGGATCTTCACGCCGCCTCGGATCCATTCGGGTGTCGTCATCGTTGCCTCACCAGACGTAGCGTCGCTCCCACTTCTGGGGAGCAAAGTAGCGGTCGGCGCGATCGCACGCGATGGTGACGATGCAGCCCCCGCCGCGTTCCTGCTGGGCACGCTCGGCGAGCTTCACCGCGCCGGCGACGTTCGCGCCCGTGGAATGACCGACGTTCAAGCCGTGCGTGGCGGCGAGCCGGTCGGACATGTCCCAGCCGTCTTCCGTCGAGATGCTCATGATCTCGTCGGGCAGCGTGGCGTCGTAGATCGGCGGCACGATGCTGGAAGCCATGTGCTTCAGCCCCTCGAGGCCGTGCAGCGCTTCGGCCGGCTCGATCGCCACGCAGGTGACGCGCGGGGTGTGCTCGTGCAAGCGCCGGGTCGTGCCCATCACGGTGCCGCTCGTGCCGAGCCCCGTGCAGAAATGCGTGATGCGGTCGCCGAGGGCGTCGAGGATCTCGGCACCCGTGCCGTGGTAGTGGGCGAGCGGGTTCGAGGGGTTCGAGTACTGGTCCGGGTAGAAGTACTTGTCCGGATTTTCGTCCACGATCTTCTTCACGAGGCGGATGGCGCCGTCGGAGCCCTCCATCGGATCGCTGAAGATGAGCTCGGTACCGAACGCTTGCGTGATGTCCTTGCGCGCCTTGGTGACGTTTTTCGGCATGACGAGGGCCACGCGGAAGCCGAGCGCGGCGCCCATCAGCGAGTAGGCGACGCCCGTGTTGCCGCTGGTCGAGTCGATCAGGATCTTGTCCGGCGTGAGGCGACCGTCCTTGATGGCGTCCTCGACCATGCGCTTGGCCGGGCGATCCTTGACGGAACCGCCCGGGTTCGCGAACTCGAGCTTCAGGTAGATCTCGACGCCGGGGGCGTCGGGCGCGATGCCGTCGAGCCGGATCAGCGGAGTGTTGCCGACGGCCTCGAGCACCGAGCCCAGGCGACGCGAGCGGACGAGGCGGCTCATGCGGAAGCCCGCCCGAGGAGCTCGGTGATGGTGCGGAGCGCGCGCCAGGCGCCCGCGGCGTGCCGGCGCGTGGCGGCGTGTCGAAACGCGGCGGCGTGCGCGAAGGGGCGCGGCTTGCCGAGTGCGTCGACGCTCACGGCAGCGAAGCCGGCGCGCGCGAGGTAGACGAGCTCGGTGAGCGCACCGTCCGACCCGAGCACGCGGTGGCGCGCGGCGCACAGGCGTGCTTGGCCGGCTTCACCGAGCTCGGCGAGCCGCTTCTGGCGAATGAAACGCTCCAAGCGGCTCAGCCTCCGGCAATGGCCGGCACGATGCTGATCTCGGTGCCGCTCGTGAGCTTGGTGTCGAGGCCGTCGAGGAAGCGAACGTCTTCGTCGCCCACGTACAGGTTCACGAAGCGGCGCACGCCCTTGTCGTCGAGCAGGCGATCCTTGATGCCGGGGCATTTCTTCTCGAGCGCTTCGATGACGTCGCGCACGGTCGCTCCCTCGACGTCGACCTGCTCGTTCCCGCCGGTGAGAGTACGGAGCGGGGTGGGGATACGCACGGTGATCATGTCTGGACTCCTCGGGTGATGGGCCCGTCGTCGCAAGTGTCGACGGCGGTGTAGCAGAGCTCTTCGAGCGTGGATATCGAGGCGCGGGGGCCGCACAGAGCGCAGCTTTCGCGCGGCGCGACCGGTACCTCGCGCAGCCGATCGGCCAGGCCGTCGTAGGCGTAGAGGACGCCGAAACGCGGCCCGCCGGCGAGCACGTCGAGGGCGAGATCCGCCATCAGGGCGCCGGCCAGGCCGACTACCGGGCCGAGCACGCCAGCCTCGGCGCAGGTCTGGGCCGCCTCGCCGCCCGGCACGTCCTCGAACAGGCAGCGGTAGCAAGGCCGGCCCAGGGGAGCGACGGACCACACGGTGGCGCGAAACCTCACCGCCGCCCCGTGCACGAGCGGGCGCCCCTCGAGGCGGCAGGCATCGGCGGCGAGGAACTTGGTCGCGAAGTTGTCGGCGCCCTCGAGCACGACATCGAAGCCCCGCACCAGCTCGCGCGCGTTCTCCGGCAACAAGCGCGACCGGATCGCCTCGATGCGCTGCCCGGGACGCGCGCGACGTTGCAGTGCCTCGAGCGCCGCATCGAGCTTGTCGCGTCCGACGTCGACGTCGTCGTACAAGATCTGACGGTGCAGGTTGCTCAGTTCCACGACGTCATCGTCGGCCAAGGCCACGCGGTCCACTCCCGCTTCCACGAGGGCAAGGGCCGCTGGACAGCCCAAACCGCCGGCGCCGATGATCAGGGCGGACGTGGTCACTGCTGAAAATACTCGTCCAGGCTGAAATACCGCTCGCCGGTGTCGCACAGGAACGTGACGACGTTCTTGCCCGGGCCGAGCTCGCGGGCGATGTCGAGGGCGATGGCGACGTTGGCGCCGGAGCTGATGCCGGCGAGCAGGCCCTCCTTGCGGGCGAGCTCGCGCTTGGTTCGGTAGGCGCGCTCGTCGCTCACGAGGCGCACCTCGTGCGGAACTTTCGGATCGTAGTTTTTCGGGACGAAGCCGGCGGCGATGCCCTGGATCTTGGTTGGTCCGCGCTCGCCGCGCGAGATGGTGGCGCAGCTCTCCGGCTCGACGGCGATCACCCGGCATCCGGGAAAGCGCTCGCGGAGGCCGCGCCCGACGCCGCTCACCGTGCCGCCGGTGCCGACGGCCGCCACGAAGGCATGAACCGGCTCACCTCCGAGCGCATGCGCGATCTCGCCGGCCGTCACGCGGTAGTGCGCCTCCGGGTTCGCAGCGTTCTCGAACTGCTGCGGCGTGAAGGCTCCGGGCGTCGCCGCCGCGAGCTCGGCGGCTTTCTTGATCGCGCCGTCCATCTGCTCCGCTTCGGGTGTGAGCACGACCTCGGCGCCGAACGACTGCAGGAGCTGGCGCCGCTCGAGGCTCATGCTTTCGGGCATGGTGAGCAGGCAGCGGTAGCCGCGCCGCGCGCACACGATGGCCAGGCCGATCCCGGTGTTGCCGCTCGTGGGCTCGATCACCACGCCGCCGGGGCCGAGCCGCCCGTCGCGCTCGGCCTGCTCGATCATCGCGAGGCAGATGCGATCCTTCACCGACCCGCCCGGGTTCATCGCCTCGAGCTTGCCGAGCACCCGGGCTCGCGGCACGTCGGTGTCGAGGCGCCGGATCTCGACGAGTGGCGTGTCGGTGATCAAATCCAGCACGCTCGCGTACACCGTCGGGTGCTTCGCGAGCGGCGGTAGGCGTGATTCAGATGACGTAGACATGGCGGGTGGATCTCGGGCGGCGTAGACCGAGCTGCTCGGCGCGCTCGCAGATGTCGGCGACGGTCACCGCGTCGAAGCACGATTCTACCCGCGCGGACAGATCGCGAAATACCGACTCCGTCACGCGCCTCGTATCCGTCACGGGGCTGCGCCGGCCGCCCGGTTCGCGCTCACCGAGCGTGATGGGTCCCTCGAGCGCGCGCACCACGTCGCCGAGGCGGATCTCGACCGCCCGGCGCGCCAGGCTGTAACCGCCCTGGGGACCGCGCTTCGACCCGACGAGGCCGGCGCGCTTCAGGTCCTGGAAGATCTGCTCGAGGAAGCGCGGCGGAATCGTCTGACGCTCGGCGATTTCCTTCACCTGCGTGGGGCCGCCGTCGTTGTAGAACGCGATGTCGAACAACGCTCGCACGGCGTAGCGGCCCTTGTTCGACAGCTTCAACGACGGCCTCCAGCGTGAGGCTAATTGTTACATCGGGTTTGTCAAGAACAGCGCTTCACGGGACATTCTGGCGCCAGGGGGAGGTTGGCCCTCATACTCGAGGTTCATGCGGAGTCGCGCGGGTCTGGTGGCGGTGCTCGGAGGGCTGCTCGCGCTGCATTGCGGGGGGAAGTCGTCGTCCGTCGAGGACAAGCAGGTGGGGACGGGTGGAGCCGGCGGGTCGGCGGGTGCAGGGAAGGGAAGTCCGGGCGGCTCCGCCGGGAACGCGTGGGGCGGCAGCCAGGGGTGTATGAACTGCGCGGCGGGCGAGAGCAGCGTGGGGGGCAGCGTCGGAGGAGGTACGGCCGGCTCGAGCGGTGGGGTGGCCGGTCAGGCGCAAGCGGGCAGCGCGCCGGGCGGCTCGAGCGGTCGGGGCACCGCGGGCGGCGCCGGTGGGCCTTCTGGTGGCACCGCGGGGCGCGGGGGCTCGTCCGGAGCCCAGGCCGGCACGTCCCCCGGTGGGCGCGCGACGGGGGGCACGTCGGGAAGCAGTACTGCCGGCGCAGGTGGCGAGCCCGCCTCCGACGGCCTCACCCTGCACAAGATCGCGATCTACCAGGCGGTCGAGATCCCCCTCATGGTGGACGGTGCCGAGCGCGCTCCGAACGCGAACGCGCCCCTCATCGTCGACCGCGAAGCCCTGCTGCGCGTGTGGCTCGAACCGGGGGCGGACTTCGCGCCGCGCCAGATTGCCGCTGAAGTGACCGTGACGGCAGGCTCGCTCAGCCGCACGACGCGCACGGTCCACGTGGTGGACGCGGCCTCGACCGACGGGGATCTGCAGAGCACCGTGAACTTCAGCCTGCTCGCGAGCGAGGTGACGAGCACGAGCACGGTGTCGGTCGTCCTCAGCGAGGACAGCGCGAGCGCGGAGCCGCTCGCGCACTGGCCGCCCACGGGAGCGCGAGAGCTCGAGGCACAATCGTCGAACGGGCCGTTCCTGATCACGCTGGTGCCGCTCGTCGCGAATGGGTACACGCCCGACACGAGCGAGACCATCCGCGTGCGTTTCGAGCGCTACATGGCGGAGCTCTATCCCGCGTCCGCCGTCGATGTCGCGGTGACCGACCCGTTCGAGCTCGACTTCGCCGTGTATCCCGACGGCACGGGCTGGGACGAGGCCCTCGACCAGCTGCTCGAGCTCCGCGACGACGACGGCGTGGACGCCAACGTCTACTATTACGGCCTCCTGACCCCGGGGGCGACGTTCGACGGCTACTGCCAGGGTGACTGCGTGGTCGGCCTCAGCAACGTCGCCGGGCGAACCCAGACGCAATACCGGGGCTCGATCGGCACGGGCTTCTTCGAGACCTCGAAGGACACGTTCTCGCAGGAGACGATGGCGCACGAGCTCGGCCACGCCCTCGGCCGCCAGCATTCACCCTGCGGCACGAGCGACCCGGAGCGCGCCTACCCGTACAAGAGCGGGGACACCGGCGTGTTCGGCTACAACGGGTCGCGCTTGCTCGATCCGGAGAGTTACACGGACGTGATGGGCTACTGCGTCCCGGTCTGGATCAGCGACTACACGTACGACCATATCTTCGATCGCATCGCGTACGTGAACGGCCTGGCTCCCCGCTCCACGGCGGCTCGCCGCGTCGAGAACAAGCAGCACCGAACCCTGCGCGTCGGCGTCGACGGGCGGCTCGCCTGGGGGCGCGAGGTGGCGCTCGGCGACGGCGACGGCGACGACGACGACGACGAGCTCGCGAGCGTGGATCTGCTCGACGCGAACGGCCGCGTCGTGCGCAGCATGCTGGCGCCGTTCGCGCCGTTCGACCACCTTCCGGGCGGTTTCTTGAGCGTGCCGCTCGAAGCGCTCGCCGAGCCGGACGTCGCGCGTGTGCGCGTCGGCGGTCGGACGCTCGACGTGCGGTAGCCGCGCGGCGGTCGACGCGCCCGCTCGGGCCGCGCTCAGGCCTTGTAGAGCGCGTCGAGCGCGGCGCCGTAGCGCTTCACGACCTCGCGCCGCTTGATCTTGAGTGAGGGCGTGAGAATGCCGTTTTCGATCGTGAAGTCTTCGAGCGTGACGAGCAGGCGCTTCGGTCGCTCGAAGCTCTTGAACTCCGCCGAGTATTTGTCGAGCTCCTTCTGGAGCAGCGCGAGGATCTGCGGATCGGTCTTCGGGTCGCCGAGGGGGCGGCCCTGCTGCTTGGCCCAGCGCTCGAGGCTGCCCATGTCGGGAACGATGATCGCGACGTTGAACGGCTTGTTGTCCCCGTACAGCATCACGTTCGTGATGAACGGCGAGAGCTTCAGATCCTCCTCGAGCGGGGAAGGGACCGTGTACTTGCCGTTTTCGAGCTTGTATTGCTCCTTGATGCGGCCCGTGATGAACAGGTAGCCGTCGGCGTCGAGGTGGCCCATGTCGCCGGTGCGGAGGCCGCCGTCGGCCGTGAACGTCTGCGCGTTCTCTTCCGGGCGGTTGTGGTAGCCCTGCATCACGTTGTCGCCGTAGACGACGATCTCGCCGTTCAGAGCGTCGCCGGTCGCATCGCGGTCGATGACGATGCGCACGCTCGGAAACGGCTTGCCGACAGAGCCGAGCCGTTTGGCGCCGGGGTAGTTGCTCGACACGACCGGGCTCGCCTCGCTCAGGCCGTAGCCCTCGTACACCTCGATGCCGAGCGCACTCACGAACTCGGCCACCTCGCGGCTCAGCGCGGCGCTGCCGCTCACGCAGAAGCGCAGGCGCCCGCCGAGCTTGGCGCGTACCTTGCGGAAGATGAGCGCGTCGGCGAGCTTGAGCGCGACGCCTGCGCCGAGGCCGAGCTTTTCTCCGCGCGCGCGGTGTGTGGCCGCCTTGATCCCGGCGTGAAAAAGGTTGCGGATGGGCGCCGGGCGGTCGGCCATCTGCTTGTTGATGCCGTCGTAGATGCGGTTGAAGATGCGGGGAACGGCGACGAGCACCGTCGGCTTCACGTCGGCGAGGTTCGCCACCAGGTTCGCCACGTCGTCGTTGATCGCCATCGAGAGGCCGCAGCCGATGAACTCGTGCAGCTCAGCCGTCTGCCCGAACGCGTGCGCCCAGTAGAGGAACGCGAGGGCGCGATCCGCCGGGGTGATGGGGAACACCTGGGTGGCGTCGTTCACGTTGGTGCAGAAGTTCTTGTGCGTCAGCACGACGCCCTTGGGCAGGCCGGTCGTGCCCGAGGTGTAGATGAAGCCGGCGATCTCACCTGGCGCGGGCTGAATGGCCGGGATACGGGTGGAGCGGCCGCGGGCGCTCACGGCCGCGAACGCGTGGGAGTCTTCTTCCGGTAACTGGATCCCGAGCACGTGCTCGAGGCTCGGGGCGTCGCTCTTGCGGCCGACGAGCGTCTCGTAGATGGCCGGCGTCGAGCCGATGACGACGCGCGCCGCGCAGTCGTTCAGGATGAACAGCCACTCGTCGGGAGCTTGCGCCTCGTACATGGGCACGAACGCCGCGCGCAGGCCGTAGGTGGCGTAGGCGGCGACCGCCCACTCGACGCAGTTGTTCGCGACCATCGCGACCCGGTCGCCCGGGCCGACGCCCAGGCTCGCGAGCCCGGACCGGAAGTCGTCCACCAGCTCGCCGAACTCGGCGTAGGTGATCCAGTGCCAGTGGTCGTCGTGCTTGGTGCCGAAGAGGTCGCGATCGGCAAAATCGCGGCAAGCACGCTCGTAAAGCTCGACCAGGTTGGTAAAAGTGCGAGGCATGGGCCGTTCGGGAGCCGAGCATAGCCCGAGGTGCTGGCGATTCGGACAGTGGCGTGGCAAAAACGGCCCCTCATGCCCGGCTTCGCAGTCGTCACCTTCGGCTGCCAGATGAATCAGCACGATTCGGAGCGCATCTCCGAGGTGCTGATCTCCGCCGGCTGGACGCCCGAACCGGATCCGGAGCGAGCCGACCTCGTGCTCCTCAACACGTGCAGCGTGCGCGAGAAGGCCGAGCAAAAGCTGCGCAGCGAGGTGGGCCGGATAGCGCTCGTCAAGGCGCGTCGGCCGAGTCTCCTGATCGCGATCGCGGGCTGCATGGCCCAGCAGGAAGGGGAGCGGCTCGTGAGCCGCATGCCCGACGTCGATCTCGTGGTCGGGCCCGACAACATCGCCGAGCTGCCGGCGCTCCTCGCCGAGGCGGAGCTCGGGGCGCCCGCGCAGGTCCGGACGGTGTTCGACCTCGACGAACCGCAGTTCCTGTCGGCGCGACCTGCCCCCGGGCGCGCCAAGCCGGGTGAGTTCGTCACGACCATGAAGGGCTGCAACGAGCGCTGCGCGTTCTGCATCGTGCCCTACACGCGGGGTCCCGAGCGCTACCGCGCAGCCCACGAGATCGTCGACGAGGTGCGGCGACTGGTCGAGGCCGGCACGCGCGAGGTCACGCTGCTCGGCCAGACCGTGAACAGCTACCGTGATCCAGCGCAATCGCTCCCGGCCGTGGCAGGCGCCGGCGAGCGCCCCTGGACGCACACGCACCCGACGACGGCGCGCGAGGACGAGAGCGAATTCCCGGCCCTGTTGCGCGCCATCGTCGCCGGCGTGCCGGCCCTCGCCCGGCTTCGCTACACGAGCCCGCACCCACGCCATCTCACCCGCTCGCTGATCCTCGCGCATCGCGATCTCCCGGCGCTCGCTCGGCACGTGCACCTGCCCGTGCAATCCGGCAGCGATCGCCTGCTCAAGCGCATGATCCGCCGCTACTCGCGCGCCGAGTACCTGGAGCGCGTCGCCGCTCTGCGGGAAGAGGTGCCGGGCGTCACGCTCTCGACGGACGTCATCGTCGGCTTTCCGGGCGAGACGCGCGAGGACTTCGAGGAAACGCTGTCGCTCGTGCGCGAGGTGGGGTTTTCGGGGCTCTTCGGCTTCAAGTATTCGCCTCGCCCGTACACGCCGGCGCTGAAGCTCGAGGGTGAGCCGAGCGAAGACGAAAAGAGCGCCCGCCTCGCCGAGCTGTTCGCCGTGTCCGACGCCTCGCGCCAGGCGCACCTCGTGTCGCTGGTCGGCGCCGCGGAAGAGGTGCTCGTCGAGGGCCCCGGCAAGACGCGCGGCTACACGGGGCGCAGCGGACGCAACGAGATCGTCCACCTCGATTGCCCCTTCGACATCACGGGCGAAATCGTGCCGGTGCGCATCTCCCGCGCGTTCAAGAACTCGCTCGGTGCCGAGCTCGCCCCCGGCTGGCTCGACTCCGAGGCCGCGCGGAAGCGGCGTCAGGCTCCGCCAACGTATGCCCCCGAACGCCGCGCCCTGCCGATCGTCGCATGACCGGCATCGTACGGCCGTACCGCGGCATCACACCGCGCCTCGCGAGCGGCGCGTACCTTGCCCCGACGGCCGCACTGATCGGCGACGTCGAGCTCGGGGAAGAGTCGAGCGTCTGGTACGGCGCCGTGCTGCGGGGCGACGTCGGCAAGATCACGATCGGGCGTCGCACGAACGTCCAGGACTTGACGTGCATCCACATGTCGCTCGGCATCTCGAATGCCGTGATCGGCGACGACGTGACGATCGGCCACCAGGTGACGATTCACGGCGCGCGCGTCGAGGACGGCGCGCTCATCGGCATCGGCTCGATCCTGCTCGACAACTGCGTGATCGGCGCCGAAGCGTGGGTCGCGGCCGGTTCGCTCGTTCCGGCGGGCATGGTGGTCTCACCGCGGACGCTCGTGCGGGGGCAACCGGCGCGTCCCGTGCGGGAGCTCACGGAGCAGGAGTGGCTCGAGGGGCGGAAGCTTGCGGCGCGGTACGTCGGGGTCGCGCGGGAGCACGCGGCGGTCGACCCTGCGACCACCCTCGCCTGATTCGTGAACGGTTCCGCGGAAGCTCCGCAACCCTTGAGAGCGCGATGGTTCGCGTGACACTCGGCTTGCTCTGCGCCGCCGCATTCGGTTGCGGCAGCGGCCCGCCCCCCGAAAACGCACCGCCCGGTCCCCGGCCTTCCGACTCCGCCGGTGGCGGAGCGGACGCCCGCGGCGGAGCCGGCGCCGCGGACACGCCACCGGCTGTGGGCGGGACCGCGGGGAGTAGCGCGAGCGGCACGGGAAACGCCGGCGCGGGCGGCGCGGGAAACGCCGGTGCCGGTGGCACGCCCGACCGGGGGGGAGCGAGCAACGCCGGCGCGCGCGCGGACGGGGGAGCTGCCCCAGCCGCGGGTGGCGCCGGCTCGCCCAGCGGCGGAGCCAGCGCCACCCGCGGC
>Ga0315912_10006807_pt1 | contig 10155 bp, 17 predicted proteins | sample VfabasoilMG_FD_204469 | JGI IMG/M metagenome (GOLD analysis project Ga0315912, IMG submission 204469) | Garden soil microbial communities collected in Santa Monica, California, United States - V. faba soil | ecosystem: Environmental > Terrestrial > Soil > Garden | place: USA: California... | reverse complement strand
GATCCGGCACCACCATCGAGAAGGTCGGGCCCTTTTGGGTGTTCCGAAGTCGAATACGTTGCCGACGTGCCTCCCTGGGAGCATCGAGCACGTAGACCACCACATCGAAACCACTGCCGCGAATCTGCGCGCAGAATTCCGCGCGCTGCTGTCGCTGAATCAGGCCGAGCTCGAGGATGACGTCGGTCTTCGAAGCCAGAATGCCGCGCGCGTGGTCCCAGATCAGGTCCAGCAAGCGTTCCTTGCGCTCGAGGTACCAGGGCAGGAAATTCCCCTCGGGCCGATCGGGGCTGAAGAGACGCACAAACCACTCGTCCATTGCTATGTGAACACCTTCGACGCGCAGCGCCAGCGACATCGCGAACGTCGATTTTCCGGCCCCTACCGGGCCCTCGATGAGGTGAACTTTCGGCATGACCGTGGCGCGCCCCGAAGTGAGGTACTAACGAATCGCTTGCTGGTCGATGATAGTCAGCTCAAAGCGCAATTCGCCATTGTCCTCGAGGCGAATCCGGCGCCATCCCGCGGCCTCGTAAAAGCGCGCGGCTCGCGTGGACGGATCGGTAGTGAGCCATACGGTCCCGGGCGCAATGAGAAAGAGCCATTCGACCATCGCGTCATGGAGGGCCTTGCCGATGCCGCGACCTTCATTTCCCGGTGCCACGAAGAGCGCCCAGATATTGCGACGTACCTGATCCGCAACTGCGAAGCCGACCACTTCGCCGTCCAGCTCATAGACCCAGCCTCGGCCATCCGTCTCGAGCATGCGTCGATAGTCATCGAGTTGAACCTTTGACGGGTCCGACAGCCGATTCTCGAGGACTGCCAGCCGCACGCGGTGCATTGGCTCGATGTCAGTGATTGCAGCGAGGCGCAGACCCATGGCGTCTATCGATTACTCCCGGCCAGAAAGGATCGCAATGCCGTTGCCCTTTCAGGACGATTGAAGAGTTCGTAGAGCTCCAGCCAGTCTCCAGGCAGCATCCAGGGAAGACCGAGGTCATGCTCGACATCCCTTGCGTCAAAGGTCCAGTCAATCAAGTCGTCTCGCATCTTCACCCTGACATCCGCGAACAGGTCGACCGAAATCGGACCTTGCGGCGCAAACCTTGCGAAGTGCACCGAACGATAGGTTGGATGCGGAACTGCGACGCCCGCACCCAGGAGATGAGCGATGCGCTGACTCATGGATGGGAAATGTGCGGACGTCGTCATGATGTCGAGATCACGCGGCATGGATTCGAGCCCTAACTTCCAGAGCAACAGACTCCCGCCGATACCCCAGTCGAGACCCTCGAGCGACGGAGCCAGTTCCTGAGCGAGCAATAGAGGGGGCGGGGAAGGTGTCAGTCGGATTTTTCCTTTGAGCTCGAACGAAAGTAGCCCTTGCATTCCGGTTCATACCAGCACCACCGGTCTGGCGTGTCGGTTACGTCCTCGACCTGCGCCCGCCAGGTATCTCCTTCGACGTGGCCGCTCAGTAGGTAGCGTCTGCCGGCAACGGCTTCGAAGCTGACAGTCTGAGTGCCGACAGAATGCCCGTATGAATTGACCCCATACAGTTCGTAGCCCAGGACGAGAACATGCACGCCGGGCAGCAAGGAAATATCCACGTCCAGATTGGGCAAGCCAGCACGCATGGGCGTGACGGCGTACGCGGTGTTTCCATCGATACTCTTCAGAATGGTCCCCAGGTAAGGCTTCAGCAGGGCTACCTTTTCAGGGCTGACCACGGGACCTTCATAGGCCTTCATTTGCCTCTTCTGAGCCGCACAGCCGGTGCAAAGCAGGATCACCGCAATGCACGTCAGGAAACGAATACTCATGGTGACTCGCTCGTTGGGTTGAAGCGCTTCTCGATCCCGGCCATGGAAGCTTCGGCCGTCGAAGGCAGCAGCAACAGCCAATGGCCATCGTGCTGTTTCAGTGTCTGGACTACCTGCGTACCGATCTCCTTCCCTTCCACCTTGATGGTGAGTTTGTAGTTCAGATACGCAATATCTTCCTTCATGAACGTGCCGACAACCTCGTAGGTCGCGTTCGACATCAAGCCGACAATTTCCGGCGCGGACTTCCTGACCATGTCGTTCATGCGTTTGTACGCGTCGACATCGGTGAGTTGCGCGAACTCCGCATACGACCCGACTGAAAACAGCGGCAAGAGTTCTTTCTCGGCAATGTCCTTCTTCGGCCCACGCAGAGCAGTGTCGATGGTCGCTCGAATACGACTCAGGGCGAGGGGATGCATGAGCCCGGACATGATTTCCGTGTCATAGGTCCTGGTCGCGTCCGCGTACTTGAGAAAAGCGGCTTCCACTTCGGGTGGGGCCTGTGCACATGCCTGCCAGGCGGCTGCCAGCAACAGCAAAAGCACGGTGCCTGTCTTCGTCACCGACGATCCAACTTGAATTGTTCTGAACATGCCGGGTTCCGCTTTGGACCCACCTAACTTTTCTTCGACCGCTTGCCCGCGGTAGTTGGGCGAATGATGAGAGCGCCCTTCCCCTTGGAGGGAAAAGGAACCTTCGCCAGGCCGACGGAAGCGGCAATGAAGCCTTTCACGTCCGGATGAGCCAGCTGCTTCGCCGACTCCAGCCATACGAATCGGACCTGTGATCCGGAGCCGAGCAGAAGCTTCTTCGGATCGGGCAATTGCGGCCCTCCAACGAAGTAGATCTGCACGCCGTCGGGACGTCCGGTGATCGACACGATGGCTCCGGGCGCGCTGTCCGTCGCCGAATAGGCGATGACGACGTGGCTGCCGTAGTCGTATCCCAGCTCGTTGGCGGTCGGGAATAGTTTGCGCACCGCGGCCCGGACCGATCGAAAGAGCTTCTGAACCTTGGGATCCAGCCTGTCGATGTATGAGCGGAGCTCGGCCTCCGGCGCAGGCTTCTTGATAGCGGGTTTCACTGGCACAGCATCCTCCCGGTTGTTCCCACCTTATATCTCACGCGCGGGGTCCGGCTGAAGATCGGTTTGTCAGGCACCCTTCGCGTACAAGACCAATTGCGTACAGCGAAACAGCGCGATGGTCTTGTTCGTCTCGCGGTGCGTGACGACTGCATCCCAGACCTGTGTCGTCCGGCCGAGGTGAACCGCCGTGGCCACGCACTCGATGGTCCCTTCGCGCGCGGTGCCCATGTGATTGGACTTCAACTCCACCGTGGTGAAGCCAGTGGCTCCGGGCGGCAGGTTCGCAACGCAGCCATAGCCGGCTGAAGTGTCAGCGAGTGCCACGACGCTTCCTGCATGCAGGAATCCATTGGGAGCCATCAGCTCCTGGCGAACAGGAAGTTCGGATCGTACTTCGCTTCCGTTGACGCTTGTGATGACGATGCCGAGATAGCCTGGCAGGTGGCGAGCGCCAAGGCTGTTGAAATGTTCTGGTGTGGTCATTCGAGATTTGTCAGGCTTCAAACAACTGGATTGACAACGAGATCGCTGAACTCGCCGCTCTCGGGATCGAAGACGATCCCCCCAAGGTCGGGCCGCGGAACTTGAGGTCACTTGCCAGGCCCGATTTGTAATGCCTGAACGAACATGCCGTCTCGTGAAGATTCCTACGATCGTTCATCTGCTACACACCGCACTGAATAGGCGGACTTCTTCTCACCGCCGTTCTGGTCATACACCGCGCCGCTGTTTTTCCCAAGATTGAGGAGACGTGCAGAGGTTGGCGATTCCTCCGTGGTGCTCCAGTAGAAGCCATGAGCTTCGAGACGCCCGTACTCGTTGTTCTGGCGTCCGCCGCCAAGGGACATTTCGAGACCGGACCGTCCTCCAACCAGCAGTTCCCGGAATGCGGTCTTGCCATTGTCTGGCCCGTCTCCGAAGAGTCCGCCATAGGTCTGGGCCAGCTTCTTCCAGTCCTCCATGCTCGGCACCCGCCAGGCGGCGCCCAGCGAAGCACAGACTTCTTGTGCAGCTGCCCACGTGTAGAGCCTTCCGTAGCGCTCGCAGTTGGCCGGCTCGTCGGCATAGCAGTAGGACGCCGGTGACTCCACATTCAGGTTCGTCAGCATCCAGCGCTTTCCATCCGGCATAGGCCGTGACAGCGGAAGTGAGCTCGAGCAGCTTGCCAAACCAAGGCAAAGCAGCAAGCAGGCTCCCGGCCGGTTGTTAGGACTCATTGCGTCCCTGGCGCCGGAGTACGACATGCGTGGCTTTCTCCGTCGCAACGAACTGAATGCATTCGTAACCCTGCGCCCGCAAATCAACCTTCTCGAACAGCCGCTCTCCCCCGCCCAGCACGACTGGCGAGATGGCGATGTGCAGCTCATCGATGAGGCCAGCACGAAGATATTGCTGGATGGTGTTGGCCCCACCGCCAATACGCACATCCTTTCCGCTGGCTGCGTCGCGCGCCCGCTCGAGCGCTTCGTGAATGCCGCCCGTGACGAAGTGGAATGTCGTCCCACCTTCCATCTGAATGGAGGGTCGCGCGTGATGAGTCAGGATGAAAGTTGGAACGTGATAGGGCGGGCTGTCTCCCCACCAGCCTTTCCAGTTCATGTCAGGCCAGGGACCGCGAATCGGGCCGAACATGTTTCTCCCCAGAATCCAGGCGCCCACGTTCTTGAAGCTTCGCGCAGCGAAGTCGTCATCGATTCCCGTCGTGCCACCGTCGGCGCCAAAAATGTTCCGCTGGGCCGTGCGCGTCGGGATCAACCACTGGTGCAACTCCGTGCCGCCCACACCGAGCGGATTGCCCAGGTCCTGATTCGGGCCAGCTCCATATCCATCAAGCGAGATGGTAAAGGCCTCAACTCGGATGCGTGTCATCTTTCATGCCTGCCTTTCGAAGTCGTCTCCTCGCCGGGCACTTTACTCTCCACGCTGCGCTGCGCTCAACGCCGCAACGCGGTACTGCTTTTCAGGAGACGAACAAACTCGCTGGCTTCGACGTCATGCTTCGAAGGCAAGTAGCCGTCCCGGCAATTTGCATGCGCTATCCCACCAAGGTGCATTCCGAGATAGTCGAACGTGTCCGCCAAAGGCCCGATGAATGATGTCGGCACCGCTTCGTAGATCGAAGTGCACACGACATAGGCGGTCTTCCCGCGAAGGCGCCGACCTTCGTCGACGAGCTCGGGAAGCTCGAGAAAATCGGTGATTCGATCGAGAAACACCTTCAATGGCGGACTCAATGCGTACCAATAGACCGGCGATGCAAGAATGATCCGGTCGAATGCGAGTACTCTTCGCATCAACGGCTCAAAATCATCGCCTCGATTTCGGTGTTCGTAGTCGTATTGCGAAATGCGCTTCGAAGCCAGATCGACGATCTCGACGCGCAACTCCGCAGCAATCCGGTCCAGAAATTGACCAGTATTTCCGTTCCGGCGCGAGCTGGAGAACAAGGCGATTGCGTCAGGCACACTCCGAATCCTCTACGCGCTTCCAGTACGAGTCCTTTCGCACAACCTTCCCCTCCCGAAATTCATAGTGATCGCATCCCCGCGCCGCAATGGACTGTCCCGACCGAAGTGTTCCCGTAACGAGCCACTCGGAAACGCCCATCTTCTCGGTCGCAAAATGGCGTACGTCCCCGTAGTGGACGTCGGGCAGCATTTCGAAGCGCGACTGCAATCCCGCGCGAACAGCAGCCTTCCCGACGTACCGGGTTCCCCATGGCGCTGACCCACGCGGCATGTCCAGTGAACAATCCTCCGCGAAGAAGCTCATGATCCTCTCGAGATCATGGTTATTGAACGCCTCGGCCAGCGCCTCGAGAATGCGCAGATTGTCGGATACCTGAGACATCTCGGCGCTGACTCCTAACTGTTGAAGATCCCCACGGCGAGTTCCGCCCAGACAGCTGCGAGGGCGAGCACGAGAATCCCCATGAGCGCCACGCGAAGTCCCGTGCGCTTTGTGTAACGGGCCACCAGGACCATGCCGACCCCGGTAACAAACAGGAGACACCCGGCAACAAGGAAATCTCCAGGGTCCCAGCGGACTTCGGAGGTGAATTGCATTGCAGCCAGCGGCAGCAACAGAAGGATCAACGTGACGGACGCGACTGCAAGGAGGGATTTGAGGAACGAACGATCCGGCATTTCCGGTCTACCTGTGGAGCTGAGCGCCACGGCTGCAGCATTGTGTGCTTGGCACTTCAAATTCCACCCGTGCGCTCTGGCGAGATGTCAGGAGGCGTCAACCTGGCGCGAATGACGAATGCGGCAACCGCCGCTATCGCAACGGTGATCAGAAAGACTGCGGCGCGCATCAGTCCGGCATCGCCCTGAAATGTCACGCCCACGGGAAAGAGACCGAGGGCTGCACCCGCCAGCACGGGATGCAAGATCGAGTTTGGAGTGATATGGCGAATGGAGACGTATGTACCCCCGGCAATTCCACCGATCGCGACCAAAGAGAATCCGATCAGAACTGCCGCTCCGGAACGGATACCTACTATCGAACCGATCCATCCCGTGACCTTTGAGACCACGGCGCCGACGAGCAGCATGGCACCCGCGGCGAGCGCTACTCGAACAGCATGTGAAAGGAGACTGGCGATGGAGATCTTCATTGATCGTCAATAGCGGGAGTTAGATTTCCTTGTCCACAAAGCGTTCAGGCTCTCTCTTGAGGCCAGCAAGGCCTTCAAGTGCCGTTGGCCGGCTGGCAGGTTCCAGACTCAGCGTGGCGGAAAACCCGCCAAAACCTTTCTTGGTGACTACCTTGCGAAAAGCAAAATCGCCCGCGGGAATCTCGACTTCGCCGGGCTCATCTTTGTATCCAAACCCTTTCACCTCAATAGAGTGTTTTCCGGGTTCGATGGGAATGATCATGTATGCGCCATTGCCGATATCACCTCGCTCCTTCCCGTCAATCACAATCTTGAAGCTCAGTCCCTTTCCGTAATACTCATCTGGCCGGTAAACGTAGAGCAGCCCGCGCCCATTGATTGGCTCGACGAGCGTAGAGAATGCCTCGCCTGTTGGCGTAGTCACGCATCCCCCGAGAATTCCACCCGCGAACATGCCTACCAGCGCAATCCCAAATGCCTTCAACACATGACCTCCTGACCGACTGATTCTGGAAACTTATCCTTCGCGCGCGCGCTCCTGCGAGGGTTTGGGACGCGCGCGTGCACAATAGCTTCCGGCTAGCGCAAGAACAAACAGGTACGCCAGAGCAAGCGCCACCATGACCGCCCCTCCCCACAGTGAAATTGGCAGAAGATAGGACGCATCGGTTCCATCCGTCGTAATGAGGTAGACCCATTCGTCGAGCGCCATCCCCAGTCCGGCTCCAAACACAAGGGCGGAGATATCGAGCGCGCGGTTGTCGCCCTGAAAGACCACCAACGGAAAGCCGCCCGCCGTGATCAAGAGCAGCCCGGTGAAAAGATGGTGAATGTTGTACGCACCCACGTTGAAGTTGGTCCCGGGCGAATTGTGGAGGTAGACCCGCAGCACCACGAAAGTGGCCAGGAGCGCCACACCCACAAGAAATGCACGTCGGCGGTTGAAAATCACGATGCCCTCTTCTTCACGTGGTAAAGGTTGATCTGAGCACCGCGCACTCGGTCGCCTGGGTTTGGATTTGGCACTTCATGTACCACGCGTGAGTTCCGGCGATTTGTCAGGCGGTATCCTGACCGCCATCGGTGTTGATCTCCCACGGAATACCGAAGCGGTCAACAAGAACGCCAAAACCCGGCGACCAGAACGTCTTCTCAAACGGCACCTTGGTAGTGCCGCCGTGGCTGAGCTGCCGGAATATCTCTCCGGCACGATCAATCCCGCCCACCGTGAGCGTCACAAAGAAACCCTGGGGCCTCTGATACGCGCCGGGAAGCAAGTCGGCGCCCGTCAGTTCCACCTCATCCAGAACCAGCGTGGCGTGCACAATTCGGTCATGACACCGTGAGTCCGTTGACGACGCCATTGGCGACTCGCCGTAGGTGAGCATCGTCTGGAGAGTTCCACCAAGAATTGATTGATAGAGCTGCATTGCTTCACGGCACTGACCATCGAAGCACAAGTGAGGACTGAGACGCATGGTTCTCTTGTGAGCTAACGGTTGAGAGGTGTCAGGCATCACTCGCGGTCTCGCTACGACCAGGACAGATAGAGCACCAAAGCAGACGATGCCCATTCCCCAGAGCCAATGATTCCAGAATGCAAAGTAGTGCACCGTGAATACTTTGAGCCCGGAATAGCTTTGCATGAAGCCATAGAGGGTGAGATTGAAGAAGTCGTGGTCTGGCAATTTGTCGGCGTAGACACGCAGCATCAGTGACGGCAGCGATGTCAGCAGCCATGCGCTGAAAAACAGAGCGAAACTATTCGTCAGAACCACCAATACCGCGAGCTTCGTTTGAACAGGCGTCAAGCGAAGGGCGGTCGCTCCGTCTTTCGCAAGCAGGCCAAGTGCAGCGATAGTCGCCGTCTGAAGGCCTGCCATCCAGATCGTCGAGTCCTTCAGCAATACGAGCGCCTCCTTTGCGGAGGCATCCGACCCGCCGGAAACAGTGTTGTAGACGCCCAGGAACGGCATGGCGTATGCCGACAGGATCACCACCACGGGGAGCGCAATCGACCAGCAGATTACGAAACGAGCGATGTCATTTTTCTTCATGTGATTTACCGGGCCGATGATATTGACGTGATGCCCTACGGTTGATCGAAGCGCCGCGCATGCAGCGGCCTGGGCTTGGCACCTTGTCTTCCACGTGCGCGTTCCACTAGGTAGTCAGGCCACACTGCGTTTTGCCCAGCGCTCATTGGCGAGCACGACGGACTCCTCGATCTGACGCTCAGGGATAGTCCAATAGCGACGCAGAACATCATCCTTCTCCTTCCCGAGGACTCGGAAGCCTTGGCTTTGGTAGAACCCGATTGCCCACGTGGCGGCTGCCCAGGTACCAATGAGTAGTGGTCGTTCCGTGTGGTTTGCCACGCATTTCAGCAGGGCCTTGCCAAGGCCCTGCCCTTGTCTGCTGGTCCGAGTGTAGGCATGGCGGATCAGCGAGACATCTTTTACGTGCTGAAGGCCCATGACGGCGACCAGGACATCGCCTTCATACGCTCCCCAGAACGAGACACCTGACCCGATTTCATGTTGGAGTTCGGTCAGCGGCATGTAAGGCTCTTTCCATCGGTCCGCTGCGATAACCCCGCGATAGGCCACGGCCGCTTCGTTGATCACATCACAAATGCCCGTTGCGTCCGCTGGTGTGCACTGGCGAATGAGCATGGCGACCTCTGATGCGGCCTGACGGCCGAGCCGAGCGGCGCGCGCGCCGCGGGTTGTACTTGGCACTTTTCTCTCCACGCGTCCGCTCCAGTGATTTGTTAGAGCACACCTAGCGCTTCGGTGGAGGCTATCACTGATGCGTATTCGCCCTGCAGATTCGCAAGGGACATTGCATGGACCTCTTCTGCTGTTCGCGGCCTTCCATCGAAGTCTGCCTTGGCAAAGGCAAAGGTTGCGTCCGAGACGACGTAAGTCCTGAATCCGAGATTGCCGGCAGTTCGCGCCGTCGCCTCAACCGAGTTGTTCGTGCTTACGCCCACGATAACCACAGATGAGATTCCGCGGTCGCGAAGCCAGCGCTCGAGCCCGGAGTTCACAAGAGCATCTGGCACCTTCTTCTCAACCACATGCTCAGAATCAAGGGGCCTCAGTGCCGGCTGAAATTCGGCGCCCGGTTGACCCGGCCAAAAGGGCGATCCAGGGGTTTGAGATATGTGACGGATGTGAACAAGGGGGGCTCCTCTCGCCCGCCAGGCCGCCAACAGGCCAGCGATGACGGTCTCCGCTCCGGCATTGTTTCGGACGCCGGAGGAAGGCCAGGTCATACCGACCTGCATGTCTACGATGAGAAGTGCGGGTACGTTCATTGAGGCTCGGCAGCCAGCGCTTGAAGCACGAACGTTTCGCGTAGCGTGATGAGTTCACGAATAGCGGCAAGCGCAAAGTATCCCGCGAAACCACCAAGGTACCTGCCCCCGTGAGGAAGTGCGTATGCGGCGGTCACAATCAGAAGTACCGAGCCCCATAGTGCATATAGATACGTCCGCCCTGAACGACTTGCAGCCAGGGCTCGTCGAACGTCCATCGCGCTCTGAGAAGCGATCAATTCGGTCCGCGATTCACGAAGCACCTGTCGCTGCAGCATTCCCAAGAAGCCGCCAAGAA